>OLRK01000979.1_pt1 | contig 27469 bp, 26 predicted proteins | sample 1672911 | NCBI WGS metagenome assembly OLRK01 (sample SAMEA3136736, study PRJEB25190) | human gut metagenome | biome: human gut; feature: human-associated habitat; material: faeces | place: Austria | collected 2013 | reverse complement strand
CGTCCACGGCGGAAGCCTTGCCCTTCTCGCTTTCCAGTTCCGATTCCAGCGAGGCGATGCGCTCCAACAGCTCATCCATCTCGGCATTGTCATTCTTCGGCTGTTCGTAGAAGTTGCCGAGGGTGGCGTTCAGGTCACGGTAGGCGGCTGCGCTGAAAGAAGAATGCGTTCTGATGGAGGAAAATGCGCGGAAGATTTCTGCTATGCGGGATCGGCTGATCCAGGGGCTTTCCAAGATTCCGCACTGTATTTTAAACGGTCCGGCAGGAAAACGGCTTCCGGGGAATGTGAATTTCTGTTTTGAGGGAGTTTCCGGAGAAAGTCTTCTCCTTCTTCTGGATAGTAAGGGTATTTGTGCTTCCTCGGGCTCTGCGTGCGCTTCGGGGGCGTTGGACCCGAGCCATGTGCTGCTGGCACTGGGAAGATCCCCGGAAATTGCCCAGGGATCCTTAAGGCTGAGCCTGGATGCATCTAATACAGAAGAAGAAGTGGATTACATGCTGGAGGTGATTCCACAGGTGGTAGAGCATCTGCGGAGAATGTCTGCTGACTGGCAGGAGAAAGTAAAAGGCAGTCGGGAATTTGAGCTGTAAAAACGTGTATGATACAAAACGTAAACTGTAAAAGTCCTGGCCAGCAACTGGAGACGAACTATGCTTGTATAGGCGAATTCATGGATATGGTTCAGACTAAAACGTAGGAGCAAGCAGGGCAATCGCCCGTTTAGAATAATATTCGCGAGGTATAAATATATGGAGTCAGACAACATGAAAAAGGCACTGATCGCTATGAGCGGCGGCGTGGATTCTTCCGTAGCCGCTTACCTGATGAAAGAGCATGGATACGACTGCATTGGCGTGACCATGAAGCTTTTCCAGAATGAGGATGCAGGCGTCAGCCGCAAAAAAAGCTGCTGTTCCTTAGATGATGTGGAGGATGCAAGAAGCGTAGCCCACAATCTGGGAATCCCTTATTATGTTTTTAACTTTACTGCAGATTTCAAGAAACAGGTCATGGACCGGTTTGTAGCTGCTTATGAAAATGGTGCAACTCCAAACCCCTGTATTGACTGCAACCGCTATCTGAAATTCGACAGCCTGTATCACCGTGCAGAGGAGCTTGGCTGCCACTATGTTGTGACTGGCCATTATGCAAGAATCGAGCAGCGTGAGGATGGCAGATACCTTCTGAAAAAAGCCGCAGACCCGGCCAAGGACCAGAGCTATGTGCTCTACTCTCTGACCCAGGAGCAGCTGGCACATACCATGTTCCCGCTTGGGGATATGAACAAGCACCAGACCCGTATGATTGCAGATGAGCAGAATTTCTTCAATGCAGATAAGCCGGACAGCCAGGATATCTGCTTTGTTCCAGATGGGGATTATGCAGGATTTATCCGCAGATTTACAGGTAAGGACTATCCAGCAGGAGATTTTACAGACAAGGACGGCAACGTTCTTGGCAAACATAAAGGAATCATCGGCTACACCGTGGGACAGCGGAAAGGTCTTGGCATTGCAGCTGGCAAGCCGGTTTATGTGACAAAGATCTGCCCGGCAGAGAACCGGGTAATTCTTGGTGACAATGAGGATCTGTTCCATCGGGAACTGGATGTGGAGGACTTTAATTTCATCGCTTTTGACAATCCCCCGGCAGAGTTCCGTGCCAAAGCCAAGGTGCGCTACCGTCAGAAGGAGCAGTGGGCAACCGTAAAAGTCACCGGAGAAAAAACAGTGCACATCATTTTTGACGAATCCCAGAGAGCCATCACCAAAGGACAGGCTGCCGTTTTGTATGATGGAGACGTTGTCATCGGCGGCGGTGTGATTGTGGGCTGAAAAATAGAACGAAAGTAACTGTGAAAGTACGGAACAGTTCTGAATTGAAATATTATAACAGTCAGGGAAGTATAGAATAAAACTATATTTTTTCCCTGGCTGTTTTTGTTTATAAAAAGTTAAGAATATATCTTTAATTTATAGATGACGAACCCTATGGAAAAATGGTACTATAATCCATATCAGCCGCAGCAGAGCATAAAGAATTGGAGGTATATGTGGAAAAAAGAAAATTAATTGGAAGGTTCGGGACGCATCCGTCCGTACTAAAGGAAAATGCAAAAGAAAAGGCAAAGGAATCCATCAGCGCAGTACTGCCCATTGTACTGATCGTTCTGGCGCTTGGGTTTACCATAGCGGCCCTCTCGCCCAGTATTCTGGTGGAATTTCTCATTGGATCGGTGCTGGTGATCATCGGCATGATCTTTTTCTCCATGGGCGCGGAAATGTCCATGACCCCTATGGGAGAGCATGTGGGAGGCAGTATGCTTCGCACGAAGAAATTAGGCTTTATTGTAATTCTTGGTTTTGTTCTTGGTTTTATTATTACGATTTCTGAACCCGATCTGCAGGTTCTTGCAGAACAGGTTTCCTCTGTGCCGAATATGGTGCTGATCTTATCAGTGGCATTAGGAGTTGGCGCATTTCTTGTTGTGGCATTGCTTCGTATTCTGTTTGGAATCGCGCTGCCGCCGTTGTTATTCTGTTTTTATATTCTGGTTTTTGTCATTGCAATGTTCGTTCCGGAAAATTTTCTGGCAGTGGCCTTTGATTCCGGCGGGGTGACCACTGGACCTATGACCGTTCCCTTTATTATGGCGCTGGGTGTTGGTATCGCAGCCATCCGTAACGATAAGCATGCCGGGGATGACAGCTTCGGACTTGTAGCGCTGTGTTCCATAGGTCCCATTCTGGCAGTTTTGATCCTGGGGCTTGTGTATCATACTGAGGGGATTTTTACCTCAGAGGCGGTCACTGAGGTGGAGAATTCTGTGGAACTGGGACGACTGTTTGCGTCAGCTCTTCCGAAATATTTTAAGGAGATTGCAGTGTCTCTTTTCCCGATTACTGTATTTTTCGGGATTTTCCAGGTGGTGTCCCTGAAACTGAATAAGGATGTGCTGTTTAAGATTATTTTTGGTTTGTTCTATACATATATAGGGCTTGTGCTGTTTCTCACAGGAGCAAATATAGGCTTCATTCCTGCCGGAAATTATCTTGGAACTGTGCTTGGAAACCTGCCATGGAACTGGATTCTAGTGCCGCTTGGAATGGTGATCGGATATTTCATTGTAAAAGCGGAGCCTGCGGTTTATGTGCTGATGAAGCAGGTGGAAGAGCTGACAGACGGGGCTATTTCCGGCAAATCCATTCAGATCAGCCTGTCTGTGAGCGTAGCGGTTTCTGTGGGAATCTCCATGCTCCGCGTACTTACCGGGATTTCCGTGTTTTATTTTCTGGTGCCGGGATATGCAGTGGCCTTAATTCTCAGTCTGTTTGTTCCGAAAATTTTTACAGCTATTGCCTTTGACTCCGGTGGAGTTGCTTCCGGTCCTATGACCGCTACCTTTTTGCTTCCCCTGGCTCAGGGAGCCTGCCAGGCAGTAGGCGGAAATATTGTGACAGACGCGTTTGGCGTGGTGGCTATGGTAGCCATGACTCCGCTGATCACGCTGCAGGTGCTTGGTCTGGTTTACCGAATCCGTGGCGGCGAGCTTGGGGAAAAGCGCAAAGAAGAGAAAAGAGTGGCACTGCCGGATGGCATGGCTGTACCGAAGTCTGTGGCGGAACTGTATGGCGAGCTTGGGGATGAGGAGATTATTGAGCTCTAGAGTCTGTTTGAAAAATCATTCCCGCAATCTGCACGCCCCACTTTGCGGTATATTTTGCCCGAATTCAGTTGCCGTAGCCCGCTACGGCGCCCTCATCCGGACAAAATCTCCCACAAATTGTGACGCACATCTTGCAGAAAGCCTTTTTCAAACACGCTTTAGCATTTTTTAGGAAGCCCGAGGCGACAGCCAAGAAAGCATTCAGAGAGGAATGAGACATGAGCGGATTATATATGATGGTGACCATCACCAGCAGGAAGCATATGCCTGCGTTTAAAAAAATTTACCGGGAAAACCAGGTGGAGGTTGGAACCGTTTCCCTTGGAATGGGAACCGCATCCAGTTCCATCCTGGATTATATGGGACTGGAAGATGATGAGAAAAGCATCTGTTTCCATTTTGTAACAGCAGCGACCTGGAAAAAGGTGAAAAAAAGCCTTCAGAACCAGCTGCGCATTGATGTGCCGGGAACTGGAATTGTATTTGTGATTCCCATGAGCAGCATTGGCGGCAAGCGGGAACTGGGATTTCTTGTTCAGGGACAGGAGTTTGTAAGAGAGGAGGAGAGCACATTGAAGGAAACCAGACATGAACTGATCGTGGCAATTGCCAATTACGGATACAACACACAAGTGATGAAGGCAGCAGAAGAGGGCGGCGCCACAGGAGGTACCGTGCTTCACGGAAAAGGAGTGGGAATGAAGCGGGCAGAGCAGTTTCTGGGCGTTTCCCTTGTCTCCGAGAAAGAACTGGTTCTGATCGTTGCCAGATCTGAGCAGAAAAATGCGATCATGCAGGCAATCATGGAAAAAGCCGGAATCACATCCAAGGCCGGAACCATTGTATTTTCCCTTCCAGTAACGGACACGGCGGGGCTTCGGATTCTGGAGGATACGGAAGAAAATCAGTAATTGTGACGTATATCCTGCAGAAAGCCTTTTTTCAAATACGCTCTGCTGCAAAGGCAACCGTTCCGAAAACGAAATCTCCACACAAACTCCATATTAGTGTAGTATAATACCGATTATAAGAATGGGCGTGAAGGAGAGAAAATGAACTGTATTTTTGTGGTAGAGGATGAATTTGATATACAGGAGCTTCTGGGGAATTATCTTGCAGAGGCAAGCTATCAGGTGCTAGCAGCTTCCGATGGAGTGGAAGCCATCAACCTGTTTGAAAAGGAAAAGGATCGGATCGACCTTGTGCTTCTGGACGTGATGCTGCCGAAGATTGACGGCTTTGGCGTGCTGGAGGTGATACGCCAGTCTTCCTTGGTTCCGGTGATCATGCTTACCGCACTTGACGATGAGGCCTATCAGATCAAAGGCTATGACCTTCAGGCAGACGAATATGTGACCAAGCCTTTTTCCATGCAGATCCTTTTGCGGAAAATCGGGGCAGTGCTGCGAAGAAGCGGGAAAATTTCAAAAGAAGAAAATACAGAAGATCTTCTGTGCTATGGCAATCTGCGCCTGGATCTGGCAGGCTACCAGGCATGGGAAGGGCCAAAGAAGCTGGAGCTTACCCAGAAGGAATTTGAACTTTTGCGGGAATTTCTGGAAAACCAGGGGCGTGTGCTTACAAGAAACCAGCTTCTGGATGCTGTGTGGGGCGCGGATTATTTCGGTGAGGACCGAATTGTAGATACGCACATTAAGAATCTTCGAAAGAAACTGGAAGCTGATTATATTGATACCATCAGAGGAGTGGGATACCGCATTGATAAAATACATAAAAAGCAGAATTAGCATAAAAATATTTCTTCTCACCATGATCATCCTGATGGCGGTTTCCGGAATTTCCTATGGCTTTGTAGCTGCATTTATGCCGCAGAGTTATTCGGATTCCCTGAACCGGACCCTGGCGGCAAAGGCAAAGGATCTGGCGGAATCCCTGTCTGGCTATTCCCTTGAGAATGCGGCTTCTATTATAGGGGAATTCAGCGATGCCAACCAGTCGCGGGTTGTCCTTTTAAATGAAAAAGGAGAGATTGTCCGGGAGTGGCTTGGGAACGGAAGCCTTGTCAGTGAGGTTACAATTTCATCTTCTGTATCAGAAGAAGAACAACCGGTAACAGAAGGATTTGCTGAAGAAAGCACTGCGGCGGAGTCGGGTGACTGGGAAAGTCAGACAGATCAGGAAGTGAGCTATGGGGATACTATTGGAACCGTAGTGGAAGGTGAGGGGTCCGTGGTGGAGGAGATGGAACAGCAGGCAATGGGGCATTATGAGGTTGCCTTTAAAGGCAGTGAAAACAGGTATACACTGTTTGTGTTTGGTTCCACTCAGCTTGTGAACCAGGCAGTGGAAGCGCTTGGACAGATTCTGCCCTGGATGCTTTTTACCGTGTTTGGGATCTCTCTGGTGATCTCCCTTTTTTATTCCAGATATTTGTCAAAGCCTATCCGAAAGCTTGGAGCTGCGTCTGATAAAATGGCGGGCCTGGATTTTTCTGTGCGAACGGAAATGAAACGGACAGATGAGCTTGGGACACTTTCCCGGAGTCTGGATACAATGGCACAGAATCTGGATCAGGCGTTGAAAAGTCTTAGAAGTGCCAATGCGAAATTAAAGGATGAGATGGAACAGGAACGGGAACTGGAGCGAAGACGGATGGAGTTTTTCGCCGCGGCTTCCCACGAACTGAAAACCCCGGTTACGATCCTGAAAGGGCAGATCGAGGGCATGGAGCAGAATGTTGGCGTGTACAAAGACCGGGACAAATATCTTGCCAGGGCAAGGGAAGTGACGGTGACCCTGCAGAATATGGTCCAGGAGATTCTGATGATTTCCAAAATGGAGTCCTGCGGATTTTCCCTGAAGAAAAAAGAACTGGATCTGGCGGAACTGGTAAGACTTCAGCTGGCTGACCTGACGGAGCTTTTTGAGCAGAAAAATATGAAGCTGGAAATCACGCTGCCGGATCAATGTCTGTGCAGGGCGGATCCGGTGCTGATGGAGACGGTACTTCGGAATGTTCTTGTAAATGCGGTGCGGTATTCACCGGAAAAAGAGCGGATTCGCGTGAATCTTTATAAAGAAATACAGGAAATTTCCTGTGAAGGCTGCCTGAGGGGTTCTGGCAATCCTGTGGATGCCAAAGAGAAAACCCAAGGGCATAAGACTGTGAGGCTGGAAGTGGAAAATACAGGGGTACACATCGAGGAAACGGAGCTTTCAAGAGTGTTTGATGCCTTTTACCGGGCGGATTCCTCCAGAAACCGGAAAAGCGGCGGCAGCGGCCTGGGACTTTATATTGTGCGGCAGATTCTGGAGCAGCACGGCGCTGGATATGAACTGCGAAATACGGATAATGGGGTTTTGTTTCGAATGAAACTGCCCCTGGAAAATATGACCTTTACAGGGTGATATTTAAAATAGCATTTCTTTGGATTTTTCATGAATTCATATGGAAAAGTTTGAAAAGTGGTGATATAATTGCTGAGAATTTTGTAGTGGAGACAGGAATCTGCAAGTGGATCAGGTTTCTGTCCCATACGTTAATTTTTAGCAGAAGGTGAAAGAAAATGTCAACATCCATGACCAAGGGAAATCCGCTGAAGCTGATGCTCCAGTTTGCCTTTCCGCTGCTGATAGGAAATCTTCTTCAGCAGACTTATAACATTATTGATGCAGCTATTGTAGGCCAGATTTTGGGGGCGAAGGCCCTGGCAAGCGTTGGAGCCAGCAGCAGTATCCAGTTTCTGGTACTGGGCTTTTGCATGGGAAGCTGTACCGGATTCGGTGTGCCCATTGCAAAGTATTTTGGTGCAGGCAAGCTGGATCAGATGAGAAACTATGTTTTTAACGGAGCGCTTCTCACAGCCGGGATCGCGGTGATCCTTACTGCGCTGTGCTCTGTTTTTTGCCCGCAGATCCTGCATATGCTTTCTGTACCGGAAGATATTTATGACAATGCCTATGCATATCTGCTGATTATTTTTCTGGGCATGCCGTTTACGCTGCTGTATAATTACCTGTCCAGCATTTTGAGATCCGTTGGAGACAGCCGGACGCCCTTTATGTTTCTGGCTTTGTCCGCAATTCTGAATATTTTCCTGGATCTGTTTTGCATTGTGGTATTGAAATGGGGCTGTGCGGGCGCCGCCATTGCTACGATCACAGCGCAGGCAATCAGCGGAATTTTGTGTCTTGTTTTTATTGCGAAGAAAATGAACCTTCTCTGGCTGTCTAAGGCTCACCGTGCGGCAAATAAGGATGCGGTAAGCGAGCTTCTTATGATGGGAATTCCCACAGGACTTCAGTTCTCCATTACCGCTATCGGCAGTATGGTGATGCAGTCTGCAAACAATGGTCTTGGAAGCGTGTATGTATCCGGATTTACAGCGGGAATGAAGATCAAGCAGTTTACTATGTGTCCTTTCGATGCTATTGGAACAGCTGTCTCCGTATTCTGCAGCCAGAATCTTGGGGCAAAGCAGCCGGACCGTATCCGCAAGGGACTGAAGCAGGGCATGGCAGTTGCGGTAGGATATGGACTTTTGGCCGGCCTTGTGCTTATTTTTGCAGGAAGACCTCTTTCCATGATTTTTGTCAGCAAAAGCTCTGCAGATGTGCTGGACGCATCTGCCAAATATCTGCGCTGCATGGGATATTTTTACTGGAGCCTTGGCATTCTCAATATTACCCGTATGGTGACGCAGGGACTTGGATATTCCACAAGAGCTGTCTTTTCCGGTGTTACGGAGATGCTGGCGAGAACTATTGTCAGCCTGGGATTTGTGGGAACCTTCGGATTTACCGCCATCTGCTACGCAGACCAGACCGCCTGGATCACTGCCTGCCTTTATATTGCGCCAACCTGCGTTTTCTGTATTAAGAAAGCAACGAAGTCCATTATGGCTGGAGCGTATGAGTAAGTAGGGCGATAGCCCGGATTACGAATGCGGTCGGCAGCTGTGGGAGCGCCCATAGGAGCCAAGTAGCTGACTTTCATATATGGTGATGTCGCCAATAGGCGACATGTCCGTTTTGCGGCTCCACACAAACCACATAAAACTTACATATGGAACACAAGGAAATGCTCTATTCTTCTTATTGTAATCAAGGGAACAGATTCCCAAAAGAAGAAAGGAGCATTTTTTATGAAGAAAACAGTATTTACAGGAAAGAACGCTTACGGCTTAACCGCTGGCAAATCAGGAAAAAGATGCAGAAGAAAAGGGCTGGCACTTGGAATCTGTGCCGCAATTCTGGGAACAGCCGGTGTGGCAGGAGCATCTCAGGCAGCATGGGCATATGCGGAGAGTTATACGGATGCAGATGGAAAAATAGTGACTAAAATTTTTCAAAATGGGGACACGGATACTGTGACGGATGAGTCAGATGAAGTGAAAACAGACGAGCAGGGAAGTGCCACAGAATCAGCAGCAGAGGATTTTACAATCACGACTGTACAGGATGGACAAAATCCCGAAGGAAAGGCGGATACAGAGGCAGCAGAAAATTCGGCTGTAGGCCAGATTGAATGTTGGGCCGAAGTTGATAGCTATCTATATAAGGCATTAGGTCTGGAATACAATGAAGAACAGAAAGCCTGGATGTGGAAAGGAAAACCAGTTTATGCGATCTGGTTCGCGGATACAGGACTGACCATTTACGGAGATGTAAAAGCAGAAGGCAAAAACTGCCTGCATATCACCTGGGAAAGCAGCGATGGAACCGCCACATTTAAGGTCCAGGAGATGACGAAAGAAGAGCTGAAGAAAGCCTACGGAACATCTTTGGCGGAGTGATTACGATTCTTGTTTTATAGAAGTTCCAAGGAGCCTGTTTATTACCTGTAAGAAAAGCACCTACCATTTCTGATAGATGCTTTTCTTATGCTATGCCGTTTTCTTAAACTACTTCTTGAATAGCTCTGAGTGTGTACCGAGCCTGTAAAGCATTAGTACTAAAATATTGTTCTGAATTTCATAAATGAGCAGCCAATCTGGTTCAATGTGACATTCACGCGTGCCTTTATAGTTGCCTGTAAGATCATGGTCCCTGTATTTTGCTTCCAGCGTACCGCCATTCGCCAGAACATCGATTACCTCAAACAGCTTATCAAGATTCTTGTTTTGCTTTTTAGCAAGTTTCAGATCTTTTTTAAACTGCGTGGTAAACTGAACATCATATTTCATACATCAAGTGCCGCCTTAAGAGCATCCATACTGGAATATCTAGGGGCAGAAGGGTCATTCAGTAGTTTTCTGCCTTCCTCAATGGCAGCAGCTGTAGTATCATTCGGTACTTCCAGTTTTAATTCAAAAGGAATACCACGTTCACGGATAGCGGTTCTCAGGAACATATTTACAGCAGTTGTCATATTCAGGCCAAGCTCATTGAAAATTTCCTCTGCCTGATCTTTGATTGTTTTGTCTATGCGAATATTTAAATTAGTTGTTGCCATATAGAACACCTCCATTCAAGTATAGTATACTCAAGCGTTCGTTTACTGTCAATACAATGTCATTATTATAGCAACAATGCTGAAAGTTTACGGAACGTCCTTGACGGAGTGATAATTATTCTTGTCTTATAAAGTGTGCCATGATAATATAAGGATGCAAAAGAGATGATGGGCGAGATTGGAGGTTGTGGAATGGGATATCTGTTTGAAAATATGGAGAAAATGGACATTCAGGCTGAAAGACGAAATACGCAAAGAGAAAAGAAGAGAGCGGATGAAGCAGAAAAAGAGAATTTGCGTTTACAGCAGGAAACAAACCATATCTAAAGATATTGACGTAAATTTTAATGCCTGGAATTGGAAAGGAAAAGAGATACATGGAAATGGAAAACTTTTTCTTTGACAATTCCGGGCATTTATCTTTGAAAGGCATTCTATTTTATGTACATTCCATGCATAAAATCCCCCTGCGGGATTTAAAATAGAATAGAATCTGTTTTTCAAGGAGACAATCTATGTTTCTTAAGGCAATAAAAAAAGCAGTTCTTCCTGTTTTGATCGGCAGCCTGTTAACTGGTCCGGGCTGCCGGATTACATATGGGTATGTGGGGGATTCCGGGAGAGCAATTTATGAGTATGCGGGGAAAAATAGCTGGGATACGGCTGTTCTTTTCCAGGAAGACAATAGCCAGGAAGAAAATACCGGGGACAATACCTCGGATACGGATACGCAGCAGGAAAATGTCTCACCCAATACTCCAGCCACCGACGACACCCTCATCCAGGCCCCTTCCGCTCTTCTCATGGAAGCCACCACCGGCACCGTAATCTACGAAAAAGACCCGGACACCCGCCGCAGTCCTGCCAGCATCACAAAAATCATGACCCTGATCCTGATTTTTGATGCTCTGGAAAATGGCACCCTGAAAATGACCGACACCGTTACCACCAGTGCCTACGCCAAATCCATGGGCGGCTCCCAGGTTTTCTTAGAAGAAGGGGAAACCCAGGATGTGGAAACCATGATTAAGTGCATTGTGATCGCATCCGGCAACGACGCCAGTGTGGCAATGGCGGAGCACATCGGCGGCAGCGAGCAGGAATTTGTCCGTCAGATGAACGAGCGGGCAGCAGGTCTTGGCATGGAAAACACCCATTTCGTGGACTGCTGCGGCTTGACAGACTCTACCGATCATTACACCACTGCCCGGGACATCGCCCTGATGAGCCGGGAGCTGATCACTAAATATCCCAAAATACTGGAATATTCCTCCATCTGGATGGAAAATATTACTCACGTCACCAGACAGGGCTCCAAGGAATTCGGCCTGACCAACACCAACAAGCTTCTTCGAAGCTACGAGGGTTGTGTCGGCCTCAAAACCGGAAGCACCAGCCTTGCCAAATACTGTGTATCCGCAGTTGCCGCCCGAAACGGCATCACTCTTATTTCCGTAGTCATGGCAGCGCCCGACTACAAGGTCCGCTTCAAGGATGCGGCTGCCATGCTGAACTACGGTTTTTCCAAAAGCAGTCTCTACACCGATGAAAACCCCGAAAAACTTCCTTCCATCGAAGTCCGAAAAGGAACCAAACCCACAACCGAAGTAAAATATGAAAAAACCTTCCAGTATCTAAGCTGCGACGGCAAAACCATAGGCGATGTTCAGACGAAGCTGAATCTGAATCCCCAGGTCCAGGCCCCAGTAAAAGCAGGCGACACAGCCGGAACCCTGGAATACTACGAAAACGGCAGAAAATTAGGCGAGATCAACATTCTTTTTACAGAAACCATAGAAAAAGCCACCTACAAAAACTGCCTGGAAAAAATAATTGCAGAAGCATTTTGACAAAACAGTCCCTGTCGGTTTATAATAAATTCTGTATGAAAATTTTTGCTGTCATCTTACAAAACAGACATGTCGCCTACCGGCGACATCACCATATATGAAAGTCAGCTGTTCCGCGCCTATGGGCGCTCCCACAGCTGCCGACCGCATTCGTAATCCGGGCTATCGCCCTACTTACTCATACGGTCTAGCCCATCCGATATCCAAGAATTCGCTCATGCAAGCATGGCTCATTCTTGGCTGCCGTCTGGGACTTTCATAGTAAAAAGCAGCAAAGACGGAGGGGAAACACATGAAACAACCAAAGAAAGAGCCAGGTAAGCTGAAGCTTCTGGCCCACTATTATAAACCATATCAGGGACTGTTTTTCGCAGATCTGTTCTTTGCATTTCTGGGAGCAGCCGTAACTCTGGTCATTCCGCTGCTGGTGCGCTATATTATGAGCACAGTGGGAGAAATGCCAGCCCAGGAAGCCAAAACCATTATCCTGAAAATCGGTATAGGAATGCTGGCATTGATCCTGGTACAGCTGGGAAGCCGTTATTTTATCACCTATTACGGACATATGATGGGCGCTTACATTGAGCACGATATGCGAAACGAGATTTTCAGCCACTATCAGAAGCTATCTTTCGCATTTTACGATAATCAAAAAGTAGGCCATCTGCTTTCCCGAATCACAAGCGATTTATTTGATATTACAGAGCTTCTGCATCACGGACCGGAAGATATTCTGATCTCCGTGATCAAGCTGTTCGGAGCGCTGATCATTCTGATGAACGTGAAGCCCCAGATGGCACTGCTTTGCTTTGCCATTGTAATCATTATGCTGATCTATGCGCTGGTTTACAATAAGCGAATGAAAAGCGCATTTAAGGAAAACCGTGTGCGCATGGGCGAGATCAACAGCCAGATCGAGGACAGTCTTTCCGGAATCCGCGTGGTGAAATCCTTTGGAAATGAGAAGCGTGAGATCGAGAAATTCCGCAAGGGAAATGAGCGCTTCGTGGATGCCAAGAGAGTGACTTACCGCTACATGGCAGGCTACCACGCAGGCATGGATGCTTTTACCACCCTGATTACAGTTGCAGCCTTGGTTTCCGGTGCTATGTTCCTTGCGTCCGGAAGCATTAGTGCCACAGACCTTGTGACCTTTCTTTTGTATATCAACAACTTCACCGAGCCGGTTACCAAACTGGTAAACTTCACTGAGCAGTTCCAGAACGGCTACAGCGGTTACGACCGTTTCCTGGAAATGATGTCCATTGCGCCGGATATTGAGGACGCGCCGGATGCAGTGCCGTTAGACCATGTGGACGGGGACATTCGCTTTGAAAATGTTTCCTTCCATTATGAGGACCATGATGACAAAGTTCTTTCCAATGTCAATCTGGAAGTGAAGCCGGGAGATTATGTTGCTCTTGTGGGCACCTCTGGCGCAGGCAAAACCACCCTGTGCAGCCTGATCCCCAGATTTTATGATGTAACCGAGGGCGCCATTTATCTGGATGGAAAAGACATCCGCAAGATCAAGCTGAAGGACCTTCGCCAGCAGATTGGAATTGTTCAGCAGGATGTATATCTGTTCGCAGGAAACATTATGGAAAATATCCGCTACGGCCGCCCGGATGCCACAGACGAGGAAGTCATCCGCGCAGCCAAGCTTGCCAATGCCCACGATTTTATTATGGAAATGCCGGATAACTACGCAACGGATATCGGCCAGCGGGGCGTGAAGCTTTCTGGCGGACAGAAGCAGCGCCTTTCCATTGCAAGAGCATTCCTGAAAAATCCGCCCATCCTGATCTTCGATGAGGCAACCTCTGCCCTTGACAACGAAAGCGAGAAGGTAGTCCAGGAGTCCCTAGAACGTCTTGCCAAAAACCGAACCACCTTCGTCATCGCCCACCGCCTTTCCACCATCCGCAACGCAAGACGAATCCTGGTCCTCACCGAAGACGGAATCGCAGAAGAAGGCACCCATCAGGAATTAATGGAAAAGGATGGAGTATATGCGAAGCTTTGTAAAGCTGGATTGTAAAAGTTACGAAAGGAAGACCGTACAATGAAAGAAATCCGAACCGAAGACGCAGTAGGCCACATCCTCTGCCACGACATTACCCAGATTATCAAAGATAAGAAAAAAGGCGTCCTCTTCTCCAAAGGCCACATTGTAAAAGAAGAAGACATCCCCCTCCTCCTCTCCGTCGGCAAAGAGCACCTCTTTGTCTGGGAAAAGAAAGAAGGCATTCTTCATGAAAACGAAGGCGCTGACATCCTCTACAAAATCTGCGCCGGCCCATCCATGCACGGAACCGACGTAAAAGAAGGCAAAATCGAGCTGGTAGCCGACACCGACGGTGTTCTGAAAATCCGCCGCGACGCCCTTCTGGCAGTCAACTCCTTAGGCGAGATGATGATTGCCTCCCGCCACGGCGATTTCCCTGTAAAAAAAGGCGACAAGCTGGCAGGAACCCGCATCATTCCCCTCGTCATCGAAAAAGAAAAAATGGACAAAGCCGTAGAAGCAGCAGGCCCGTCCCCCATTTTCTCCATTTTGCCCTACCAGTTTAAAAAGGTAGGAATCGTCACCACCGGAAGCGAAGTCAAAAAAGGCCTGATCCAGGACACCTTTACCCCTGTTCTGAAAGACAAGCTGGCAGAATATCCGACCGAAGTTATCGGCCAGACCACCCCGGGAGATGACAAAGCCCAGATCACAGCCGACATTCTGGCCTTTATAGACCAGGGCGCAGACATGGTAATCTGCAGCGGCGGCATGAGCGTTGACCCGGACGACCGCACCCCAGGAGGAATCCGCGACACCGGAGCCAGAGTGGTAACCTACGGTGCCCCGGTGCTTCCAGGCGCCATGCTTCTGATTGCCTATTACGAGAAAGACGGCAAACGCATCCCCATCCTTGGCTTGCCCGGATGCGTCATGTACGCCAAACGAACCGTATTTGATCTTGTTCTGCCAAGAATCATGGCAGACGATGAAATTTTCGCCGAAGAAGTGGCAGCCTACGGCGAAGGCGGCCTTTGCCTGAACTGTAAAGTCTGTACCTTCCCCAACTGCGGATTTGGAAAATAAAGAAAACACAAAAGGAGACCTATGGGCGAATTCCGAACTGTAACCTACGAAGTTCACAACCCCAAAATAAAACAAAACCAGAGCGTGCGTTTCGCCGTCCTTGCGGATGTTCACGGCAGCGAATTTGGAACAGACAACTGCGACCTGCAGGCAAAAATCCGGGAAAACCTGCCAGATGCCATTCTTGTAGCTGGAGACATGGTTGTGCGAAAAGATGTATCCACCCTGGAAAACGCCCGGAAGCTTCTTATTTCCCTGGCAAAGGATTTTCCTGTTTTCTATGGTCTGGGAAATCACGAATCCAAAATGAAAATAGAGGGCTATCCCTGCCAGAGCGAATATCTGGAATACGAACAGTCCCTGAGGAAAGCTGGCGTCCATATCCTGACAAATGAGAAATACGAATTCCAGGCAAAAGGCACCTCCCTTGTTATAAACGGCCTGGAACTTCCTTTAGAATATTATCACAAGCCAACCTCCCCAAAGCTTACAGACCAGGCAATGGAACAGCTTATGGGAAAACCGGAGCCGGACGCGGTAAACATTCTCCTCGCCCACAGTCCCAAATACGGCAGAACCTATTTTAACTGGGGCGCAGACCTGATCCTGTCCGGCCACTACCACGGCGGCGTGCTGCGTTTTTCCAGGCACATAGGCACCATCAGTCCCCAGCTCATGCCTTTTCCCAGGTACTGCTGCGGGGATTTTTACCAGGACGGGCAGTGCATGATCGTAAGCGCCGGGCTTGGGGAACACACCATGCCCCTTCGGATCCACAACCCCAGAGAACTGATTTTTATAGAAATGAAATCTTAAGGGAAGAAAGGAAAGCTCATGGCAATCTCCGTAAAACTAAATGTTTTTGAAGGACCGCTTGACCTGCTCCTTCACCTGATCGATAAAAATAAAATTGACATTTACGACATCCCCATTGTGGAGATCACAGACCAGTACATGGAATACATTCACGCCATGGAAAAAGAAGACTTAGGCGTGATGAGCGAGTTTATGGTTATGGCGGCCACTCTTCTTGACATCAAATGCCGGATGCTTCTTCCAAAAGAAGTAAACGAGGAAGGGGAGGAGGAAGACCCAAGAGCCGAGCTTGTCCAGAAGCTTCTGGAATATAAGATGTACAAATACATGTCTTACGAGCTGAAGGACAAAATGGACGATGCCAGCGGAGTCTATTACCGTGCTCCCGACGTGCCGGAGGAAGTGCTTCAGTACCGGGAGCCTGTGGATCCATCTGAACTGCTGGCTGGGCTGACCCTGGAAAAGCTCCACGCCATTTACCAGTCCATCATCCGCAGGCAGGAAGACAAGGTGGACCCCATCCGAAGCCGTTTCGGCAGGATTGAAAAAGAAGAAGTCAGTCTTTCAGATAAAATGCTTGAGATGAAAGAATTTGCAAAGACCCACAGAAAGTTCAGCTTTAAGGACCTTTTGAAAAAGCAGTGCTCCAAGGTGCAGGTGATCGTCACCTTCCTTTCCGTGCTGGAGCTGATCAAAATGGGACACATCCATGTGGTGCAGGAGGAGATTTTTGACGACATCCAGATCGATGTTGTGACTGATCCTGAAACCTGGAAAAATCTCACGGAATTTGCAGAGGAAGGATAATATATGGAAATCAGACAATTAGAAGGAGCCATTGAGGCCATTCTGTTTACAATGGGAGAGGCGGTGGAGCTTTGCCAGATCGCGAAAGCCATCCAGCAGGACAAGGCCACCACAGAGAAGCTGATCCACAATCTCATGGACAAATACCAGGATGAGGGCAGGGGAATCCACATTATCGAGCTGGAAAATTCCTATCAGCTTTGCACCAAGCGGGACTATTACGGCTGCCTGATCCGCATCGCTATGCAGCCCCAGAAGCCGGCACTTACCGACGTTATGCTGGAGACTTTGTCCATCATTGCCTACAAGCAGCCGGTGACCAAGGCAGAGATCGAGAAGATCCGAGGGGTAAAAAGCGACCACGCAGTGAACAAGCTGGTGGAATATAATTTGGTCAAAGAGCTTGGAAGACTGGATGCACCGGGACGCCCCATCCTTTTTGGAACCACCGAGGAATTTCTTCGAACCTTCGGCGTGCAGGGCCTGGAAGAGCTTCCTTCTGTGGACCCGGTGAAAATGGCAGACTTCAAGGCGGAGGCAGAAGAAGAGATACAGCTGAAGCTGGACGTATAAAAGGCTGCCAGCGGTATAAGCTAAGTGATGCAGGATGGAACATATGAGCCGCAGCTTTTGCGGCATAAGACAGGAGAGGATAAAAATGCCAACAACATACGCACATGATCTGTTTGGACAGAAAGTATACAGGCAGATGCCGGAAGAAGTAAAAAAAGTCATCAGGGAAAATGGGGAGCTGTACCGCATCGGACTGCACGGCCCGGACATCTTCTTTTATTATTTTATTTTCAAAAATCATGTCAGCGGCGTTGGATACCGGATGCATAAGGAAAAAGCCAGAGCCTTTTTCATCCAGGGAATGAGTCAGGTGCGTGAGACCAAGGATCAGGCCCTGCTTGCCTATCTTCTTGGTTTTGGCTGCCATTATCTTCTGGATTCCGCCTGCCATCCTTTTGTAAACGAGATGCACGACAAGGGGCGGATTTCCCACAGCCTTCTGGAAATCGAGTTTGACCGCTTGCTTATGGAAGAAACAGGGAAAGACCCTTATACCTATTATCCTTCCGTATGCATCGCGGCAAAGGAGCGAAATGCAAAAGAAATCCACAAGGTCTTTCCCCTTGTAAAAACAGGGGATATTCTTCTGAGCCTGAAGCTTATGAAATGGATTACCAACCAGCTGGTATGCGATGACGGCGGCGCAAGACGTGCCCGTCTGGCCAGAATTTCCAGTCTGGGGGGCCATAAAGCCCAGTCAGCCCTGATCGACCACTACATGATGGTCCATCCGGCAGGGGGCAGCAAGGAGCTTGTAGAGGAACTGAACCGGCTGTTTGAAGAGGAAGTGAAAAAGGCGCCTGGGGAACTGCTTGAGCTATATCAGCTTTCCAAGGAGGATCATCCGTTATCAGATCGGTGGAATTTAACTTATAACGGGTGATAATATCTTTTCAGGGGGCGGACATTCTTCGAAATCTCCGCCCCTGAGTCATATCCCGGACATGTCTGCGTAAAATGAATATATGGAAGATTAGAGCGTGTTTGAATATGAGGGGATGTGGAATATGAAGAAAAAAGGAAAAAGATTTCTTTGCAGACTTCTTATCCTGATCACCGGGACGGTATCTGTAGGGCAGGCATCCGCAAGCGCCGGAGCGGCAGACCTTCAGGGAGTGAGCACCGTGGTACAGATGATCCCGGCAGCGGTGGACATGAACGAAACAGATGGCCCCGGAAGCCTGTATGCCCTTTCGGCTGTTCTCATGGACGGAGATTCCGGCAGAGTGCTTTACGAAAAAGAGGGTTACACAGCCAGGCCGAACGCCAGCACCACAAAGGTGATGACCTGCATCCTGGCCCTGGAAAACGGAAAAGGCGACGACTACGTAATGGTTTCCAAAAATGCCGCCGCCCAACCCGAGGTAAAGCTTGGCTTAAAAGAAGGGGAGCAGTATTACCTGGAAGATCTTCTCTATTCCCTGATGCTGAAAAGCCACAACGACACTGCCGTGGCCATTGCCGAGCACATCGGCGGCTCTGTGGAAGGCTTTGCCCACATGATGAACGAAAAAGCAAAGGAAATCGGCTGCACCAGCACCCATTTTGTCACTTCAAACGGCCTGGACGGTGCAGATGCAGGAGGTGTTCATGAGACCACAGCCCGGGACCTTGCCCTGATCATGAGTTACGCCATCAAAAACAAAACCTTTCTTCACATTACCCAGACAAGAGATTATTCTTTTTACGACCTTTCCGGGAACCGGCAGTTTTCCGTGCACAATGCAAACGCCTTTCTGGACATGACCCCGGACGCCATTTCCGGGAAAACCGGATTCACAGGAAATGCAGGCTACTGTTATGTGGGCGCCTGCAAAAATGAGGGCAGAACCTTTATTATCGCTCTTCTTGGCTGCGGATGGCCCAACAACAAAAGCTACAAATGGAAGGACACCATGAAGCTTCTGGAATATGGAAAGGAAAACTTCCATAAAGAAGTGTACTGGCAGGAGCCTGCCATTCCAGAAATCCAGGTGAAGGACGGCGTTTCGGAAAACAGTACCGTTTCCGATGAGAGCCCGGCACAGTCCGAGCAAAACCTGTCAGCCGGCTTAGGGAAAGCTGCATTTATAAAAGGCGTCATCCAGGCAGAAGACTCCGACAAAAAGAAAGAGGTCCTTTTAAAGGACAGTGAAAAAGTCACCTGCAATGTCCGTCTCCAGAAGTCACTTGCTGCCCCTGTGAAAAAAGGGCAGAAGATTGGCCAGGTCACCTTTTCCATCGGAGAACTGGTGCTGGATGACTATTTTGTAACCGCAGACCGCAATATCGTCAAAATTACCTATTTGTGGTGCGTAAATAAAGTATTTCATGACTTTTTCCACTAAAAAGCCTGATGAAATATGTATGATATATCAAAAAATCCCCCGAATTTCGAGGGATTTTTTTGCATAAAAACACGGAAAACTATTGAAAAATTATGTGAAAAAATGTACAATTAGAATCGGCAGATTTTTTGGTTATACTTTTAAATTTTTATAAAATGGAGGGCAAGAAAGAATGAGTAACACAACACAAAGCTTAGCGGGCACAAGAATCACTTCTTTGCTGGACGCGAACAGTTTTGTTGAAATCGGCCAAAGTGTAACAGCCAGAAATACAGATTTCAACATGACTGAAAAAAAAGCACCTTCAGACGGTGTTATTACCGGATATGGTGTGATTGATGGAAATCTGGTGTATGTGTACAGCCAGGATGTTTCCGTACTGAACGGAACAGTAGGCGAAATGCATGCCAAGAAGATTACCAGACTTTATGATATGGCTATGAAGACCGGTGCTCCGGTGATCGGCCTGATCGACTGTGCAGGTCTGCGTCTCCAGGAGGCAACTGATGCGCTGGAAGCATTCGGTGAGATCTATATGAAACAGACTCTGGCTTCCGGACTGATCCCACAGATCACAGGTATCTTCGGCACCTGCGGTGGTGGTATGGCACTTGTACCGGCACTGACAGACTTTACCTTTGTTGAAGAGAAGAAAGGTAAACTGTTCGTAAATACCCCGAATGCCCTTGCCGGCAACAATATCTCCAAATGTGATACATCTGCTGCCAAATTCCAGAGCGAAGAGACAGGTCTTGTAGACGGAATCGGCACAGAGGATGAAATCCTTGGAAAGATCCGTGAACTCGTAACATATCTGCCATCTAACTGCGAAGACACTGATTCCTACATGGAGTGCACAGACGACTTAAACCGCGTATGCGAGGACATTGAGAACTGCACAGGCGACACAGCCATTGCACTTTCCAGAATCGCAGACAACGGACAGTTCTTCGAAGTAAAAGCAGACTATGGCAAGAACGTTGCGGTTGGATTCATCAGACTGAACGGAGCTACCGTTGGTGCTGTTGCAAACAGAAGCGAGAGCTATGACGCTGAGGGCAACAAGGCATGGGAGTCTGACGGAAGACTTTCTGCACGCGGCGCAAGAAAAGCAGCAGAATTCGTGAAATTCTGTGACGCTTTCGAGATTCCGGTACTTACTCTTACAAATGTAAATGGTTTCGAGGCTACTGTATGCAGCGAGAAGATGATGGCGAAATCTGTAGGACAGCTGGTTCATGCATTTGCAAATGCTACTGTTCCGAAGGTTAACGTGATCATTGGCAATGCATTCGGAACTGCTTACACAGCTATGAACAGCAAAGCAATCGGCGCAGATATGGTATATGCATGGGAGAATGCCCAGATCGGCATGATGGATGCAGACCTTGCAGCGAAGATCATATATGCAGGCGATGACGCAGCCGCTCTTAATGAGAAGGCAGCAGAGTACAGAGAGCTTCAGAACTCCGTTTCCTCTGCAGCAGCAAGAGGATATGTTGACACCATTATCAGCCCGGCTGATACAAGAAAATATGTGATCGGAGCATTTGAAATGCTGTTCACAAAAAGGGAAGAACGTCCGTCCAAGAAACACGGCACGGTCTAAGCGAGGTGGAGCATATGAAACAGATTTTTAAGAAAGTATCCTCCCTTTGCACAGTACTCCTTATGATGGCAGTTCTCACTCTTACAGGCGCATCAGCAGTATGGGCAGAAGAGGTGGACGACACTGTAAAGCAGACACTGATCACTACTGCTGAGGGACTTACGGATACCATCGTTACTCTTGGCGATGAGGACATTGAGAACTATTCCAAGTCTTCCGATGCATTTACAACATCTGCAATGTCTGCATGGGCTGGCTCCAAGGCAGAGCTTGGCGCCCTGAAGGAAAGAAGCGGTGAAGTGGAAGTAAAGGCTTCTGATGACGGATATACCGTTACTGTTCCGGCTTCCTTTGAAAAGGCAGATGCAAACTTTGTTTATGTATTTGATGGCTCTACAGGAGCACCTACCTCTCTTACTGTAGATGTTCAGTATTCCATGGCTGAGACCTTAAGAAGAGCTGTTATGAATACCATCATGGGTATTGCAATTGTATTCATCGTTCTTATTTTCCTGAGCTTCCTTATCTACCTGTTCCGATTCATTCCGAATCCGGAGGCAAAGAAAAAGGCTCAGGCTGCAGCAGCACCTGCACCTGCTCCGGTGGCAGCACCAGCAGTAGAGGAGCCGGCAGATGATACAGAACTGATCGCGGTTATCGCAGCAGCTATTGCAGCAGCTGAGGGAACCACCACTGATGGATTCGTAGTTCGTTCCATCCGCAAAATCAATCGTAAAAAAAGATAAGTACAGGAGGATTCTAAAATGAAAAGTTATACAATTACCGTTAACGGAACAGCATATGAAGTAACTGTTGAAGAGACAGGAAGCGTATCCGCACCAGCAGCTCCTAAGGCAGGACCGGCACCGAAGGCAGCTCCTAAGGCAGCACCGGCACCAAAGGCAGCTCCGAAAGCAGCAGCCGGAGCAGGCTCTGTTAAAGTTGCAGCTTCCGTACCTGGAAAAGTTCTGAAAATCGCAGCAACTGTTGGACAGGCTGTAAAAGCCGGAGACAACATTGTAATCCTGGAATCCATGAAGATGGAGATTCCGGTAGTAGCTCCTCAGGACGGAACCGTTGCAAGCATTGATGTTGCAGAAGGTGCCTCTGTAGAAAATGGAGATACCCTGGCAACAATGAACTAAGTCGGGAGGTAATAAGATGTCTTATGTAGCAGACACTCTGTCCAACCTGATCCATCAGACCGCGTTCTTTAACCTGACATGGGGTAACTATCTGATGATCGTGGTTGCTTGTGTATTTTTATATCTTGCCATTGCAAAGGGATTTGAGCCGCTTCTTCTTGTTCCTATTGCATTTGGTATGCTCCTTGTTAATATTTATCCGGACATTATGGCTAATCCGGAAGACATGTCCAACGGTGTTGGTGGTCTTCTTCATTATTTCTATATCCTTGATGAGTGGAGTATTCTTCCATCCCTTATCTTCATGGGTGTAGGTGCGATGACAGACTTCGGTCCTCTGATCGCGAACCCGAAGAGCTTCCTGATGGGTGCTGCAGCACAGCTTGGTATCTACATGGCTTACTTCCTTGCAATCTTCCTTGGATTCAATGGTAAGGCAGCAGCAGCAATCTCCATCATCGGTGGTGCTGACGGCCCGACCTCCATTTTCCTTGCAGGTAAGCTTGGACAGACAGCTCTTATGGGACCGATCGCTGTAGCGGCATATTCCTATATGTCACTGGTTCCGATCATTCAGCCTCCGATCATGAAACTGTTTACAACTGAGAAAGAGCGTAAGATCAAAATGGAGCAGCTTCGTCCTGTATCCAAGCTTGAGAAGATCCTTTTCCCAATTGTAATCACAATCGTTGTCTGCATGATCCTTCCTACAACTGCTCCTCTGGTTGGTATGCTTATGCTTGGTAACCTGTTCAGAGAGTGCGGCGTTGTTAAACAGCTTACAGAGACAGCTTCCAATGCACTTATGTACATCGTAGTTATCCTTCTTGGAACATCTGTCGGTGCATCCACAAGTGCTGAGGCATTCCTTAATGTTGCTACTCTGAAAATCGTTGTATTAGGTCTTGTGGCATTTGCATGCGGTACCTTCGGAGGCGTTATGCTTGGAAAGCTTATGTGCAAGCTTACAGGCGGCAAGATCAACCCGCTTATCGGTTCTGCTGGTGTATCTGCAGTACCTATGGCAGCCCGTGTTTCCCAGAAGGTTGGTGCTGAGGCTGATCCTACCAACTTCCTTCTGATGCATGCAATGGGACCAAATGTTGCCGGTGTTATCGGTACTGCTGTTGCGGCCGGAGCATTCATGGCAATTTACGGAATCTGACAATGCCAGGTTTTCAAAGCCGAAAAGCGGCGGAACGATCCGCAGGCATTGGTTCGTGTCAAAAGAATTTTTGACACGAACTTCATTATAAAAATATAAGGAGAACAATTATGGCAGAAATTGAAAAAAAACCTGTTAAAATTGTGGAAACCATTCTGCGTGATGCACATCAGTCCCTGATTGCAACCCGTATGACAACAGAGCAGATGCTTCCAATCGTTGATAAACTTGATAAAGTAGGCTACCATGCAGTAGAGTGCTGGGGCGGTGCTACTTTCGATGCAAGCCTTCGTTTCCTTCATGAGGATCCGTGGGAAAGACTTCGTAAATTACGTGACGGATTCAAGAATACCAAGCTGCAGATGCTTTTCCGTGGTCAGAACATTCTTGGATATCGTCCGTATGCAGATGATGTTGTTGAGTACTTTGTACAGAAATCTCTGGCAAATGGTATTGATATCATCCGTATCTTTGACTGTATGAATGACCTTCGTAATCTTCAGACTGCTGTACATGCTGCAAACAAGGAGCATGGCCATGCACAGGTTGCACTTTCCTATACACTTGGTGATGCTTATACTCTGGAATACTGGACAAGCATTGCAAAACGTATCGAGGAAATGGGAGCAGATTCCATCTGTATCAAGGATATGGCCGGACTTCTCCTTCCATATAAAGCAACAGAGCTTGTTACCGCACTGAAGGAGACTGTTAAGATCCCGATCGATCTTCATACACATTACACCTCAGGTGTAGCTTCCATGACTTACTTAAAGGCTGTTGAAGCTGGCGTTGATATTATCGACACTGCAATGTCTCCATTTGCACTTGGTACTTCCCAGCCTGCAACAGAGGTTATGGTTGAGACCTTCAAGGGAACACCATATGATACAGGCTTTGATCAGCAGCTCCTTGCTGAAATCGCAGATTACTTCCGTCCAATGCGTGACGAGGCTCTTGAGAGCGGTCTTCTCAATCCGAAGAACCTTGGTGTAAACATCAAGACTCTTCTGTATCAGGTACCGGGTGGTATGTTATCCAACCTTACCTCCCAGCTGAAGGAGCAGCATGCAGAAGACAAATTCTATGATGTTCTTGAAGAAGTTCCGCGTGTTCGTAAAGACCTTGGTGAGCCGCCGCTTGTTACTCCGTCTTCCCAGATCGTTGGTACACAGGCTGTATTCAATGTTCTTATGGGCGAGAGATACAAGATGGTTACCAAAGAGACAAAGGATGTTCTCAGCGGAAAATACGGCGCAACAGCAAAACCATTCAATCCGGAAGTACAGAAGAAGTGCATCGGTGATGTAAAACCGATCACATGCCGTCCGGCAGACCTTCTGGACAACGAGCTGGATAAGCTTGAGGGAGAGATGGCACAGTACAAGGAGCAGGATGAGGATGTTCTGTCCTATGCACTGTTCCCGCAGGTTGCTACTGATTTCTTCAAGTATCGTCAGGCTCAGCAGACAAAGGTTGATGAGACTGCTGCTGATACTAAGAACGGAGCATATCCGGTTTAATCAGTGATGAATAATTTACCGAAGGGGCAGCCGTTATGGCTGTACCTGCGGTAACAATGACGAAAGACACGTGCAGAAAATATTTGCACGTGTCTTTTTAAAAAAGAAATGTGAAAGGTTTTATATGAGTAAAATACTGATCGTAGGCGGCGGGGCTGCCGGAATGATGGCAGGCGTTTTCCTGGCAAGAGCAGACCATGAAGTCCACATCCTGGAAAAAAATGAGAAGCTTGGAAAGAAAGTGTATATTACAGGAAAGGGACGCTGTAATGTTACAAATAACTGTGACACGGAAGAATTGTTCAAGGCAGTGATGTCCAACCCCAAATTTCTGTACAGCGCCTTCTATTCCTTTACACCCCAGGACGTCATGGAGTTTTTTGAGGAAGCAGGCGTACCGCTGAAAACAGAAAGAGGCAATCGTGTATTCCCTGTATCCGACCGTTCTTCTGATATTATCCGCGGCCTGGAGCGGGAACTGAAGAAGGCAGGCGTGCACATTCACCTTCGCACAGAAGTGAAAACTGTAAGTGCTGACCCTTATGAGGAACCCGATGTGGATGAGAAAAAGGCACACCACAGCAGAGTCACAGGCGTGCAGTTATCTGACGGAAACTTCCTGGAGGGGGACTGCGTTCTGGTTGCTACCGGAGGGCTTTCCTATCAGGCGACCGGTTCCACAGGAGACGGCTACCGCTTTGCCCGGGAGACAGGCCATAAGGTGACAGAGCTTTCCCCGTCCCTGGTTCCTCTTAAAACAAAAGAAGACTACATTCCCAGACTCCAGGGCCTTTCCCTGAAGAACACAGAGCTGACCATCAAATCCGGGAAGAAAGTTCTTTTCCAGGATTTCGGCGAGATGATGTTCACTCACTTTGGCGTGACTGGTCCCATGATCTTATCTGCAAGTGCCCACATTGGCAAACAGCTGCAGAAATCCGGCGAGCTTAATGCTTATCTGGACTTAAAGCCGGCCCTTACCATGGAGCAGCTGGACGCCAGGATCTTAAGGGAGTTTGAGGCAGGACAGAATAAGCAGTTTAAGAATGTGATTGGGGTACTTTTCCCATCTTCTCTGACGCCGGTTATGCTGGAGCTCGGAGGAATTTCGCCGGAAAAGAAGATCCATGACATTTCCAGGGAAGAGAGGATCCACTTTGAAGAACTGGTGAAGGCGTTCCCATTTACCATCAATGGAATGGGAGAGTACAAGGAAGCGGTTATCACTAGAGGAGGTGTTTCCGTGAAGGAGGTACAGCCGGGCACCATGGAGTCCAGGAAGGTGAAGAACCTTTACTTCATTGGAGAGGTGCTGGATCTGGACGCGGTAACAGGCGGCTATAACCTTCAGATTGCATGGTCCACCGCATATCTGGCTGCCATGGCGTTGAAAAATGCCTGAAAATGTGGTATTATCAAATAAGGAATGTTAGGGTCAAAATTGCCCCTAACCTGATATCTGCGAATTGCTCTGCTGCGAGGCAGCTCCCGCAATTCTGCGGGGCCCAAGTTCAAAAGCTTTATCGTGCAAGCACGAACAGCTTTTTGACCTTTTGCCCCTGATATCAGATACAAAATGTACCAGGAGGTAACACAATAATGGGATGCAATATCGCCATTGACGGACCGGCAGGAGCCGGCAAGAGCACCATTGCCAAAAGAGTGGCAAAGGAGCTTTCATTTATCTATGTAGATACAGGTGCCATGTACCGTGCAGTTGCACTTTATCTGCAGAAGAAAGGAATCGACGGAACGGATTCCCAGGCAGTTGCAGATCACTGTCAGGAAGCAGAGGTTTCTATCCGCTATGAAGATGGAGAACAGCTGGTGATCCTGAACGGGGAGAATGTTAATGCCTGTATCCGCACGGAAGAAGTGGGAAATATGGCGTCCAAGACCTCTGCCAACCCGGCAGTCCGCGCACATCTTCTCAACCTGCAGAGAAATCTTGCAGAGAAGAACAATGTGGTAATGGACGGCCGCGATATCGGAACCATTGTTCTGCCCGATGCCCAGGTGAAGATTTTCCTCACTGCAAGCGTAGAGACCAGAGCGAACAGACGCTATGAGGAATACCTTGCCAAGGGTGAGAAAGCAGATCTGGAAGATATTAAGAAGGATATCGAGATCCGCGACCATCAGGACATGACAAGAGAGATTTCCCCTCTTCGCCAGGCTGAGGATGCAGTGCTTGTGGATTCCTCCAATATGAACATTGAGGAAGTGGTAGCCGCAATTCTTGGAATTTACAGAGATAAGGTGGAATAAACCATGGAAGTAAAGGTTGCGAAAACAGCAGGCTTTTGCTTTGGTGTGCAGCGCGCGGTAGACAAGGTCTACGAGCTGATCGGCAGCCATCCGGACAAGCTGTTTACTCTTGGCCCCATTATTCACAATGAGGAAGTGGTGAACGACCTGGAGAAAAAAGGCGTCCGGGTTGCCTCTGAGGAGGATCTGAAGACGCTCCCGGAAGGC
>OLRK01000976.1_pt1 | contig 27520 bp, 28 predicted proteins | sample 1672911 | NCBI WGS metagenome assembly OLRK01 (sample SAMEA3136736, study PRJEB25190) | human gut metagenome | biome: human gut; feature: human-associated habitat; material: faeces | place: Austria | collected 2013 | reverse complement strand
AAGCAATGCCGGAGAGGGTCTTTTTTAGGTTAAGGCTCCCTTTTCCAGCCACTTGCCGCGGGCAAGGCGGAAGAGGAAGAGCAGGCCGCGGATGCAGAGCTCACAGCACATAGAGCCCCACACGCCCGCCAGCCCGAACCGGGGCGCAAAGAAGGAGGCCAGCGTCAGCCGGATGCCCCACATGCTGACGAGGTTCAGCACGAAGCAGGCGGTGCTGTCGCCCGCGCCCTGCATGGCACCGCTGGCCACGATGCTGGCCCCGAACATCGGTTCGGCAAAGGCTTCGATGCGCAGCACCCGCGCACCCATCGCGATGACGGCGGCGTCGGCGGTGAAGATGCCCATCAGCGCCGGGGCAAACACCCACAGCCCCATGCCGGACAGCGCCATGATGCCGATGCCGATGCCGGTGCAGAGCCAGGCGAACCGCCTGGCCATGTCCTTCCGGTTGGCCCCCACAGCCTGCCCGATGAGGGCGATGGCGGCGTCCTGGATGCCGTAACCGGCCATGTAGCACAGCCCCTCGGCGCTGACGCCGAGGCTGTTGGCGGCGATGGCCACCGTGCCCAGCCCCGACACGATGCGCACCAGCACCACCTGCGCCGAGGAGAGGGCTGCGCGCTCTGCGGCCAGCGGGGCACCCACCCGCCAGAGGTTGAGCAGGCAGGCGCGGGTGATCTTCCAGGAGCCGGGCTTCCGGATGCAGAGGGGGCCGTCCCGCAGCAACAGGATGGCCAGCGCCAGCAGCCCGCCGATCACGTTGGAAAGGGCGGTGCCCAGCGCCGCACCCGGAACGCCCAGTCCGGCACCCCAGACGGTGACGCGGGTGCCGAAGAGGGGCAGCGTCCGGGTGGGGTTGATGAGGAAAAAGTTGAACACGACGTCCAGCCCGCAGACGAGGACGCTGATGAGGCCGGGCGTCAGGGCGTCGCCGGTAGCGCGGAGCATGGCGGCGTACATGCCCATGGCCATGGTGAAGGGGAGGGCGGCCGACCAGATGGCAAAGTAGGCGGAAGCGTTGGCCTGCAGCGAGAGGTCAGCGCCCAGCCAGCCGGGCAGAAAGCGGCTGATGCCGATGCCGAACCCTGCCGCCGCCAGACCCAGGATGAGGTTGAAGAGCATGGCCTGCCGCAGCACACCGCGTGCGTCGGCCTGGCGGTCGGCGCCGAGATACTGCGCAATCTGGATGGAAAAGGCAGTGTACAGCCCCACCAGGATGCCGTGGAGCAGCCAGGTGCTGGAACTGACGATGCCGATGGCGGCCGTGGCTTCGGCCCCGATGTGGCCCACCATGGCGGCGTCGATGTATTCCATGGCGGTGACGACCATCTGCTGCAAAATGGAAGGGATGCTCAGCGCCAGCACGACCTGCGCTGTTTCCCGCAAGGGGATGTCCTCCCCCCGGCGCATCCGGGAGGAGAGCTGTTCGAGTGAAAGTGTCATGGCTTCTCCTGTTCGCATAAAAAATGCCCCGCACAGGGGGACAGAGTATACCTATTATATAAGGAAGGACGAAAAATGTCAAACCGGCGTGTTTTGTGCGCAGGAGATTGATTTTTTCAGCCGGGCGTGATACACTTTCCTTACCTATGAGTGAAACAACAGGAGCGGCGCTGTGTGCGGCTCCGGGAAAGAGGAAAATCGTATGCTCCAACTGTTATCGGGCAGTCAGCGCACCGTGGACGCGCTGGGATTTTTGCTGGCTTTTGCGCTGACGGCGCTGATGGATTCGGTCTTTCGGGAGAAGCTCCCCCACGACCATGGCCGCGCATTTGCGGTGAACGGCGAGCTTTCCAAAGGCAAGGCCCGCGGCTCCGGCCTCATCTTCGTGCTCTGCATCGCGCTGGTCACGCTGGCGGTGGTGCCGCTGCGCACCGAGTATATCATCTATACCGTGCTGCTCATCGCCTCCATGCTCTCCGGCTATTTTGACGATGCCTCCGAGGTGGCCTGGAACGAATACAAAAAAGGCCTCATCGACCTTGTCATCGCCATTGTGGCGGGTGTGACCTACCTGAACTTCAACAGCACCACCGTGAACTTTTTGCAGTGGAGCTTTGCCATCCCGTATCCGCTCTACCTCGTGCTCATCGTCGTCCTCATCTGGGCCAGCATCAACGTCGTCAACTGCACCGACGGTGTGGACGGCCTGTCGGCCAGTCTGGCGGTGGTCAGCATCGGCACCTTCCTGCTGGCTTACGGCGAGGAACTGGGGGACTACAGCACCGCCGCCATCGTCTTCATCGGCGCACTGCTGGCCTACCTGTGGATGAATGCCAAGCCCTCCACCCTGCTGATGGGTGACGCGGGCAGCCGCGCCATGGGCTTCTTCCTCGCGGTGCTGGCGCTCAAGAGCAGCCACCCGTTCTCCTTCCTGCTGGCGGCGCTGGTCTTCATCGTGGACGGCAGCCTGGGCATCCTGAAGATCAGCTTCAAGCGTTTTTTACACATCAGCATCCTCAAACACACCCTGACCCCGCTTCATGACCATGTGCGCAAGCGGATGGGCTGGAGCGATGAGCAGGTGGTGGCCCGCTGGCTCATCCTGCAGGCGGTGGCTTCGGCCTGGCTTCTGCTGCTGACCCGGTAATCGACAAAAATAAAGGTCTGACTTTGTACAACTTTGCAAAACACGGAAATCTGCGCGGAAAAAGTTGTTGCAATTTTCAGATTGAAAGCGAACGAAAAAACGCTATACTTTAAGCATCGAAAGCAAAGGCGCTTGGTGAACACTCACCGAGCGCCTTTTTTCGTACCCTGCAAAGGCAAATATGCTGTGTTGATAGGTACTCTTTTTGAAAATTGCGATAGTGCAAATAATCACAAGATTTGAACCAGCCTGAGCAGTCAGAAGGCGAAACCGCTTGAAAAGCACATTGGATCGCGTTCGGAAGAGCATCCAGCGTTCGTGCCTTGAATTTACGCAGGAAAAGCACCTCTCCACTGCATGAAATCATTGAGATACCGCTGCTTTATCCTCTGGCCACGATCTTCTGAGCGCCGCATAGGAAATAAAGAAGTTTGCAAGCCAACCTGCCGGGACTGCAAGCCAAACAAAAGCAATGCCAAAACGCGGTGCAAAAATCAAAGCAACAGACAAGCGGATTGCAAGGTTTACCATATTTGCAATAAGAAACGGCCGCATGATCCCAAGTCCGCGAAGAACGCCATCCGTTGCCATCTTGATGCCCATGAAGATGAAAAAGTAACCAAGCCATCTCATATAATCACCGGACACCTGATAAGCCAACGCGGTTCCGTCTTTTCCCAAGAACAACGAGGAAATCTGTGTGTGCAGTGTTTCAATGACCACGAAAGCAAGAACTGCAAAGCATAGATCCAACACCAGTGCAGCATGATAACCTTTTTTGATACGCTCAATTTTCTTTGCGCCAAGATTCTGGGATACAAACGGCGAAACTGCATTGCCGATGGATACGAAGATCAGCGAAAAAACATTTTCTACCCGCATCGTTGCCGCATACCCGGCAAGTGCCTGTGTGCCGAAGGGATTTACCACTGCCTGCACGATCATCATACCGATAGACACTGTGGACTGCTGCAAAACCGATGGTACCGCAATGCGAAGCATGGAATACAGCTCCTGCCGGTCGAATCTGCGAAAGGAGCTCTTGTATTGCCGCATCCGAGACAGAAAGATCAAAAACGAAAACACGGCAGAAATTCCTTGTGCGATCAAGGTCGCAAGGGCTGCACCAAACACCCCCAGACCAAGACCAGCTACCATCCAGAGATCCATAAAAATATTCAGGATCGATGAGAATATCAGCAGGCCCAACGGAATTTTGGATTCACCGATGGAAGTGAACATGGTGGAAAGAATGTTGTACATGAATAGAAACGGGAAACCCACAAAGTAGACGCGCAGATACAATACGGCTTCTTCCAATATATCGGCAGGGGTCTGTAATCCGCTCATCATGAAATGGGAAAAGCAAAAGCCAAAGACACCAAGGACAACGCTTAAGATCAAAAAGCTGATCAGGGACGTTGACACAATGGTTTTCATTCTACCATAATTTCTTGCACCAAAATAGCGGCTTACAAGCACACCTGCGCCCACACCGGCACCAAGCGCCACACAAATAAAAACATTGGTCAGTGCAGCACAAGCACCGACAGCCGCAAGTGCCGAGGAGCCAACAAATTGACCAACTATTATGGAATCGGCCATATTGTATACTTGTTGAAAAAAGCTGCCAAGGATCATCGGCATCGCAAAAACAGTCAGCGCTTTCAGGGGTGAATCTGTGATCAAATATTCATCTTTCGACATGATTATATTCCTTCAAAAAATCGTTTATCGCAAATTAAGAAATTAGCGCACCATTCAAACGGCATCTTTGCGATATGCAGTTTGCGGGTGTTGCTTGTGCATGAAAAACGCAAACTGCTATAAAAAGTTGAATTGCTATCGTTTGTTACAGCGTTTTTTCTGCAGCATCCACCACATGGCCGACCAGCACGGAGGTGGTCACGGTGCCCACGCCGCCGGGTACCGGGGTAATGGCCTCGACGAGGGGTTCTGCCTCGTCAAAGCGGACGTCGCCGCAGAGCTTGCCCTCTGCGTTGACATGGATGCCCACATCGACCACGACCTGGCCTTCGCGCAAGCAGTCGCTGCCGATAAAGCCCTGCCGCCCCATGGCAACGACCACGACGTCAGCCTCTTTGCAGAGGGCGGGCAGGGCCTGGGTGCGGGAATTGCAGAGCGTCACCGTGGCGTTTTCACGGTCCAGCATCATGGCGGCGGGCTTGCCGACCACGAGGCTGCGGCCCACGACCACGGCCCGCCGGCCAGAGAGCGGCACCTGATAATACTTCAGGATCTCCAGACAGGCCTGTGCGGTGCAGGGCGGGTAGCCGATGGCGGTGTTGGTGAACACACCGGCCAGCGAACCGTCCGTGATGCCGTCGATGTCCTTTTCCGGGGCCAGCGCCGCGCGGACGGCGCGGTCATCAAACTGCCTGGGCAGAGGGCGGAAGAGCAGACAGCCGTGGATGGATGGGTCCGCGTTGATCTGTCGGATGACCTCCAGAAGCGCGTCCTGTGCAGCATCTTCGGGCAGAAGGAACTGCTTTACGGCGACGCCCACCTTACCGCAGCGGGTCAGGACGCCTTTTTCGTAGGAAAGGTCGTCCGGGCGGGCACCCACGCGCACCACGGCCAGCGTGGGCACGACGCCCTTTTCCTGCATTGCCGCACAGCGGGCGGCGTTTGCTTCGTTCATGGCGGCCACAACGGGCGCGCCCTTCAAAATCGTTGCCATCAGAATTACCCCCTCAATGAATGTGTGAGTTTCTCGTGGATCTGGTCGGCCTGCGGCACAAACTCCGCCAGCATGGCGTCGGCCTGTGCATTCAGGGCGGCGGCGTGGGCTTTGTCGGCCATCAGCCGGGTGTTGATGGAGACATTGAGCCCGGCGGCCTGCAAAGCAGCCTTGCAGAACAGTGCAGCGCACCCGGCATCCGATACGGCCATCACACTGCCCTTTTCGGCGTATTCCGCCGCCAGCGCAATACCCTCACAGCAGGCGGACATGATCTCCAGCGGCACAGCACAGGCTCCTTCCAGCGCAGCCTCCAGCACAGCGGCTTTGTGGGCCTGCTGCTCCGGGGTCTCTTTGGGCAGCTTGTAGGCTGCGGCCAGCGGTGTAAAGGCGTCGGCGTCGGCCTGCACCAGCCCTTCCAGCCGCTTGCGGAGGGCGGCGGCACGGCGGTTCAGGACAAGAATGTCCGCCTCCACGGCGGCATATTTTTTCTTGCCGATGGTCAGGCTGCCGACCATATTGCCAAGGGCGGCACCGGCGGCACCCACCAGAGCTGCGGCCCCGCCGCCGCCCGGTGCCGGGGCGCTGCCGGCAAGGTCTTCTAAAAACGCTTCACAGCTCAAATTCATCAGTTCCACGATAGATCCTCTCCTCTGTTGCAAATCCGTCCAGCCGCTGGTCGTGCGCGTCCACAGCGGCCTGCTCCACCCGCTGCGCCTCGAAGGCGGTGCCGAGCAGTACAGCGTTCCGGCAGCGGGGCAGGTAGCGGTCATAGTAGCCTTTTCCCATCCCGACGCGGCGGCAGGCGGCATCAAAGGCCGTGCAGGGCACCAGCACCAGGTCGAGCGCTTCGGGCGGGAGCAGCTGCGCCCGTTCCGGGATGGGGGTCCGGATGCCGTATGCACCCACCTCCCAGCCGTCCGGGCCGGGCACAGCGGCCGTCAGGGTGAAGCCCGCGCCGCAGATGGGGTAGGCGACGGTCTTGCCCTGCTGCACGGCCTCCGCCAGCAAAGCGGACAGGTCTGCCTCCCCGCCGAAGGCGGCATAGGCAAGGAGCGTCCGGGCGTTCCGAAAGCAGTACAGTGCTGCGATGCGGCGGCATAGCGCGGCGTCTGCGGCAGAACGTGCGGCGGCGGAAAGCGCCCGCCGTGCGGCAATGCCCGCTTTGCGCTGGGCTGCTTTTTGCATGGAATGATCCATCTGCGGTTTCCTCCCTCGTTTTCGTCGGAGTTTGTGTGGGTCGATTCTGAAAAGTTGCACAAACGCGGGAACGGATTTTTATACAGATATAATAAACGCTGGCCGAAAAAAAAGCAAGGGCTTAGGCGAAAATATGGTTGCGCATCGGGGCTGATTTTGTTATCATAAAGAGGAGGAGAGCAAGGCTCACTTCGGAGCCGCTCTGCTCGGAACGATCTGTCAGAGAGGGGTAGTAAAAATGTACGATGAAATGATGGACACCATCGGTCTGGTGGGCAAGGCTGACCCGGAGCTGGCTGCGGCGATGGGCCGCGAGCTGACCCGCCAGCGGGAGAACATCGAGCTGATCGCCAGCGAGAACATCGTTTCGCCTGCCGTGATGGCCGCGATGGGCACGGTGCTGACCAACAAGTATGCCGAGGGTCTGCCGGGCAAGCGCTATTATGGCGGCTGTGCTTATGTGGATGAGGTGGAGAACATCGCCATCCAGCGCGCCTGCAAGCTGTTCGGGGCCAAGTATGCCAACGTGCAGCCGCACTCCGGTGCACAGGCCAACCTGGCCGTCTACTTTGCACTGCTGGACGTCGGCGATACCGTCATGGGCATGGACCTGTCGCAGGGCGGCCACCTGACCCACGGCTCGCCGGTGAACATGTCCGGCAAGAACTACCACTTCGTTTCCTACGGCGTCAACGAGGACGGCGTCATCGACTATGCGGCGCTGGAAAAGCAGGTCAAAACGGTGCGCCCGAAGCTCATTGTGGCGGGCGCGTCGGCTTACCCCCGCGCCATCGACTTTGAAAAGCTGGCCGAGATCGCCCACGGCTATGGCGCTTACCTGATGGTCGATATGGCCCACATCGCCGGTCTGGTGGCGGGCGGCTATCACCAGAGCCCGGTGCCCTATGCAGACGTTGTGACCACCACGACCCACAAGACCCTGCGCGGCCCGCGCGGCGGCCTGATCCTGACCAATAACGCGGTGCTGGCCAAGCGAATCAATTCCGCCGTCTTCCCCGGCACCCAGGGCGGCCCGCTGGAGCATGTCATCGCGGCAAAGGCCGTCTGCTTCGGGGAGGCACTGAAGCCGGAATTCAAAGAATATGCGCGCAAGATCGTGGAGAATGCACAGGCCATGGCGGCTGAGCTGCAGGCCCGCGGCGTGAAGCTGGTGTCCGGCGGCACCGACAACCACCTGATGCTCCTCGACCTGCGGGAGGAGGAGTGCACCGGCAAGGAGCTGGAAGCCCGCCTCGACAGTGTGCACATCACGGCCAACAAGAACACCGTGCCCGGCGAGACCCGCAGCCCCTTCGTGACCTCCGGCGTCCGTCTGGGCACCCCTGCCGTCACGACGCGCGGCATGGGCCCGGCAGAAATGAAGATCATCGCCGACTGCATTGCCGACTGCATCTGGCACTATGACGAGAAGCGGGACGACATCTCCGCCCGCGTTCTGGCGCTCACCAAGGCGTTCCCCCTGTACGAATAAGAACGGTCAAATTTCCGGCACCTGCTGCACATCCTGCGGCGGGTGCTTTTTTGCGCTTGACAAAAGGCGCACGGGCATGTCATACGGATACGCGTGGTTGGATATTGCAAACCAAAAAGAATGCTGTGGCAGGCGCGGGGGAAGAATGAACCGTGGGCGGCTTGTATCTTTTGCGGAAATCGGCTATAATGGGGCGGCAAAAGGATGAAAAAAGGAGACAACACCATGTGGATCTATCTGCTGCGCCATGGCAGAACTGAATACAACGCCCAGAAACGGTATCAGGGCCAGCGGGATATCCCGCTTTCGCCCGAAAGCGCGGCCCAGCTGCGGCGGGCGGACTTTTCCCCGGAGGTCGTCTACGTGACGCCGCTGCAGCGCACGTCGCAGACGGCAAAGATCCTCTTTCCAGATGCAAAACTGGTGCCGGTGGAGGGGCTGAAGGAGATGAACTTCGGCCGGTTCGAGGGGCAGAAGTTCGTCCGTGTGGAGCAGGACCCGGAGTATCTGGAGTGGGTCCGGCAGAACGAAGCTAGCGCTCACCCGGACGGGGAGCGGAAGAGCGATTTCTGTGACCGCGTCTGCGCGGCGTTTGCCGCTCTGGTGGACAAGGCACTTGCCGACGGCGAGGAGCGGCTGGTCATCGTGGCGCACGGCGGCACCCAGATGGCCGCAATGGAGCGGTTCGCGGTGCCGCACAAGACCTTTCCCGCATGGTGCGGCCCCAACGCGGGCGGCTATGTGCTGGACGCCTGCGACTGGAAGGCGGAACACATCCTGCACGTGGTGAAAACCGTCCAGTACACGGAGGATAACGCATGATGGAGCGCGGATTGCTGCATCTCTATTGGGGCGATGGAAAGGGCAAGACCACAGCCGCCATGGGCCTCGCGCTGCGCGCATTGGGCAGCGGAAAGCGTGTGGTCATCGTGCAGTTCCTGAAGGGCGGCAAAAGCGGCGAGATCCCGCTGCTGGAGCAGCTGGGGGCCAAAGTCTACCGCGGCAAGGCCGGGCAGAAGTTCGTCTTCCAGATGAACGACGCCGAAAAGGCGGCTACGCGGGCGCTGCAAAATGAGAACCTCCGGGCTGCCATGGCCCAGCCGGCCGATCTGCTTCTTCTGGACGAGGCCGGTTCCGCATGGGAACTGGATATGGTGGACAAAGAGCTGCTGCAGTCGGCCGTTCTGCACCGGCCGGATGGGCAGGAATGCGTTCTGACGGCACACGCTGCGCCGCAGTGGATGCTGGATGCGGCGGATTACAGCACCGAGATGAAGTGCTGCCGCCACCCCTACCAGAAGGGCATCGCCGCCCGGCAGGGGATCGAATATTGAAAAAGTGCCCCGCTCTCTGGAAAACCAGAGGGCGGGGCACGATTGTCATACGGTGGCCAGCACCGCCAAAATGCTTTGCCAGTGGGGGTTTTGCGCGGCAGGGGCGGCGCGGCGCGGGGCCGGGCGCTGGGCAGGAGAACGGACAACGTCCGCCGGGCAGGTGAAGGGCGAGCAAAGCTCCGCCTGCCACTGCGCGGCCAGCTCCATGGCCTGCGGGCAGTTTTGCAGGGTGCGGCGCTCGCTCCCAGCCAGAAAATCACCCAGCCAGCAGAGCAGCGCGGCGAGAGGCAGGCAGTCAGCGGCCTGCGTGCTCCAATAGCACCAGTGTCCGCCGCGGCCCACATAGCTGTCCACGGTGATGAGTGCCCCTTCGCGGGCCGACTGCGGCAGGGAAGGGCAGGAGGTGTCCGAAAGACGCCGGAGCTGGTTCACGAGAAATTCCGTGCGGGCCGGGTCAAAGGCATCGTCCCGGATGCAGGCGGAAAAGTCCGCTGCGTCCAACAGGGCGTCCGCTTTGGTGGGGAAACGGCCGGTCATCTCGCCGGATGCGTTGTGGCACAACTGCCAGCCCTTGCGGAACAACTGGAAGTTGAGGTTGCGGCGGCCCATGGTGGAATAGAAGACCCGTGCGCGGCCGGATGCGTTCCGGCGCAGCTCGATGTAGGCATCCGCGCCGCCAAGGTCCTGCACCTTTACACTCAAAATCAACGAGAAATCGCGCTTCTGTGCGGACATGACCTGGTGCATCTGCTCAAAGTAACGATTGGCATCCATAGCGGGTCTCCTTCCTCGTACAACCATTGATTCGTTCTTTTCTGGCTGTATTATAGCATAAGTTGTCGCAAATTACAACTAAAAGTTTGAAGAATGCAAAAATATTTTTGCACATTGAGGGAAAGAGTAAACACTATGGTTGTAACCAAAAGACCGGGGCCGCAAACATGCAGTCCCGGTCTTTTGGTGCGAGGAGTCAATCGCCCAGCTCGCGGATCTCGTTCTGGATGAGCTGCCCGGCCGCGCGGGCCAGCTGGTCCATGCCGCGGATGCGGGCCAGATCTTTGCCGTAGATGCGCTCGGCATCGGGGATGGAGCGGTCCTCGCCCATGAAGACGGCGGAGACCCGCAGCCCCTTGCGGCGAAGGGTGCGCACCTCGGCGGCGGCATCGTCCACCCCGAAAGCCCCGCCGTAGTCGTGCCCCAGCGGGTTCTCCGAAGAGGGCGGCACACGGCGGCTGTCGTTGGGGGAGGCGTCCGTCAGCAAAATGAGCAGATGACGCGGCGCGGGGCCGGGCGCAAAGTCCAACAGGTCGCCCGCTGCCCGCAGGGCCAGGCCGTCGCGGTTCCAGCCGGAGGCGAAATACTGGTGGATGTTTTGTAGGTTCTTGTCCGAAAAGCCTTTGAGCACCCGCAGGACCGTGTAGCCCCGCAGGCTGGAAAAGCAGCTGACCCGCACAGGGATGCCGCAGGCGGTCAGGCTCTCGGCAAGGATGACGCCCTGCGCCGCGATGACCTCCTGACAGTGCAGGCGGGAGGCCGACGCATCCAGCAGCAGGTCCACGGTGAAGGCGGGCTGGTTCTCCTCCTCAGCGCAGCGGAAGACGCGGGCGTCGTCCAGCACAGGGGCCCGCCAGACCCGCACGGGGTCCAGACTGCCGCTGCGGGCCACCCGCGCATGGGGCTGCTGATGCACGAGGATGCAGTTGCGGATCTGTTCGGTCAGCCGCAGCACGACGCTGCGGTGCAGCTCCCGGTTCTTGGCGTAGTAGGCGCGGTTCCGGTCGGCCTGCAGCTGCGCCTGTTCGGCCAGATGCTTTGCTTCCGGGGTGGGGGCCTGTTCGGGGCTGGGAACACCGGCGGCGAACCAGAGATGACACCCCAGATGATCGCCGGTGCAAAGTTCCTGCTCGGCCTTGCGCAGCCGTTCCGGCGGGTAGAGGGAGCGCCCGAAACAGCTCTCGATGTAGGCGCGGTCTTCGGCGGCGTTCTGCCGGAGGGTGATGTGGGCCAGCCGCTTGTCCACCGTCAGCCCGCCGCTGCCTGCGGCATCCACCGCGCTGGAATGCTCGACCATGACGCGGTCAGTCTTGATCATCTGGGTGGGGAGCGTTTTGGTGGCAAGCGAAGCCAGAAGCCCTTCGAGATGCAGGTGGAGCGCGGCCTTTTTGTGCACGGTGCCGTCAAACAGCTTCGCGCGGGCAAAGAGGGCCAGCAGGGCCGGTTTCAGCGCAGCCGGTTCCGGCGGCGTCTGCGGGGCCAGCGCGGCGGCAAGGTCGGCTTCGTAAGGGGTCATCACCGGCGGGCGGCGGCCCTGCACGGTGCGCCAGCGGTCTGCCTGCATGGTGTAGACGAGCTGGTTTTTGGCCATCCACTCCTGCCGGGAGAGCTTGTACTGGATGCCGAAAAAGTAGTCCGCATGGGCGCGGCGCAGCTCGGCCAGCACCGGGCGGCGGGGCAGCTCCAGCGCATAGGCTGCGCTTTCGAGGTAGAGCCAGGTCAGGTCGTCGAGTTCGGCCTCCCGGATGTCGCCATCCCAAAGCCCGAACAGGCTCCGGATGAGATCATCGCCGTAATATTTGTGCACCAGGCCCACGATGCAGTTCATGTAAAAATCGATCGTGCCGTCGGTGTTGCGTGCAAGGAACAGCGGCTCAAACCCATAGGCACCGGCTGCCGCCCAGACCTGATTGGCTGCGCGCCGCTGTTCGGCGGTGTAGCTCTGCGCTTCCATCAGCGGAACAGCTTTGCGGCAGTGAGCTGCGCCGGGATGCGGGCGGCGATGACGTCCCGGATCAGCCCCTGCTCATAGGAATCAAAGGCTTTGTTGGTGATGCCCATATCCAGCGCGGCCCCGGCCGGGACGCCCCGGCGGATCAGCCGCAGCGCATCCAGCATCCCGCGCAGATCGAGCGCCTTGGTGGAAATCTCCGCGCTGTCGCACTTTTTTTGCAGGTCGAGGAAGAGCAGGGCGAACTGGTGGACATAGTTTGCGTGCAGGTCGGGGAACTGGGCACGGAGCAGCTTTTCGAGGTTGTCCTGTGTGATGGTGGGCATCTGGATGACCACAAAGCGGGACGTCAGCGCCTCGTTCAGCTCGCGGGTGCCCGCATAGCCGTAGTTCATGGTGGCGATGAAGCGGGTCTCCTCGGCCAGCGGGATGCGCTCATAGCCGGGCACGTCGATGGCGCGGCGGAAGTCCAGCACGGCGTGGAGGACGGCCAGCGCCTCGTTTTTGGCCATGTTGATCTCGTCCAGTACGCCAAACCCGCCGCACTGGGCGCAGCGGTAGACCGGGCCGGGCCGGAACTTGACCGCGCCGCCCTCAAACGTATCCATGCCGATGAGGGAAGCTGCGTCCATGTTCACATGGAACGAGATGTCCCACGCAGGGCGGCCGAAGGCGGCGGAGAGGTTCTCGGCCAGCACATTTTTGCCGGTGGCCTTGCCGCCTGCCAGCAGCAGGTTCTCGCCGCAGAGCAGCGCGGCCAGAGCCTGCTCCCAGACGTCCTTACCATAATAGGTAAAAGCCGACACCGGGATGCGGGGGCGCAGCGCCTCGGCCAGCGGGTGGGCTGCGCGGTATTCTTCCACAGCGGCGAGCAGCGCGGGATCGACGCCCTCCTGCCGCAGGGTCTCAAGCAGATCAGACATGAACGACACCTTCTTCATGGGTTGGCAGTGCCAAACCGATTTTTCAGCCTTATCATAGCACAACCGCCGCCGTTTGTGTAGGGGCAGGCGGCTGAGAACCGGCAAAAATTCGCAAAGAAATTGCGGGGCCGATGAAATGGTGTTAAAATAGAGAAAAACGGAAGGGGACAACTGCCATGAGACACGAACACCGCCGCTGGAAGGTCTGCTTTGGGAAAAATTTCTGGGGAACACAGGAGGAAAACGACCCCGGCGAGGAACTGCGCGTGGACCGCGAATTTGAATGGCATGGGTACAAGTGGCGCATCCCGGCGGTCTACCGGTGCCGACAGGGATTGGTCGTGGACTTTGCGATGGAGGTGCCGCAGGAAGAACTGCGGGCCTATATGGAAAAATGGGGCCTGACCGAAGACGGCGAATGCAGCCGCACCCTGACCAGAGCCGAGGAACAGCAGATGGAACAGGAAAACCCGTTGAATGTGGGGTTCTGTGCGGAGCTGGAACTGAATGGGATGCGGCTGCATTCCAGAGATGGCTGCGGGGCGGGTTATCTTCCGGGAGAGATGGCCGGCGATGATACAGTCGCAGCGCTCCTGCGGCATTATGGGTTGGATGAAACGACGGCCTGGAAGTTCTGGCGGGAAAGCTACCCCTGGGCGACCCGGAGCCGGAAGAGCTGCCCGAAGCGCTTCCGTGCCCTGGAGGTGCGGCTGGAAGCGGAACTGGAACAACACCCGGCGGAACGGTTCCGGACCCCTGCGGTGGGCGGGTCGGTGACGCTGCACGAACCGGGAAACGCACAGACCTATCAGCTGACTGCATTGGATGTCCGGTCGGAAACGCTGGAACTTCCGGACTGTGATGGCTGGGAGTGGCCCAACCGCTTCTGTATGATGACCTACCGCCTGACCCCGGCTGCCGAAAATTTCTTCCTCTCCGACTGCGCTGAGGGGGACCACCCGCGCCGCCGACCCCGGAATCTGCCGCCCGAACGGGCAGCGTTGGAAAAGAAGTATGGACTGGAACCGCAGGGGGAAGGGGATGCGGCCATCGCTGTCATTGGCGGGGCCGACGGCCCGACGGCGGTGTTCTGCACGGTGCGCGGGAGTGCAGACGAGGCAGAAGGTGTGGCTGCGGCGTGTTCCTCCTGCTATTTTGAGCCGGTGGAGCCGGAACACATCACCTGGCAGGCGGCATTCTGCCGAAGACCCTGCGCTGGTGCCGTGGTTTCCCTGCTCACAGCGCCCTGATGCCGCAGCACGGTGCGGGGCTGCGGTTTCAGAAAACATGAAAATGCGAAAATTGCGCAGTTCCGATTGACAAAATGCTGTGTTTATCGTATAACCTATATAGAGAAAGTCTGCCCGGAACCGGCAAGACTGGAAAGTGAGGCAGCAACGATGAAGCAATTCCTGAAGCGGCTGATGCTCGGTGTGGTGACGCTGGCAATGCTCTGCTGCGTGACGCCGCTGGCATTTGCGGACAACCCCAACTATTACACCATCTATCTGGAGCGGCAGGGCGGCATCGGCACCCCGGAGTACATCTTCGTCTACCGCATCAAAACTTCGGATGGCACGGAGATCTACCGGACTTCCAGACTGCCCACCCCCACCATGGAAGGCTACCTCTTCGATGGCTGGTATACGGATCTTGTGGGCGGCGATAAGATCAAGCCGGCTGAGTACGAGTTCCAGGAAGATGGGCAGACCCTGTATGCCCACTGGACGCCTGTGTCGGGCGAGTCCACCGCGAAGCCGGAGCCGGAGGCGGCCGAACAGCCCGCCAGCACCTTCCGGCTGGAGGACCACCTGGGCGAGATCCTGATCGTCGGAACGACGGTCCTGGTCGTGACACTGGTTGCGATGCACGGCTGAGTCGGCCTGCATTGCTGAAACACAAAAACGAATCGAATGTTTGAAAGAGAGGAATCCCTGTTATGAACGAAATCAAGATGCCCGCTGCTTTTGCCGAGATCGACGAGAACGAGATGGTCTACCTGAACGGTGGCTCGATCACCGATACCGAGGCCTGGAAGATCTTCCTGAACGTTGGCACCCTGTTCAACTACATCGCCCGCGTCTTCTCTGCTGGCAGCTCCATCGTCAACAACGTCAATGTCATCGTGACCACCATCCACACCCTGAACGGCTTCAAGCTGACCAGCAAGAACTAAGAACTCCTCCCCAAAGAGCAAGACTTGCAGAGAGCTGTTTACCTGCACCACGGGCGGGCAGGCGCGGTATGCCCTGCGCTGCGTCCGGACGGACAAATGACCGGCTCCCTTGCAAAATGTACTCGCTTTCCCACCGGAAGGCGAGTATTTTTGTGTTATCCACACCGAGAGGAGGACGACACATGGGGGAAGGCGTTCGGGCGGCATTCGGGCTGGCCGGTGGGCTGGCGCTGTTTTTGTTTGGGATGGAGAACATGAGCCGGGCGTTGCAGCAGGCGGCAGGGGAGCGGATGCGGGGGTTCCTGCGCCGCATCACCCGCACACCGTTCACCGGGGCGCTGGCAGGGCTGCTGGTTACGGCGGTGCTGCAGAGCAGCTCGGCCACCACGGTGATGGTCATCGGGTTCGTCAGCGCCGGGCTGATGGAGCTGCCGCAGGCCGTGGCCGTGGTGTTCGGGGCCAATGTGGGCACCACCATGACGGCCCAGCTGGTGGCGTTCCGGCTGGCGGACTGGGTGTTCCCCATCCTGTTTGCGGGGGTGTTGGTCTGGCTGCTGGCCCGGCGGGAGCGGACGCGGCAGCTGGGGCTGGCGGTGTTTTCGTTCGGCCTGCTGTTCGACGGCATCGAAGTTTTGTCCGGCGCGATGGCTCCGCTGGCCGAACACCCGGTCTTCCTCCGCTGGATGACCCAGGTGCGGCATACGCCGCTGCTGGGGCTGCTGCTGGGCACCGGGATGACGCTGGTGGTGCAGAGCAGCTCGGCCACCATCGCGGTGCTGCAGCGGGCCGCACAGCAGGCCGGGCCGGACGGCATCCACAGTGTGCTGGGGCTGGCCGGTGCCCTGCCCATTTTGCTGGGGGACAACATCGGCACGACCATCACGGCGGTGCTGGCGGCGGTGGGTCAGCCTACGGATGCCCGGCGGACGGCGGCAGCGCACTGCTGCTTCAACCTGTCGGGCAGCGTGGTCTGCCTGCTGACTCTGCCCTGGATGACAAGGCTGGTGGAGGCCGTCTCACCCAAGGGGCCGGAGCTGGAAGTGCTGGCGCGGCAGATCGCCAACGCCCACACCCTGTTCAACCTGCTGTGCACACTGGTGTGGCTCCCGCTGACGCCGGTGATGGTCCGGCTGGTCTGCAAACTGGTGCCGCAGCCCCAAAGCTCCCGCTGAAACGGCAAAACCGGCGGTTTTTCTGCAAAGAGAGCCGTTTGTCCATTGACAAGGGTTCCCGGCTTGTCGTATACTGACAATGCCTTGAAAAAAATGCCGCACACTGCGGTGCAAAAAAGAGGAGCGAAAGAATATGAAAAACAACAACAGCATCAAACCAGTGGTCGCCGTCGGCATCGGCGCAGCCCTGTTCTTTGTTCTGGGCCGGTTCGTGGCCATTCCCAGCCCGGTGCCCAACACCAACATCAGCCTGCAGTACGCCGTTCTGGCCCTGCTGGCCGCGATGTACGGCCCGGTGGTCGGCGGTCTGATCGGCTTCATCGGCCACACCCTGATCGACCTGTCCTGGGGCGGCAGCCCGTGGTGGAGCTGGGTCATCGCTTCGGCCTTTGTGGGCGTTGTGGTGGGCCTGTTCGCCAAGAAGCTGGACCTGCAGGAGGGCGAGTTCGGCAAAAAGAAGATGGCCGCCTTTACGGTCGCCAACATTGCAGCCCATCTGCTGGCCTGGATCGTGGTGGCCCCGGTGCTGGATATCCTGATCTACGCCGAGCCGGTCAAGAAGGTCTTTGCGCAGGGTGCCTTTGCCGCTGTGTCCAACATCATCACCGCTGTGGTGGTGGGCGGCCTGCTGGTGCTGGCCTACACCAGGACCATCGCCAAGAAGGGCTCTCTCGACCAGGAGTGATCCTGGCCGGAGCGACTCTGGATGGAACCCGTAGCCTTTCCCTCGGCCATCCGCCGGAGGAAAGGCTTTTTGTTTGAACAGCTGAGGTAATTTGCCCATGGCAGAACGTAACGAACCCATCATCTCGTTCCGAGATTTTTCGTTCCAGTACCGCGCCCAGAAGCGTCCCACGCTGACCGGCATCGACCTGGACATCTATCCAGGGGAGCGTGTGCTCATCGCAGGCCCGTCCGGCAGCGGCAAAAGCACGCTGGCGGGCTGCATCAACGGCCTGAACCCCTTCTCGAACCCCGGCGTGTGCACCGGCACCCTGACCGTGGACGGCGTGGATGCGCCGCACAGCAGCATCTTTGAGCTGTCGGCCCATGTGGGCACGGTATTGCAGGACCCGGATGGCCAGTTCATTGGCCTGACCGTGGGCGAGGACATCGCCTTTGCGCTGGAAAACAGCTGTATGCCGCAGGAGAAAATGCACACCATCACCCGCCGCGCTGCGGAGCTGGTGGGCATCGAGAACCACCTCGGCTATGCACCGCATGAGCTTTCCGGCGGGCAGAAGCAGCGGGTCAGTCTGGCGGGCGTTATGGTGGATCAGGTCAAGATCCTGCTCTTCGACGAGCCGCTGGCTAACCTGGACCCGGCCACCGGCAAGCAGACCATGGAGCTCATCGACGAGATCCAGAAAAAGACCGACACCACCGTGCTCATCATCGAGCATCGGCTGGAGGACGTCCTCTGGCGGAGCGTGGACCGCATCGTCCTCGTGAACGAGGGCAGAATTCTGGCCGACCTCCACCCGGATGAGCTGCTTTCCACCTCCTTGCTGACCGAGAACGGCATCCGGGAGCCGCTCTACCTGACCGCTCTGCGCTATGCGGGCGTGGACATCACCCCGGAAAAACACCCGTCACATGTGGACAGCCTCGTCCTGAACGAAGCCGACACCGCGGCCCTGCGAAGCTGGTTCACCGCTTATCCGCAGCCGGAAGCGGCCCCGGCCCCGGAACCGTTGCTGGAAGTGCGGGACCTGAGCTTTGGCTACCAGAAGGGGCAGGCGACCCTGAAGAATGTCCGCTTCTCCATCGGCAAAGGGGAGATGGTCAGCATCGTGGGCCGGAACGGCGCGGGCAAATCCACGCTGTCCAAGCTCATCTGCGGGTTCGAGACGCCGGATGCGGGCGCAATCTTCCTCAACGGAAAATCGCTGGCCGAGGAGAACATCCGTCGCCGTGCCCAGCACATCGGCTACGTGATGCAGAACCCCAACCAGATGATCTCCAAGACCATGATCTACGACGAAGTGGCACTGGGCCTGCAGCGCTCCGGCCTGACCGAAGCGCAGATCCGGGAAAAGGTAGAACAGACGCTCAAGATCTGCGGGCTGTATCCCTTCCGGAACTGGCCGGTGTCGGCGCTGAGCTTCGGCCAGAAAAAGCGTGTCACCATCGCCAGCGTACTGGCGCTGGACCCGGAGCTTATCCTGCTGGACGAGCCTACGGCGGGCCAGGATTTCCGCCACTACACCGACATCATGGAGTTCTTGAGGGGGCTGAACGCCCAGGGCGTCACGGTCGTGATGATCACCCACGACATGCACCTGATGCTCGAATACACCCAGCGGGCGCTGGTCTTCTGCGACGGTGCACTCATTGCAGACCGCAGCCCGGCGGGCGTCCTGTGCGACCCCGCCCTCATCCAGCAGGCCGCATTGAAGGAGACCAGCCTCTACACGCTGGCCAACCGCTGCGGCATTGCACCCGCGCAGGAATTTGTGGAGCGCTTCATCGCGCAGGACCGGGAGGTGCGGGAACATGGCCGCTAAAACTGTTTTGAATTATCTCCCGCGGGAGAGCGTCATTCACAAGCTCACCGGCACCACCAAGCTGGCGTTCTTTCTGCTGTTCACCTTTGCCAGCATGATCACCTACAACACCTGGGTTCTGCTGGTGCTGCTGGCGGTCAGCCTGGCCGCGTTCAAGCTGAGCCGGATCAGGTTCCGCGAGGTGCGGTTCATGCTGGTGTTTATGCTGGTATTCCTGCTGCTGAACAACCTGTTCATCTTCCTGTTCGACCCCGATCAGGGCACGACGCTGTACGGCACCCGCACGGTGCTCTGCCACCTGTTCTGGCGGTATGACCTGACGGCTGAGCAGCTGTTCTATATGTGCAACATCTCGCTCAAGTATTTCGTGGCCCTGCCCGTGGCCATCCTGTTCATCTCGGCTACCGACCCCAGCGAGTTTGCGGCCAGCCTGAACAGTATTGGCATTTCGTACAAGGTAGGCTACTCGGTGGCCATTGCGCTGCGGTACATTCCGGACATCCAGCGCGACTACCACAGCATCAGCCAGGCCCAGCAGGCCCGCGGTGTGGAGCTGGGCAGGAAGGAACCCTTCTTCAAGCGGCTCAAAAACTCCGTCAACATCCTGCTGCCGCTCATCCTGACCAGCCTGAACCGCATCGACACCATCTCCAATGCGATGGAACTGCGCGGTTTTGGCAAAATGAACAAGCGCACCTGGTACACCCAGCGGCCTTTCGTCCGCTGCGATCTCATCGCGCTGGGTGTCGGGGTGCTCCTGCTGCTCCTCAGCCTCACCGTGACCATCCGGTTCGGTCGGTTCTACAATCCGTTTGTGTAAAGAGCAGGCGGCTGGCTCGTTGCCACCCTGGTGGCGAATGTGGTATAATCTTTGCAGGAACCACCGTAGAAAACGAGCGGTTCTGAGAAAGATATGAGGGAAAGTAAAATGAAGATCCGTAAAGCAGAGGAAAAAGATATTCCCAGACTTCTTGCGCTGCTGGGGCAGGTATTGCAGATCCATGCAGAGATCCGTCCGGATGTTTTTGTCTCCGGCACCACCAAATACACCGCCTGTGAGCTGGCCGGGCTTTTGAAGCAGGAGGAGAAACCCATCTACGTTGCTGTAGACCAGGACGATGTGTGCATGGGCTACGCCTTTTGTCAGATGCAGGAACAGCCTTTTTCCACGAACATGGTGCCCTTTAAGTCGCTGTTCATTGATGATTTGTGCGTCGATCAGCAGGCACGGGGACGGCATATCGGGGAAAGCCTGTTTGAATATGTGAAGCAGCAGGCGAAAGAGCAGGGTTGCTATGAGGTGACACTGAACGTTTGGGCAGGAAACACCTCGGCAGAGCACTTCTACGAAAAAATGGGTATGAAAACAAAGGAACGGCAGATGGAATATATCCTGTGAACCGGGCGGCTTTTTTGTTGTCCCAAATCCCCCGATCCTAGAGAAAACAACCGTTTCATCCTGGTTATTCCAAGGCAGTGCGGGCAGTGCGCACAAGATACTCCATGGCCTCCACCGGGTATTGCCCCGCGGCAGTCTCCCCGGTGAGCATCACGCTGGAAGCACCGTCTGACACGGCGTTGTAGATGTCGCTGACCTCGGCGCGGGTGGGTACCGCCCGGCTGCACATACTGTCCAGCATCTGGGTCACCACCATAAAGGGCACCCCGGCAGACCGGCAGACCGCCGAAAGCTGTTTCTGGCACCGGGGCAGTTCCCACAGGGGCATGGCGTTGCCGAGGTCCCCGCGGGCAATGACCACTTCATCCACAAGAGGCAGGAACTCCGGCAGGGCCTGCACCCCCGCAAGGTTCTCGATCTTGGCAAAAATGCGGATCTGCCCGGCCCCGGCCTGTTCCAGCGCCCGGCGCAGGGTGCGGATGTCCTCGGCCCCCCGCACGAAGGGCAGCATCACCCCGGTAACGCCGCAGGCTCCCGCCAGCTGCAGGTTTTGCAGGTCTGCCTCCGTCAACGTGGGGGAGGCTACCGCCAGCCCCGGCGCCGCAAGGCTTTTGCGGCTTTGCAGAGTGCCGCCCCGCACCACGGTACACTGCAGGGCCGCGCCGTCGGCTCCAGCAACCTGCACAAGGAGCCTGCCGTCGTCCAGCAGGAGGTTCTGGCCCGGCCGGGCCGCCTGCACCAGCGCCGCCGGGCAGGGAACACCCCCTTGCCCCAGCCGGAGGCTCTGCCCCGGTTCCAGCACAAGGGGCTGTGTCAGTGTGCCGATGCGCAGCTCCGGCCCCTGCAGGTCGATGAGCAGCTGGGGGATGCCCACGGCGTGGATCATGTCCAGCCAGTCTTTGTGGGCCGAAAGGGGCCCGTGGGAAAGGTTCATGCGGATGCCCGTCATGCCAGCTTCCACCATGCGCTGCAAGGTCTCCGGCTGGGCACAGGCGGGGCCGATGGTGCCATAAAATTCCAAAAGATCACCCGATTTCGTTTTTTCTTATTGTAACATGGAACCAGGCTGTTGAAAAGTGGTGTTGTACAATAAAAGTTGACACAGGAAACTCAAAGAGCCAATGAGATAGACTTCCCCGAAAGGGAGCCTATCTCATTTTTTGTTGTAAGCTGAAACTGCAATGAATCAGATTGCAGCAAGAACAGGATACAGGAAAGGCAGCAGGCAGACAACTTCTGAACCGTTTGTCCCCGCTCATACAGTGTAGGAGGACCATAGTTTGGGAGGTGCGTTGTATGCTGTTGACTCTGCTGCAATTTTTTGCCACGAAATTTCTGGTGCTGGCGCTGCATCTGGAAGCAGGAAGCTTCCCCAAGCCCCTGAGCGCACGGGAAGAAGTCGAGACCTTTGCAGCCCTGCGGGCGGGCGACCCCACGGCGCGGGAAACGCTCATCCGGCACAATCTGCGGCTGGTGGTGCATGTGGCGAAAAAATACTACGCCCAGCCCAGCGACCAGGAAGACCTGATCTCCATTGGAACCATCGGCCTGATGAAGGCGGTGGATACCTTCGACTCTACCCGGAAGGCACGGTTCTCAACCTATGCGAGCCGCTGCATTGAAAATACTATCCTCACCCGAGCGAACGCCGGATGGAGAATCGGAACCATCTCCACCGCCATCGGGGTCATTCTCGCCCTCTTCCGGGTCTACCGGGAAGGTGGTCCAGTCGATCTCATCCTCCGGTGAGCCGAAGAGCACCACATGCGCCACCTTGCCGTCCCACACCACCTTGCGTACCACCGTGCGGATGGCAGCACGCTTCTGGGTCACGGTCATATCGTCGATGTTGTCGTGGAACACGGTCAGCAGTTGACGCATCAGGTCAAATTCCATCCCTGCCAGAACGCCTTCGTCCGTAAGGCTTTCCAGCTCCCGGATGCGGGAGCTCAGGGCGGCATCCTGACCGTTCAGTTCCTCGATGCGTTTTTTCAGGTGGACAGCGGCGGTACTGTCGCCGAAATCTGTCAGCGAATCAATCAAGGCGGTGATCTTCCGCTGCGTCTCGGCTTGCTCCTTGCGCAGGGCAGAAAGCTTGGTCTCACACTCGGAGCGATTGCCCGCATGGGCAGAGCGTGCCTTTTCCAACTGCTTCATAAAGTCGCTGGAATGGTCGGCAAGGTGCTTGACCTGTTCGCAGATGGCGGCATCCAACAGATTGCCGTTGGCGTTGGACACGCTGCAAAGCTCCCGGCGGCTGCGCTCCTTCAGCTTGCACATATAGGGAAAAACCACCTGCCCGTCTGCCGTTTTGCGCCCGGTGACCTTGGGGTACATCCGGCTGCCGCAGGAGCACCACAGCAGACCGGTCAGCAGCGCCTCGTTGCCGCGGGATGCGTGGTAGGACTTGGATTTGTTCCGCTCCAGCGATTCCTGCACCCGGATCCACCGGTTGGAGGAAATGATGCCGGGGTGTTCGCCCACCGAAACGATCCACTCGTTGATGGGATTGTAGACGGTGGCACGCCCCTTTTCCTGATCGCTGCGGTTGTAGGCAAGTACGCCCCGCACACCGTCAAAATCGGACTCCGGGGAGAACAGTTCTGCCTCGTTGTCCACAAAATACTGATAGGCGTCCTTGTCTGCAATAAGGTAGACAGGATTCTGCAAAATAGACTTGATGGAGAACCGGGTGAAAGAACGCCCGGTTTTTGTTTTAACGCCCTGCCGCAGCAGCTCGGTCTCGGTCATGGTCAGGGAATCGTACTGCTCATAGAGGTCGAAAATTTTGTAGATGATCTCTGCCTCATCCGGCAGCAGCTTCAGCTTGCAAGCTTTTTTTGTCTTGCCGTCCACCGTGATGCTCCTGACGCTCTCGGAGGCGTATCCCGTGGGGGTGGTGCCGCCCAACCAGCGCCCGGTCTTTGCCAGTTCGTGCATATTATCCCGGATGCGCTCTGCAATGGTCTCCCGCTCCAGTTGACTGAACACCGATGCGATGTACATCATGGCACGTCCCATGGGGCTGGAGGTATCAAAGCTTTCCCGGATGGACACAAAGTCGATGCCAAGCCGTCCAAGCTCTTCAATCAGGCTGGAAAAATCGCTGATGTTGCGGCTGATGCGGTCCAGACGATAGACCACGATGGCACGGATCTTCCGCTCTTTGGCGGCGGTCATCATCTTTTTGAAGTCCGGGCGGTTCAGGTTGCCGCCGGAAAAGCCCTCGTCCTCAAAGACAACGGCATGTTCCGCGGCGGCATCGCCGTAGTGAGTGCGGATATATTCGCGGCAGAGGTCGATCTGATTTCCGATACTTTCGCCCTTGCCGGTATAGCGGGATTTGCGGGAATAGATGGCAATGGTGTCGGCAGTTTTGGCCATGAGATACTCCTTTCCTGTTGTCCGGTGGCCGTAGATGCGGCTATTGTAGCATGACAAGCCATCTTTGTAAAGAAAAATAACGATAGTCATACATATTTCATCACAAATGGGACGGAGGTGTCAAGGATGTAAACGGTCAAAAAGGAGGGAAAAACAGAATGTTTGACTATTTCTATGGGCAGTCGGGCGAGATGTTCTCGTATTTCCGGGTGCCCAAAATTTTATTCCGGGACATACGCTTCAAAGACTTGTCCACCGATGCAAAGACCCTGTACGGCATCCTGCTGGACCGCATGAGCCTGTCCGTGAAAAACGGCTGGTTAGACGGGCAGGGGAGAGTGTATATCATTTTTCCCATACAGGAGGTTATGGATGCGCTTGGCTGTGCCGATAACAAGGCAACGAAGCTCTTTCGTGAGCTGGAAAACGCCGAACTTGTCGAACGGAAACGCCGGGGCTTGGGAAAGCCGAACCTCATCTACGTCAAAAACTTTGCAGACCAACGATACCGCAATCGTGATAAGAACGATTCCGGTAACGCTGATTCCGGGGAACAGGATGCGGCAAAACAACGAGGAAATAAGACTGAGTGGAATAATACTGAAATGAGTGAGACTGACCCTTTCTTTTCCGAGAAAGGGGACGGTGCGGATGAGCGCACACGACTGGAAGAATATTTTTCTCAGTCTTTGGAGGTTGATCTCCTGCTCCGGCTTTGCCCGGACGATGAGGACACCATCTACCAGATCGTGGACTTGCTTGTGGATACCTGTTCCACCAAACGCAAGATGTTGCGGATCGCCGGAGATGACAAGCCCGCCGAGGTGGTACGCAGTCGGCTGAAAAAGCTGAACGCTGACCACATCCGTTTCGTGCTGAATTCTCTGGCAGAAAACACCGCCCCGGTGCGGAACATGAAGCAGTATCTGCTGGCGATGCTCTACAATGCGCCCACCACCATGAACCTCTACTATCAGAACAAGACGAACCACGACTTTGCGCGTGGTTCACCGAAGGCGGGGTGATGTTATCGCAAAGAAAGCTACGATTATCGCAGTCACCAATCAAAAAGGCGGTGTGGGGAAAAGCACCACCTGTGAGAATCTGGGCATTGGGCTGGCGATGGAGGGCAAAAAAGTCCTGTTGGTGGACACCGACCCACAGGGCAGCTTGACCATCAGCATGGGCTGGCAGCAACCCGATGAACTGCCTACCACGCTGTCCACCCTGATGGCAAAAGCCATGAACGACCAGCCCATCCAGCCCGGCGAGGGCATTCTGCACCACGCGGAGGGCGTTGACCTGATTCCGGCAAACATTGAACTGGCAGGGCTGGAAGTAGCCCTCGTGAACAGTATGAACCGGGAGAAGATGCTCAAGCAAGTGCTGGACAGTGCCAAACGGGAGTACGATTTTATTTTGCTGGACTGTATGCCCTCGCTGGGGATACTGACCATCAACGCACTGGCGGCGGCAGACGCTGCCCCGATTCCCGTGCAGGCGCAGTATCTTTCCGCAAAAGGTCTGGAACAGCTTTTGCAGACCGTCCAGAAGGTCCGGCGGCAGATCAACCCGAAACTGAAAATCGAGGGTATTCTGCTGACTATGACTGACAGCCGTACCAACTACGGAAAGCAGATCAGCAATCTGATCCGGCAGGCATACGGAAAGCACCTGAAGGTGTTTGAACAGACCATCCCTCGCTCCGTCCGTGCAGCAGAAACCAGTGCGGCAGGCAAAAGCATCTTTGCCTATGACCCCAAGGGCAAGGTGGCAGAAGCCTACAAATCTCTTGCGAAGGAGGTGCTGGCAGATGCCGATCGACAGCGGAAACTTAGCTCTGAAAGGGCTAGATGACTTGTTTTCCACCGAAGAAAACCGACAGGAGGAACAACGGGAGCAGGTACAGCAGATTCCCATTGATGCGCTGCACTCCTTCACCAACCACCCCTTCAAGGTGTTGGACGATGAAGCCATGACCCGGACGGTGGAGAGCATCGCTCAGTACGGTGTGCTGGCTCCGCTGATTGCCCGTCCCCGCCCGGATGGTGACGGCTATGAGATCATCTCCGGGCACCGCCGCCAGTATGCGGCTAAACTTGCCGGGCTGGACACGCTGCCTGTTATCGTCCGCAGTATGGACGATAATGCCGCCGTCCTGTTGATGGTGGATTCCAATTTGCAGCGTGAACACATCCTGCCCAGTGAAAGGGCGTTTGCCTACAAAATGAAGCTGGAAGCTCTAAAAAATCAAGGTGCTAGGTCAGATTTAACTTCCCGACAAGTTGTCGGGAAGTTGGAAGCGGCTGATTTGGTTGGAAAAGGAAACGAAGAAAGCGGCAGACAAGTCCAGCGTTTTATCCGCTTGACCAACCTTATCCCGGAACTACTGGACATGGTAGATGAAAAGAAGATCTCCTTCAATCCCGCTGTGGAACTTTCCTATCTGGACGAAAGCCAACAGCGGGATTTTTTAGAAGCAATGAACGACACCCAGAATGCACCGTCCTTATCGCAGGCGCAGCAACTGAAAAAGATGGCGCAGCAGGGAGAGTTCAGCTACGAAAAAGCCTTTGATGTGATGGGACAGGAGAAAAAGAGCGAGAAAGACACCGTGACCATCAAAAACGAGACCCTGCGGAAGTATTTCCCCCGCAGCTACACGCCCAAACAGATGGAGGAGAAAATCATCCAGCTTCTGGATGCGTGGCAGAAAAAACAGCAGCGCCGCAACGAGCGCTGACCCGTAACGCAAGACCCGATAGGGTCTTTTTTGTTTGCAAAAATCTGGAGGACAACGACTATGAATACCACGATTGATTTCAAGACCGCAAAGACCATTGAGAACATGAGCCGCAAAATCGACAGCATGGAGCGTGCCGTTTCCGGCTTCTTCAACAAGATGAGCGACATTGCGGAGCGCAAGTACGGTGACCCGCAGGTTTATCTGGCGGCAGTCGGCCCGGCGAGGGACCTGAGCGCCATTCTGCTGGAAGAAGCGCCCGGCATTCTGCCCTGCTTTGACGAGACGGATGACACTTTCGGCATTTCCAAGGAGCTGCCCGTGGCGGGCTGCTACAACCCCAAGCAGGTGCTGGAGCTGTCGGGCAAGCGCTACCTGACCGGCCCGGTCGTCTTCGTCCGCTTCAACATGGAAGGCGAGTATGTCTCCCTGACGATGGGCGACCTGCACTGCATTCAGGAGTATCTGGAGCAGCACAGCATGGCGCTTATGGCCGACGGCAAGAATCTGAACTGCATCTGCCTGGACTGAGGAGGCCGCAATGATGAGCTTTTTTGTGGGCTTTGCTTTCTTTGAACTGGGCGTTTTTTGCGGCTTTTTTGCCGCTTCCCTGATGCAGGCGGCACGAACCGGAGAAATTGTGATTACGGTAAAGGAGGATACGGATGGAACAGGAAAAGAATACCCTTTCGGTGCTGCAAATTGCGCCGGGGCAGCATCCGCAGCAGGTCGAGATCGATAACGACCTGAAAGCCTTGCAGCAGGCTGTGGGCGGCTCCATCGGCGCAAGCTATCCGTTTGAAGACCCGGTTGCCATCGTCTACAACGATGACGGCAAGCTCATGGGTCTACCCCTGAACCGTGCCCTTCGGGATGAAAACGGAGAAATGTATGATGCCGTTGCCGGAACCTTTCTGGTTGTGGGGCTGGGCGAGGAGGATTTTGCATCCCTGACCCCGGAACTGGCGCAGAAGTACGAGCAGCTTTTTCATCAGCCGGAAGCCTTTCTGAAACTGGGCAACCGTCTGCTGGTACTGCCAGTGCCTGATGAACCTCCCGCAGAAAAGCCCCGCACTAAGCCCCCGGCAGAGCATGACCGCTAAAAGCATCCTGCTGCATGGGAGGTGATGGCAGTGCAGGAAGAAATCGAACAGAAGTCATTCAACATTATGAT
>OLRK01000973.1_pt1 | contig 27610 bp, 32 predicted proteins | sample 1672911 | NCBI WGS metagenome assembly OLRK01 (sample SAMEA3136736, study PRJEB25190) | human gut metagenome | biome: human gut; feature: human-associated habitat; material: faeces | place: Austria | collected 2013 | reverse complement strand
GAACCCACATATCCAGCTTGGAAGGCTGGTGTTCTACCACTGAACTACACCCGCAGGTTATTTTGTTTTTGTCTTGCTCGCTTAAGACTTGTTTATCATACACCAGGAAGAAACAAATGTCAACACTTTTTTGAAAAAAATTTTTGAATTTTTCAAAAAGTGTATATAATACATATAATTTAAAAAACAGACGGCCTCTCGGAGGAAGAATGCCGCCTGTTTTCCGTATATGATTTTTTATTTTACAGGACTCAGCATAAATTACGGTTGCTTTACAAACCGTTCATAGATATAGCGGTTAGCCGCTTCCTCCTGGCTGTCATCCAGAGGAGACAGTTCTGCAGTTCCGTATTTCCGTTTCAGTGCATTGGAAAGCAGGTAATCGCACAGATGGGGATTTTTTGGCAGAAGGGGGCCATGGAGATAAGTTCCCACGACGTTTTTGTAGAGAACGCCTTCACAGCCGTCTTCTCCGTTATTTCCGTGTCCGTAGAGCACGTTTCCAAGAGGTTTGTTGTCTCCGATGTATGTCCGTCCTCCATGATTTTCAAAGCCCACAATGGGAAGGGCGAAATCCGGATTTTCCAGAACAATGTTGTCAATGAGTCTTGGGCTGCCCTGTTCTGTGTACAAATCCACAAGGGCAAGTCCTTCAATGGTACCTTCCTCGGTTTTGTAATAATGCCCAAGAAGCTGATAGCCGCCACAGACAGCCAGAACACTGCCGCCGTCTTCGACATAGGATTTAAAATTTTCCTGAATACTTCGCAGTTTACTGCACACAATCATCTGCTCCCGGTCAGAACCACCGCCCAGCAGCACAATGTCCAGGGAAGAGAAATTTACAGAATCCTCCAGGGCGAATTCTATGGTTTCCGCTTCAATGCCTCTCCACTCACAGCGTTTCATCATGCACTGAATGTTTCCACGGTCTCCGTACAGATTCAGAAGGTCAGGATATAGATGCCCGATAGTAAGTTTCATGATTTTCTGCCCTCCATTTTCTTCAAAATATTGTGTGTGGTGTAAAGTCCCGTATAGTTTACCAGAACGTATAAATTTTTCACACCGTTTTCGATTTTGGCGGAAATGGCTTTTTCAATGTCCGATTCTGCCTCGCAGGGAATGTCCACATATTTCAAACGAAGCTGCATGTCCCGGAAACGGATACCGCAGACCGTGATAGAAGCCGCATGGGTATCTTTTAATCGGTCAAAGTCCACATCCCAGAGCCAGGAAACGTCTGTGCCGTCCTGACTGTTGTCGTTAATGAGAATGATAATGTCTTTTGGTGTTTGGTCTGTCATCACTGCGGAAATGTTCTGGTTAAAACCTGCCGGATTTTTTGCCAGATTCAGCATGACCTTGGTTCCTCTAATCTGGAACAATTCGTTTCTGCCGAACTGTGGGGTGTAGTCCCCCAGAATTTTATTAAAATTGTCCAGAGGAATGCCTGCCACAGAAGCAGCAGCATATACTGCCAGAATATTGTATACATTATAAAAGCCCCGGTAATTGGTTTTAATATGAAAATCCTTTACATCAAAGGCAATGCCATTGGAAAGAGAAATGTTTTCTCCATCGTAATCCGGTATGGGGCGTTTAAAGCCGCATTTGGAACAGTAGTAATCGCCCAGCTGGCTGTAGTGATAAAAGTTGTACTGCATTTTCGCTCCGCAGCATTTGCAGAACTGTCCCTCCCGTATTTCCCGGCTGTTTTCTTCTGCAAGCACCGGGCGGCTGATGCCATAGGATACCCGGGCGTTTTCGTTTTCCAGAGCCAGGTAGGAGGAGAGAGAATCGTCTGCATTAAATAAAAGCTTCATTTTTGGGGCCATTTTCATGGCTTTTGACAACAGATTCATGGTAATGTCAATTTCCCCGTACCGGTCCAGCTGATCCCGAAACAGGTTGGTGAGCACCATGTAGTCCGGCTGAAAATGAGGGAATACGCGTACTGTAGAGGCTTCGTCAATTTCAATACAGGCATAATCCGCTTTTAAATGTCCCGTAAATCCTGCATTTAGCACAAAGGCAGAAACTACCCCGTTTAACATATTGGAACCTGTGCGGTTGCAGACCACTTTTTTGCCATTGGCTTCCAAAACAGAGGACAGAAGGTTGTTAGTGGTTGTCTTTCCATTGGTGCCGCAGACTACAAAGATTTCCTGCTTTACTTCTTTGGCCAGTTCTTTGAGAATAGGCGGATAAATGGCAAGAGCCGCTTTTCCGGCCAGCGTCACTCCCTGCTTTCCTGTGAGCCGGCAGGCGGTTTTGATGATGTGGGCGCTCCACACCGCGAAAAGTCTTCGTATATTCATAGTCAATTCATTCCTTTTGCTTTTTCACAACATAAATTGTGAGAATAGTATTGTGGTTTTTCATGATTCATTATACATAAACTGGAGAGAGAGTACAACTAAAATCAATGCCAGCAGATAGGGGAAAAAACGATCCCTTGAAAAAACTCCGCAAAAAAGAACGGAAAAATGAGAAAAAATGGTTGAAATTTCCCGGCGCATATGATAAGATTGCTTTGTTGCTGTAAGACAGCAATATACGAAAAGCCCAGATAGCTCAGTTGGTAGAGCAGAGGACTGAAAATCCTCGTGTCGCTGGTTCGATTCCGGCTCTGGGCATTTTTTTATAACCAAAATGTCTTTGTGTAGAAGACAAATATCTTTGGTGTAAAGAATGATAAAGCAGAAAGGAAGGATGGAAACGATGTATTCATTGGAAGAAATCAGAAACACAGACCCTGAAATTGCAGATTGTATCTGCAAAGAGGTAGAGCGTCAGAATTCGCATATTGAGCTGATTGCCTCAGAAAACTGGGTGAGTAAAGCCGTGATGGCTGCTATGGGAAGCCCTCTCACCAACAAATATGCAGAAGGCTATCCGGGAAAGCGGTATTATGGAGGCTGTGAGTGTGTAGATGAGATAGAGCAGCTTGCCATGGAAAGAGCAAAAGAACTGTTTGGGTGCGAGTATGTCAATGTGCAGCCCCATTCCGGTGCACAGGCCAATATGGCAGTTTTCTTTGCTATGCTGAAACCAGGTGACACGGTGATGGGGATGAATCTGGCTCACGGCGGTCATCTTTCCCATGGAAGTCCGGCCAATTTTTCCGGTGCATATTTTAACATTGTTCCTTATGGAGTTAACGAAGAGGGTGTCATTGATTATGAAGAGGTACGAAAAATTGCCATGGAAGCAAAGCCGAAGATGATTGTTGCAGGGGCAAGCGCTTACTGCAGAATCATTGACTTCAAGAAATTCCGGGAAATCGCAGACGAGGTTGGCGCTTATCTTATGGTAGATATTGCTCATATTGCCGGTCTGGTGGCAGCAGGTCTGCATCCGAGTCCCATTCCCTATGCCCATGTGACCACTACGACTACGCACAAAACGCTGCGGGGACCAAGAGGCGGTATGATTATGAGCAGCAATGAGGTGGCAAAGCAGTTTAATTTCAATAAAGCAGTGTTTCCTGGTATTCAGGGAGGCCCCCTGATGCATGTCATTGCCGCGAAAGCCGTTTGTTTTAAAGAAGCTCTGCAGCCAGAGTACAAAGAATATCAGCAGGGAATTGTGAAGAATGCAAAGGCGCTGTGTGAGGGACTTTTAAAGAGAGGTATTCAGATTGTGTCCGGCAAGACAGAAAATCATCTCATGCTGGTGGATTTAAGAGGAACAGGCGTTACAGGAAAAGAGATGGAACATCTTTTAGATGAGGCGAATATTACCTGCAACAAAAATGCCATTCCCAATGACCCGGAGTCTCCTTTCGTAACCAGCGGTGTCCGTCTGGGCACCGCAGCCGTAACCTCAAGAGGTATGAACGAAGAGGATATGGATAAGATTGCAGAAGCTATTGCCATTATGGTAAAAGACAGAAGCCGTAAAGAGGAAGCAAAGAAAATCGTAAAAGAACTGACCGATAAATATCCATTGAATGCATAAAACCAATTGTGTGTGAAGTTTTGAAAACGGTCTTTGCAAAGCATGCTCAGTGGTTGGTCAGTTTGATTTTGTGAAAAGCGTCCTGCGCCGCAACGGCTCCGTCATTGGCAGCGGTTACCACCTGCCGCAGCACTTTTTGGCATACATCGCCGGCCCCGTAAAGCAGGGGAACGGAAGTTTCCATAGATTCATCGACCAGCATATAGCCCTGTTCATCCAGCACTCCCAGAGGTTTTAAGAAATCAGTTACCGGGTCTGCACCAATATAAGGAAAAATACCGGAAACAGGCAATATTTTTTCTTCCTGGGAAGAGATATCTGCAATTTTCAGACCGCTGACTTTTCCGTTTTCTGAAAGAACCTCTTTAGGAACAGCCTTTTGGATAATTTCAATTTTTGCATTTTCTTTTGCGGCATCTACGGCGATTTTGTCTGCTCGAAAGACGTCTCTGCGCATGATAAGATAGACTTTAGAAGCAAACTGTGTCAGATAAACCGCTTCTTCAAGGGCTGAGTTTCCGCCGCCGATGACAGCTACTTCCCGGTCACGGAAGAAAGCGCCGTCACAGACAGCACAGTAGGAAACACCGCGTCCGATATGTTCCTGTTCGCCGGGAATGTTCATGAGGCGTTCTTTCGTTCCCGTAGCCACAAGGACTGCCGGGGCTGCGAAAATAGTTCCGTCTTCGCAGACTACTTGTTTTTTTTCACCGTCCGTGATGGAAACCACTTTTCCGTATTCGTATACAGCTCCGAAGCTGGTGGAATGTGTGAACATATCCATGGCAAGCTGAGAGCCGGGTTCCTGCAGGATGCCGGGCCAGTTGCTGATTTCATTGGTTTTCAGCAGCTTGCCTCCCGGCGCACCGCTCTCTAAAAGAGCGGTTTTCAGTCCTGCCCGGGAAGCGTAGACGGCGGCGGTCATGCCTGCCGGTCCCGCCCCGATGATGATGAAATCGTATTCTTTTGTCATAGTCATTCGCCTTTCTCTTTTTTATAAAGCCTTTAATTTCTGCTCCAGAACGGGTTTCGGGAGAAAACCGATAGCGGAATCCTTCACTTCTCCGTCCTTTAAGAAAAACAGTGACGGTACGGTTGTGACATTCCAGGTTCTGGTAAGCTCCGGATTTTCGTCGATGTCTACTTTCACAATTTTATAGTCTGTCTGCTCTTCCTGAAGCTGTTCCAGTACCTGTCCCAGCATTTTGCAAGGGCCGCACCAGGTTGCAAAAAAATCTAAGAGCACCGGTTTTTCGGATTTTAGTACTTCTTTTTCAAATTCCTGTTCGTTTATGTGTAAAATTGCCATAATCTTAATCTCCTTTATGATTTATTTTTAAATTTGTGTTTGTTTTCTATGTTTGCAGTATAAAATAAATATTGATGTTAGTCTGTGACAAAGTCACACTTTTATGTAAAAGAAAATCATCGATTTTAGTGAAAAAACATTTACGAAGACCGTGGAAATTGATATAATGAAGAGAATCTAATGTTTAAGTCAGAGAAACTCTGTAATTGCCGACAGGTTTTCAGCAAAAGAGGAGAGTTTATGAAAGAAATAGAAGAGTTGTCCGGACTTTTGGACCGGGAAGGAATCCAAAACCTGGGAAAAGAGCTGGGACATGCCATACAGAAGAAATTAGAAAAAAGCGGAATTTATTTTCGGATTTTTGCCAGAGTAAAGGAGGCGGGTTCTGTCTGGCACAAGCTGGAGTGGAAGAAGCAGGAGTATCTGGAACGGGATAAGAAGCTGCAGGATATCGCGGGAATTCGGATTGTGCTGTATTATATGGACGATATTCCCATCTGTAAGGAACTGTTGAAAAGCACCTATTCTGTCATCGAAAAGGACTCCCACGAAGACATTCCAAAGGTAAATGAATTTAATCCTCTGCGTATGAACTATGTGTGCCATATGCCGGAAGAATTTGTAAAGCGATTCCCGGAGGAGCTTTTTACCAATTACCGCATTGACAAGACCTTTGAAGTGCAGATTCGCACCACCTTTTCCGAGGGTTGGCATGAGGTAGACCATGACGTGCGGTATAAGCACAAGGAAGAGTGGGCGCAGCACTATGAATTTTCCAGAGAACTGAATGGAATTTATGCTACGCTGGAGGTATGTGACCGGAGTATGGTGAATCTTCTGGAGCGTTTGGCTTATCAGAATTATAAAAACAGGCAGATAGAAGCCATGATACGGAATAAGTACCGCCTGCGTTTTGAGAATCCAAGGATTTCGGTGCCACTGCTGGAATTTCTTCAGAAGGATACGGAACTGGTGAAGCGAATCTACCGTTCTCCAAGGGAAATTCCCATGCGTTTCTTTGCCAGCAGTCTGTCCGAGGGGATTCCCCTGACGGTGGACAATCTGGTGCTTGTGTGCAATGAATTGTGCCTGGGACAAAAAGACCTCGAAGACCGCACTCCCATGCTCATACGGGAAAGAACAGGACAATGGCAGGAAAAGCAAAAAATTTCTATTAATATGAAGAAATCTGTTGACACAGAGTTCTACTTATAATATAATAAATCAATGTGACGTGGATTGGAAATGCCTAGCCAAAAGCCCCGGTATGGTATGTTCAAAGGCGTCCTGTTTAATTGATTTATGATGATGAAAATATTCTATATTGTTGATAATAGGAGGTAAAACCATGAACACTTATATGGCTAATCCGGATAAGATTGAAAGAAAATGGTATGTTGTTGATGCTGATGGACAGACATTAGGACGTCTTGCATCTGAAATTGCTAAAGTTTTAAGAGGAAAAAACAAACCTGTTTTCACACCTCACGTTGACACAGGTGATTATGTAATCGTAGTAAACGCTGAGAAAGTAAAAGTTACAGGCAAGAAGATGGATCAGAAGATTTACTACAACCACTCTGAATATGTTGGCGGTATGAAAGAAACAACATTAAAAGAGATGATGGATAAAAAACCTGAAAAAGTTATTGAGCTTGCTGTTAAAGGTATGCTTCCAAAAGGACCATTAGGAAGATCCATGATTAAAAAATTACATGTATACGCTGGACCAGAGCACAAAAATGCAGCTCAGAAACCAGAAGTATTAACATTTTAATAGGAGGTAAATCACAGTGGCTAGTACAAAATTCTATGGAACAGGAAGAAGAAAATCATCTGTAGCTCGTGTATACTTAGTACCAGGTACAGGTAAAATCACAATCAACAAAAGAGATATTGATGAATATTTTGGATTAGAAACATTAAAAGTTGTTGTTCGTCAGCCATTAACACTGACAGAAACAGCTGACAAATTCGATGTTTTAGTAAACGTTCATGGTGGTGGATTCACAGGACAGGCTGGTGCAATTCGTCATGGTATCTCCAGAGCATTACTGGAAGCTGACAGCGAATACAGACCTGCTTTAAAAGCAGCTGGATTCTTAACTCGTGACCCACGTATGAAAGAAAGAAAGAAATACGGTCTCAAGGCAGCTCGTCGCGCGCCTCAGTTCAGCAAGAGATAATTATTATATCAAGAGAACTTACAAAGAGAAGACTTACAAACCCCGAAAAACCTTGATTTTTCGGGGTTTTCTTTATGTTTTAATAAATGTATAATCCTTGTGAAAAAGTACAAATTTCTATGCGTAGCCAACACACAGGAAACAGACAGCCAACAAAACAGAAAAATGTAGGTGATTGTTCAGGGCAAGTGTTACGGAACACTTTTGGACAATAAAAAAAACACCCTATTTCTGAGGTGTTTAAATTCAATAATCAATATCGTCTTCAAGTGTTGGTGGTTCAGCAGGTGTTCCTGAGTGAATGCACTGTTCAATATCATCAATGATTTCATCATCTGACATTTCCATTGATGCAACCAAAGGATAACTTTTATCAAATGCATTCATATATGATTGTAATGCTTTTTCTAACTTTGTCATATTATTTCACCACCTTCAACATTTCTTCAAATATTTTAACTGATTCAGGAAAATATTCATTTATTGCTTTCCATGATTCAGGACTATTCACCATTGCACTTTTCAGATGTATCTTTCCACCATATCTTATCATCAGGATTGTTTTTATAGAATCGTGGCATCACTGCCCTTCCTTTCTGCTTTTCCACATATACCTTAGTTCATGGACTGATTTGAATGACCATATCTGACCATCCTTGAAAATGATTTGATGGTCACCTACACCTGCAATGTCTTTGAAGTGACATCTTGACACCTGCCACTTCAAAAGCTGTTCATAGGTCTTGGAATCAAATCCACACATTTCTTCGGGTGTTCTAATTGGATGGGTCAGTTGCATAATATGTCTTAGTTCCTTTGTTGTCCTGCATAGGATTTCATCAGAACCATCAGAATCATTGATGAATCCTTTCTTCAGTTTGATGTAATATCCTGTTGTTGGAAGATAGGATGCATTTTGAATCATAGGATGATATTTTTCTTTGACTTCCCATCTTTTCAACATTGACACCATATCATCTGATTTATGTTCTTTTTCAATGTCTGCTCTGATAAGTCTTGCAACATATTCATTTACACTGATTCCAATGATGGAACTGACTTCTTTCAATCTGTCCTTTGTTCCAAGTGGAAGTGCTAATTCTAGCCTATCATATTTTGTGATTCTGTTCTTCTTTGTCTTTTCCATTTATACCACCTTATCAAATTTTGTTGATTGCATCAAGTAATTCTTCGATTTCAAAATGCGTATATACAGTTTCTGTGACACCTTGTCCTTTATGACCAACAATCTTCTTGATGATTCTTTCATCAACCTTTTCAGAAGAAAGAAGACTGATGCAGGTGTGTCTTGTTTCATGTGGTGTATGCTTCATCCCCATCTGTTCCATCATTGGTGACCAATATGAATCATAATAATTTCTATATGTGAAGTGTTTCCCTTCAGGTGTAGAAATTAAGTATTCACAATCATTCATATCCATCCATTCTTGAAAGAATGGAAGAACCTTGTCAGCAATAGGAACAGTTCTGATTCCTGCTTCAGTTTTTGCCTGAACTATTTTGAACCATTTTTCTTCAAGGTTTACATTTTCTTTCTTCAGGTCAAGCAGTTCCCCTATTCTGACACCTGTGTATATCATTATAAGGATGACTTTGATATATGGTGAAGAATCTTTCCACTTCCAAACTGTTTTGACTTGTGCCTTTGTGAATGGTTTCCTGTTGAATGAATTTGGATTTCCTGCCTGTGTAATATCAACATATCTGACCATATCCCTTTTGTCCTGTGTAACTATTTCATGCATAACAGCATAGTCATACATCAATCCCCATAGTATTTTTAATTTCTTCAGTGTTGGGGTGTTTTTGCCTGATTCATCAACAATCATTTGAAGATGGTCAAGTTTGATGTCTGTGACCTTCATGTGTTCAATTTTTCCACAAAGTCTGTATGATGCTTTATAACCTTTGACGTTAGAATCACTGACCTTTGGAAAATGAACATCAGACCATTTATCATATAATTCTGCAAAAGTCATTCTATCAAGATTTAGGTCATAAGGGTTTCTATTATAATCTGCAAGTGCAAGCATTGCTTCTTTTTGTGTTGCATATGTACCAACAACCTTTCTTTTCTGAATGACCTTTCCTGATTGCAAATCAATGTCCCAACCTTCAGTGATTCTGACACACCAAGGCTTTCTTCTCTTTCCTGATAATTTATAAACTGAACCATATCCATTTGGTTGACGCATAATCATTACCTTTCCTTTCTTGTGTAAAATAAAAGGTATGTGATATAATAATCTTGTTAAAGGGGAATATATCACATTCCTTATTCAAGACCATGATGGATGGCAGTCCATTGTGGTCTTATTTCACATTAGTTCCATTTTCCATTGACACCTGCAATTTCATCTAAAGCAGAATGAATTCTGCATATTGTATGAAATCTTGGCTTCTTGGTCAATCCCCTTCTTAGGTCATTGACTGTGGATTTTCCAAGACCTGCACATCTAGCAATAGTTTTATCAGTGACACCCAATTCTTTCTTTCTGTTGTTCAAATAGGTGTTGTCATAGTTCAAGAAGAATCCCTGTCTGTCTGCATATACATTGAAAACATTTTTTACAATCTGAATGAAGTCTGCATAACCATTGAAGTTATGGCAATCAACACCTGTTTCAAGATGGTCAAGCCAATCCCTAACCATTGCCAGGTTTATTGAATCAGTAATTGTCACCTGAATCTGTTCCATATCATCAGTCATGATAAAGAATGTTGGTTTCATTTCCTTATCAGGTTTTACACCCATATCAACAATAAGTCCTTTGTAGTTCCATAATGCTTTGAATCCTGTCTTCATAATAATTTCATCCTTTCTTGTTTTGAGTAACCACAGTTCTGAATCAGTTAGTTCCTGACTCTTGGATTTACAAGGAAAAACCATGATTTTGTTTCCTGCTTGTTGGCTGTTGTTGTTAAAAAATAAAATAGACACCCATCCATGCAGGTTCTATCTGCTTTGAATGGGTGTCTATTTATCTTTGTACTTCAGCATCAGCAAATCAATATATTCTGATGCTTTTTGTTGTCCTTCTGAATCCAAGGAAAGGAAATCATTCAGGAAGTCTTTCACATTTTCACCAAATTGTTCTTCTATGGATTCCCACACATGAACTTCTTTGGAAAGGGATGCTGTGTCAATCTGACTGTCCCATTGTTGAAGCATTTCTGAAAGTCCTTCATCAAGGTCACTTGCTGAAACACCAAGACCTTTTGCAAGTCTGTTCAGGTTCTGTGACTTTGGAACAATCTTCCCTGATTCATACTTCCTGATTGTGACTTCTGCAATTCCTGTCAGTTCTGACAGTTTTGCTTGGGTCAATCCTTGTTTGGTTCTGAAGGTTCTAATGTTCTGACCAACTGTCATGTTCATCACCACCATATGCCCATTCTACCATATGAATTGGTCTATGTAAAATAATTTTACACAGCAAGAACTATTGACCGATACCTTTTGGTCTGATACAATGTCATTGTAACCGATACTAAATGGTCTGTCAAGTATTTTCGCAGACCAAAATATATAGAAAGGGGTGATTTTGATGAAGATAGATAATCAGAAGGTTCTTTTCCTGCTTGCAGAAAAAGGAATGATTTATAAGGAACTGTGTTCCAAAGCAGGAATTTCTGATGTTGAATTCAGAAAAATTAGGGCAGGAAAAAGAAATCCAAAACCTGCAACAATCGGTAAAATTGCAAATGCACTTGATGTTAGTGTGCATGAAATCATTGTTCAGGAAGGGGATGATGACTGATGACAGAATGGACAGGGAACAGTCAGGTGTTCAGAACCTATTTAAAAGGAAATGGGAAGTCACCTGCAAAGGGAATGAAATTGAAAGGTGTCAAAGATGTTCTTCCATGGAAAGAAGCATCAAAGAATGATTCTTTTGGTGGATTGCTTCAGGAAGAAATGGTTGATATATCATTTGACAGTGATGAACTGTCACAGAAGTTTTGGGATATGGCAGAACAGAACAATTGGAATTGTCTGATTCTTGAAAACCCAAACAATGGACATATTCACAGTTATTGGAAAGACACCCATCACAGAATTGAAAAGGGTGGAAAGGACAAGAAACTTGCAGTTGGATTGATTGCTGACATTCATTCAGGTTCAACATACATTCCTTTGAAGGTGGATGGTGTGGACAGATTCCCCCCATCATTTGAACCAAGTGTGATTGATGAAGTTCCTGAAGAACTTTATCCTGTGCAAACAAGCATTGACCTTTTGAATCTTGATGAAGGTGATGGAAGAAATGACAGTGTTTTCAGATATATCCTCGTACTTCAAGGAATGGGAATGGATGATGACACAATTAGAAGAATTTTGGACAATACCAATCAATTCATCTTGAAGAATCCATTGTCATGTGATGAATTCAATACCATCACAAGGGATGAAGCATTTGCAAAGCCTATATTCTATAATGGGAAGACTTTCATGCATGATAAGTTTGGGGACTATTTAAGAAGACAGTACAACATCATCAGATTCAATGGAAGACTTCATTGTTATAGGAAAGGTGTCTATATTGCAGGAAGTAGATATATTGAAAATCTAATGTTGGATGTGATTCCAAATATCAAGGCAAATCAAAGAACAGAAGTGTTGAAGTATTTGGAAGTAAAGATTCCTGATGATGAAAATGTTCTGATGCAGGAAAATCTGATTGCATTCAGAAATGGTGTCCTGAACTTCAAGACAGGGGAACTTCTTCCTTTTAGTCCTGAATACCTTGTGACCAACATGATTCCTTGGGACTACAATCCTGAAGCATATTCAGAACTGATGGACAGCACATTGGACAAAATCAGTTGTCATGACAAGGAAATCAGAATGTTGTTGGAAGAATGTGCAGGTTATTGTTTATTTAGGAAAAACAAACTTCAGAAGTCCTTCATCCTGACAGGTGAAGGGTCAAATGGTAAATCAACATTTTTGGAATCATTGAAATGTATGCTTGGAAGACAGAACTATTCAGCATTAGACCTTGGTGAATTGGATGACAGATTTTCAACAATCATGATGACAGGGAAACTTGCAAATATTGGTGATGACATCAGCAATGAATTTTTAAATGGAAAGACTCTTGCAGTATTCAAGAAGATTGTTACAGCAAATGACATCAAAGCAGAAAGCAAAGGACAGGATGCATTTACATTCAAACCATTTACCAAGTTGTTATTCAGTGCCAACAATATTCCAAGGATGAAGTCACAGGGATTCAGTGCGATTAAAAGAAGAATCCTGATAATTCCATTCAATGCAAAGTTCAGCAAGGATGACCCTGACTACAATCCTGATATTGAAGACGAACTGAAGACAAATGAATCTATGGAGTACTTCATCAGGTTAGCAGTTGAAGGACTGAAAAGAGCATTGGACAATAAAGGCTTCACAGAATCCAAGAAGGTTGAAGAACAGGTTGAAGAATTTGAGAAAGACAACAATCCAATCATTGGATGGTTAGACAGTTTAGGTGAAGAATCTGATGATGATATTGTTTCATATTTTGGAAGGACACCAATCAATGAACTTTATGCAGGTTATGACGTATATTGCTGTCAGAATGGATTCAAGTCAATTTCAGTAAGGGAACTGTCAAAACAGCTTCAGAAGAAATTTGGTCTTGAATCAGTCAGAAGTACAACATATATCAATGGAAAGAAACCTACATTCTTGAAACCTGCTGCCATTTAAAGGACACAAGGACAGGACAGGACACGAAAATCATATACTTGTAATATTAAAAAAATATTATTATATCTACTATTTATATATTATATATAAAAATATAAAGATAAGACAAAATCGTGTCTTTTGTGTCCTTCGTGTCCTGATATATGAAAAACCTTGTAAAATCAAGGGTTTCAGAAGGACATGAAAAAGGACAGGACATAGGACAGGACACGAAAAAGGACATGAAGAATAGAAAGGAAAAAGTTATGAATTTTTATGAAGATATTAAAACAATTATGCAGATGAAAGATTTGAAATCAGTTGCTTGGAAAGTCACAGGTGAAAATCCTGCATTTGAATGTGAAAGAGTGCAAGTTAGATTTGAAGATGTGGAAGGGTCTGTATATGAATTAGTTATTCATGATGAAAGAACCATGTATAAAAAGTATAGAAATCAAGAAGAAGTGATTTTAAATGTTGCATTTTGTCATTTTGGAATCATTCCATCAGGTGAATGGATAGGCATAACAACAGAGATTGAAACAATGGTGAATATGTGCAGGGAAAAAGCAAAATATGATGGAACATTCTTTGTGAATGAAGAAAGATGCATTTGGAATGAATTTGAAGTTCCTGTTCATGTCTTTTGATTTACCATGCAGATTCATGATATTTAGGGTTTTGACTATATAAGGAAGGGGAAGAAATGTATTGTATAGATGAATCGGTTTTGAAGATGATTCCTTCAGATTCAATGTCATGCGATTTCAAGGTGGAAGGAAGAAGACACACTGTGATGCTTGAAGTGGTAAAAGTTGGCTATGGGGACAGAAGATATTTTGTCTGTCCCTGCTGTGGAAAGAAAAGAACTATCCTATATTATATCAACCATGGATTCAAGTGCAGGGATTGTGGTCATTTCAATCCATACAAGAAGATACAGAATGGAACAAAGGGTGGAAGTTCTGAAATTCAATACAGAATGGAAAGGTATGCGAAAAAGAATAATATTGAAATTGTCAGATTTCCATTCAATTATATGGACTACATTCAGGATGAAAGACTGATGAAGAAAGGAAAGGATTCATTCCGAATGAAGTTGAAGGTCTTGCAGGCATTGGAAAACATGAGATTCCAAACCATTATGATGAAGAAGACATTCAGCAATCAAGCAATTAGGAAAGTAATCAGTGAAAAGCACCCAATACTTCAGAAAGTATCATTGAAGTATATGACCATGATTTGGTATGATTGGGAATCTGATTCAGGGAAAGGATTCACCATTCCTGCATCACATAATAGGGTCAGTCAATTGACAAAAGATGCAATGAAAGGGATATAACCAACACACAGGAAACAAAATAGGAAGGAAATCTTGATTTTTCAGGGTTTTGTAGTTATCAAATACATAGTTTAGGAAGGAAATAATAAGATGAAAGAATTCAAATATGAAATCAAGAAACACATTGCAACAGTTAGCAAATCAAATGAAGGAAAGATTGCATTGGAAGTCAATCTTATGTCATACAATGAAATACTCCAGTTGAAAAAGTCTTTCCCTGAAGAATATGAAAGATTGAATGGAAGGGGGGGGAAATATGCGAAAAGATTTTTTAGTTGTATATAGTCAGGATAATTCAATTAAAGAAGAATTAAAGACTAGGGAAGAACTTCAAACATTGTTATCTGATGAAGATATAGAAATAATCAGTGTAAATGATAAATTTCCAACGTATTTATACCATCTAACAACAGAGGAAAATTTAGAGAAAATATTGAAAGATGGAAAATTAATTCCTAAATATAATAACTTGTATTTTGCTTCTAATATTGAATCTTGTGTTCATTTAGCAAACCCTGCTACATATACCAAGTATAAAGCTATAATCAATAGCAAACTTTTAGAAGTAAATGATTTTGTTAGAAAATACGGAAAAAAGGATATTTTCAATATAGAAGAAGTCAAAAAAAGAAAATTTCCTATATTAAAAATACCAAAGTGTTGGTTTGATGATATAGATTTTGATAAAAATATGGAAATTAGAAAAACATTAGGTCGTATAGAATATGTTTATAATGGTGAACTGGAAATAAGAAATCATCCCGATATTTTTTATTATGATTGGGTTCAACATAGAGATGGGAAAACTAATAATGTGGAAAATAATTGATAAAACAAGGAAAGTGTTCGATAGAACTTTTGAATACATTGCATTTACAAATGATGAAGCTGTTATAAATGCAATCAAAGATTCCAAGAATTATGAAATTGTTAAATTAAATTATTCTATTGAATCGTTACGATATGAACTATTCGTGAAAGGTGTATATTATGAACACAAAATTCCTTGCATGAACAATGTTACTTTAAAATTTAGATTGGCACTGCATTTTAGTAATTATCAATTAGCTAAATATTATAGATGTGTTAAATATTCTATAAGACAGATTAGCAAAGAAGATGATTTAATAAATCCTAATACTTCTTATTTTTGTTAAAGGTTAGGAATTACCCTGTGAAAAGAAAAGGAAATTGATGTTCTTTTTGTGTATTGTATAATGAAGGTGTGAACAATTACACTTTGATTGGTTGTTGATTTCTGATAAAATTCATACAATTCTTTTGGTTGCATTATTGATTATTTTGGTATGAAAAATATCATTTTTCTTCAGGAAATGTTTAAAAAAGTACACATAAGGTAACAAAAATATACAATTTTAGGGGTGTTTTGTTAAGAAAAACAATAAAATAATATGTATCAATGAATATCCATAACCAACCTACAACCAACAAAGGCATCAGAAACCCTTATTTTTCAAGGTTTGGAACTATGCAAGAGATAATCATACGTTTCAGAATGTACAATTTCAAAAAGAATTTCAACCTCTCAGGATTTCGGTCTTGGGAGGTTTTTTGTATGTATTTTAAACAAAGATAGTGGTATAATCTATATAGTTCTAGCTTGTTATTATTGCAACAGATTTTCTTGGGTGCAGGAAAATCATTAAATGAACAATATGAATTTGTGTCCGCATTGCTGACACAAATTAGTTGGACGAATCATTTGACAATTATGTCAAAAGCAAAAACTGTAGAAGAAAAACATTTTTATCTAACTCTTTGCATAAAAGAATCCTATTCTGACAGATCTGATAAAAGGATTGAAAGATAATCCATTTTTAGATTCGTACATCATAGAATTTCTTGAATAGGAAAGAACTGTAATAAGTGATTGGAGGGAAAGTTATGGGTACTCAAACAAAAGGCTTTTGCAAATATTGTGGAAAAGAATATACAAGAAGCGGAATGCTACGTCATTTGGAAGCGTGTAAAGAACGAAAAAGTAAACTAGCAATGGAAACATATAAGAGAAAATGCAGATATTTTCAAATTGTCATTTCTGGTAAATATGCGAAAGCATATTGGTTAATTGTCGAAGTAAGTGAGAATACTACATTAAAGGAACTGGATCAGTTTATCCGTGATATTTGGGTGGAATGCTGTGGTCATCTCAGCGCTTTTACAATTCATGGGACGCAATATGAGAGCTGCCCGGTTACAGACAGATTTTGGGGAGAGCCATCTAAAAATATGAATTACCGATTAAAAGATGTTGTGAATGTTGGAGATTCTATTTCTTACGAATATGATTTTGGTTCAACAACGGAATTGATGCTGAGCATACATAGCTGTCGTGAGGGAGAGAAAAAGAAGAGAGAAATTATAATATTATCTCGAAATAATCCGCCGAAAATTCTTTGCAGCAATTGTGAACAAAATGAGGCAAAGTGGGTTAATCCTGAAGGGTATTGTGAAGGTGTACCTTTTTGGTGTGATAAATGCTTAGGTGCAGAAAATGAGGGCGAAGAGGAAGAGGGTTGCGAGCGGCAATTTTTGGTACCGATTTGTAATTCTCCCAGAATGGGTGTATGTGGATATGCAGGAAGTGATAGATATCCAGATTTATTCGAGCCGGATAAACGGTAAATGAGCGGAGATGAATTGATTGTGGGTCGTGTAATGAATGTTTTGGGGATTCCACATGTGATATACCAATTGATACATACACAAATTATTCTAGATGGCTAGGAAGATTGAACAGATGTAGTCGTTGAGGTGTTCTGAGAATGGGAAGTCCTGCGTTTGTAACGTGTTTGCAACACCCTCTCTCTAAACGTTAATTTCAGTTCAGCAAGAGATAATCTGCTGTTCAAACCGTATCAAAATGGTTCAAAAGGCCCGGGAAATCAACGTTTGTCGGTTATAAGGAAGTATATTTTTCAATTTGGCGGTAGAGCCCCATTCAAGGGCTATGCCGTCTTTTCCTGTTTATTGGCTCTTTCTTTGATTTTGGTTTTGTACAGAGAGCCAAAATCTGTTCAGATACCGCTGAAGGTGCAGAATCTTCGCTGCCACTTTTCAGCAGATAAATCAGATTTCCCTCGTATTCTTTATCATCCAAACCAAAGGAAATATAATCGGATGGCTCAAAAAAGCTTCCATTACGCCGTCTGCCTTGGAAATACAAGGGTGTAAATCATCTAAACGGTAATCATACGTTTTTGGAATTACAATTTCAGAAAAGAATTTCAACCTTTCAGGACTTCGGTCTTGGAGAATTTTTTTATCAAATATTGACTGAGTGGTCAATATTTGATATCATCCATTTATAGACTATGTGGTCTATAAAAGATTTCTTAGCGGATTTGCAGGGGAAATCGAGAAGGGAAAATAGGAGGCAGAGACATGCGAAAAGAAGAAAAGACAAAGCTTACTTATGAGAGAATTTTGTCAGCAGCAATGGAAGAATTTGGAACGAAGAGCTATGACAGCGCTTCCCTGACAACACTCTGTAATGAAAAACGAATTTCAAAGGGACTGGTATATCATAATTTTAAAAATAAGGACGAACTGTATTTAAAGTGTGTGGAAGAGTGTTTTAAGGAAATGACCGCATACTTTCAGAGTAAGGAATACAAGGCAGAGCATGTACAGAAAAGTCTGCATAACCTTTTTCAAATGCGGCAGCAGTTTTTTAAGGAAAATCCGTATCATTGCAATCTCTTTTTTTATACGGTTTTGCAGCCTCCAAAGCATTTGCGGGAGGAAATACACACACTTCGGCAGCCATATGATGAATTTTATGTAAACTGCTTTCGGGAATTGTTGCAGCAGCTGCAGCTGCGTGACGGGATAACCATAGAAGCAGCTATGGAATATTTCATGATTTTTCTGGAAATGTATAATGGATATTTTCAAAGCAAGTCCGGAGAAAAAGAGGATATTCCTGCTTTGATAGAAGACCATGAAGTAAATCTTTCTAAAATTTTAGATATTATGTTATATGGTGTCGCAAAAAGCGAATAATATTATGAAAAAACATGGAGGAGGAGACAGATGATATCTCTGATAATAAGACTATTAGCAGCTGTTGTACTTGCATTTTGGGCAGGAAAGCTGATATCAAAAATCAAATTGCCGTCCATATTGGGCTGGCTGATAGCGGGAATGATTTTAGGACCCCATGCGGTTTCCCTGATGAATCAGCAAATTTTAGACGCCCGGTGGTATCAGACAATGGTGCATATTTTAGAATGTGCCGTTGGTCTGATGATTGGTACAGAACTCGTGTGGAATAAAATCAAACGTTCCGGTAAAGCGATTGTGATTACAACATTTACACAGTCGGTTGGAACCTTTTTATTTGTATCCCTTGTTTTCGGAATTGTATTTTATTTTCAGGAGATTCCTCTGTACCTGGCCTTTTTATTTGGCGGAATTGCCCTGGCTACAGCCCCTGCCCCTGCCTTATCCATTGTGCGGGAATTTAAGACAAGCGGTCCGGTCACCAACACGCTGATTCCTATGGCAGCACTGGATGATATTGTGGGCTGTGTGATCTTCTTTACCACGATTGCTATTGTAGCAGGAAATCTTTCTGCAGGACAACTTCCGGCCTATATGATTGCGCTGGTTGTAATTCTTCCCTTGGTGATAGGGGCAGTCACGGGAATTCTAGCCGGCCTTATGTTAAAAAAGAGAGAAGTTCTTCGGCTACCCTGGTTACCTTAATAGGTAATATTTTGCTTACATCAGGCGTTGGATTTTTCTTTAACAACGTGGTAATGCCGAAACCGGTTTTAAATTTTATGTTGATTGGTATGGCGTTTTCTGCCGCCTTTTCCAATATGATTACCGAGAAACGACTGGAACAGATTATGCAGGCTTTCAATCCATTCCTGGGAATTGCAATGATTCTTGTAATTCTGAATCTGGGTGCGCCGTTGGATTATCATTTGATTATGGGTGCGGGAATGTTTACGGCTATTTATATTGCCGCGAGAGCCCTTGGTAAATATTTCGGCGCTTATTTCGGTGCAAGCATTACAAAATCGCCGCAAACGGTTAAGAAATATCTGGGATTTACGCTTTTGCCTCACTCCGGAGTGTCGCTGGTGTTTACGGGAATTGCAGTTTCTGTGCTGAGCGGCCCTGCGCCGGAATGCGCTCAGATTATTCAGGGAACTATTGCGGCTGCGGCTGTTATCAATGAAATCATTGCCGTGATTGCCGCGAAAAAAGGGTTTGAATGGGCAGGCGAATTTGGGAATGGTGCTGCAGCGGTAAGAGCACCAGAAGAGGGGATTTGTCACGAATAATTTAGCACATATGGAATGGAAAGTTAAGGAATGACCAGAGTGAAACATCATTGCCAAACCCGTATACCTGCCGTATACTAAAGAATGTACAGCAAAATTTTTACAAAGGAGACATAACCATGACAAAAACATTAAAACGTCTGGCAGGATATTACAAGCCCTATAAAGGACTTTTCTTTTCCGACCTGTTCTTTGCCATTCTGGGGGCCGGAATTACTCTGGTGATTCCGTTGATTGTGCGTTACATCACCAGCACCATTGTTCATCTTCCGGCAGAGACAGCCACAGGTATGATTGTAAAACTGGGAATTTTTATGATTGTGCTGGTGCTGATAGAAGCATTCTGTAACTTTTATATTGCCTATTACGGTCACATTATGGGAGCGAGTATTGAGCGCGATATGAGAAATGAGATTTTCAGCCACTATCAGAAACTCTCTTTCGCCTTTTATGACAACCAGAAAGTAGGCCACCTGTTATCAAGAATCACTGCAGATTTATTCGATATCAGCGAACTGCTCCACCACGGCCCCGAAGATTTGGTGATTTCCATTATTAAATTTGTGGGAGCCTTTGCCATTCTGGTGTTTATCAATGTGCGTCTGGCCCTGGCAGCCTTTTTCTTTGTTCCATTTTTGATTCTTTACGCTATTTATTTCAATAAAAAGATGAAAAAAGCCTTTCGGGAAAACAGAGCCAGAATCGCAGATATTAACACCCAGATTGAAGATAGTCTTTCCGGTATCCGTGTGGTAAAATCGTTTGCAAATGAGAAGGTGGAGATGAAGAAATTCCGGCAGGGAAATGAAAGGTTCGTTAATTCCAAGAAACTCAGCTACAAATACATGGGAACTTACAACAGCGGTATGGGGGCTTTTACCACACTGATTACGATTTCTGTGCTTCTGACCGGGGCTTTCTATCTTACCAAAGGAGCCATGCCGGTGGAAGATTTGGTAACGGTACTTTTGTATATCAGTAACTTTACGGACCCGGTGAAAAAGCTGATTACTTTTACCGAGCAGTTCCAGAACGGATATAGCGGTTACTCCCGTTTCCTGGAAATTATGGCAGTGGCTCCGGATATTCAGGACGCGCCGGAGGCAAAAGAGGTCAATGACGTAAAAGGCGCTATTGATTTTGAAAATGTCTCTTTTGCCTATGAAGGAACGCAGGAAAAGGTATTAAGTCATGTAAACCTCAAGGTAAAAGCAGGGGAGTATGTGGCCCTGGTAGGAAGTTCCGGCGCAGGAAAAACTACACTTTGCAGTTTGATTCCCAGATTTTATGATGTGACGGAGGGAAGCGTGCTGCTGGACGGTGAGGATATACGGAATCTGAAACTGCAGAGTCTGAGAAACCAGATAGGAATTGTACAGCAGGATGTGTATTTGTTTGCAGGAACCGTTATGGAAAATATCCGGTACGGAAAACCGGACGCTACAGATGAAGAAGTCATTCGCGCCGCAAAGGCAGCCAATGCCCATGAATTTATTACAGAACTGGAACAGGGTTATGACACGGATATCGGACAGCGGGGTGTGAAACTCTCCGGAGGACAGAAACAGAGACTTTCCATTGCCAGAGTTTTTCTGAAAAACCCGCCTATTCTGATTTTTGATGAAGCCACCTCTGCGCTGGATAACGAAAGTGAAAAAATTGTGCAGCAGTCTTTGGAAAATCTGGCAAAGGACAGGACCACGTTTGTCATTGCCCACCGGCTTTCCACTATTCGCAAGGCTCAGAGAATTCTGGTGCTTACGGAGGACGGTATTGCCGAGGAAGGAACTCATGAAGAACTGATGAAAAAAGAGGGAATTTACAGCAGCCTGTATCAGCTGTCTTTTGCCTGAAGAATCAAAAAATTGTGCATTGCATCACATTAAAACGTTGATGATGGAAAGGAAAAGGCGTATAATGGAGGATAAAACACAGGGAAAGGAAGCAATGCCATGATAGCAGATAAAATGAGAGAACTTGTAAAGAACAGTTCCGCCATTCGTGCCATGTTTGAAGAAGGAAAGAAAATGGCAAAGGAATACGGTGCAGAGAATGTCTATGATTTCAGCCTGGGGAATCCCAATGTTCCGGCGCCGCCACAGGTAAAGGAAGCCATTTTAAAAGAACTGGAGGAGGCAGACTCTCTGATGCTCCACGGATATATGAGCAACAGTGGGTACGAAGATGTAAGAGAGGCGGTTGCCCGTTCTTTAAACCAACGGTTTGAAACTGCCTTTGCCCAGAATAACATTGTGATGACCGTAGGAGCAGCAGGCGGATTAAACGTCATACTGAAAACTCTTTTGAATCCCGGGGACGAGGTGCTGGTCATTGCCCCTTATTTCGGAGAATACAATTCTTATGTGGCAAATTATGACGGAAAAGTAGTGGTTGTAAGCCCCAATACAGAGACTTTTCAGCCTAATCTGAAGGAGTTGGAAGAAAAGATTACAGAGAAAACAAAGGCTGTGATTGTAAACTCCCCCAACAATCCCACCGGAGTAGTGTATTCCGAGGAAACCATCAAGCAGATGACAGCAATTCTGGACAGAAAGCAGAAGGAATTGAAAACAGACATCTATCTGATTTCAGACGAACCTTATCGGGAATTGGCCTATGATGGTGTGAATGTGCCATATTTGACGAAATATTACGCCAATACCATTGTGGCCTATTCTTTCAGTAAGTCCCTCTCCCTTCCCGGAGAACGCATTGGATATCTGGTGATTCCGGATCAGGCGGCCGACGGGAAAGAGATTCAGGCTGCCGCCAATGCAGCTACCAGAATCCTGGGCTATGTCAATGCTCCGTCTTTAATGCAGCGGGCCGTGGCCAGATGTCTGGATGCAAGAGCAGACGTGCCTTATTACAACAGAAACCGGGAAGTCCTTTACAATGGATTAAAAGAACTGGGATTCGACTGTATTAAGCCTCAGGGGGCATTTTACCTGTTTGTAAAATCTCCGGTGGAAGATGAAAAGATGTTCTGCGAAGCTGCGAAAAAGCACCGTATTCTGCTGGTGCCGGGCGCGTCCTTTGCCTGCCCGGGCTATGTGCGGATTGCTTACTGCGTGTCCTATGAGACCATTGTGAACGCCATGCCTGCTTTTCGGAAGCTGGCCGAAGAATTTTAGAAAAGTTTTTAGAAAAGTTCATTGTTTTTAAGGGAAACTATGATAAGATGATTCTGTAGAGGGATATTGTGAAGGTATAACGAATAAGAGGATTGATGTTATGAATAAACAGGAATTTTTAAAAATACTCAGAGACACTCTGCAGAGTCAGCTGTCTTCCCGGGAGACAGAAAATCATGTGGAATATTATCGGACTTATATAGAGGAACAAATGCGGGAGGGAAAGACAGAAATAGAGATTCTGGATGTGCTGGGAGACCCCAGGCTGATTGCCAGGACCATTCTGGAAACCTCTTCTGCAGGAAATGCTTATCAGAAGCAGGAATACACTTATCAGGAAGAACCAAAAGAAACGGCAGGAGGAAATCGTGATGCCGGCAAACTCACTGAGCGGTACAGACATACCCTGCGTATCCTTGCCGGAGTGTTTATTGCTCTCCTGGTGCTTATTCTGGTAGTGCGGGTAGTAACGTTTCTTTTACCTGCAGTTCTGGCTGTGGCGGCAGTCCTTTTTGTCCTCTCATACTTTAAAAAGAGATAGGGAAGAGCGTTTTCAGACAAAGAGAAACGCCCGACAGGGGAGCTGCCGGACGTTTCGAGGGGAGTATAAATAATTAAATAAGGGGTTATAATGTAAAAAAAATTTTTGAAGGGTAAATTCTTTTTACAACCCATATTATAATATAAAAGGAAAAAAAATGCAATAATATTATTTTTTTCTTATAAAATTGTTAAAAAATAGGAAATATAATTGTGAAGGATTCGCCGCATATTTTTTGTGATTACAGGGATACTAAGACTGTAATCAAAAAAATAAACCAGGAGGTAAGAACGAATGGCTAAGAATTCTAACAACACAAATAAAAACAAAGCAGGTGCTTCCAACACGAAAAATACCTATGCACAGAACAACGGAAGTCAGAACTGCCATACTTCTGATAAGGCATCTGACAAAAACGCTGCAGACAATATGAACAGAAGCAAATAAAGAAGCGTAACACCCCTTTTGAGACGAGAATGCCGCATAAAGCAGTTAGGGGGAATATGGATACTTTTTCATATTCTCCCCAGCCCTTGGTGCGGCATTCTTCTCTTTTTATAAGCGAAATGCTTTTTTACTACATATGATATAGTAAAAATAAAAGGAAGTAAACATATGCTTAGTATTGATACCATTGCGGCGCAGGAATTGGATATATATGTAAATAGAAGCGATACCATAATTATAGATTTAAGGGAGCGCGACGTCTATGACAAAAGCCATTTTCGCACATCGGTAAATGTGCCCTATGAGGAACTGGAAATCTGCAGGAAATTTCCCAGACAAAAGCTGCTGATTGTATACTGTGAACGAGGAAGCACCAGTCTGTTTGCAGCCAGAGCACTGATGAAAATGGGATTTCGGGTAAAGTCCGTGGTAGGTGGAATTCGATGTTACCAAGGTTCTAACTTGTATTTTTCCACAGAGCATAGTAGAATAAAAAAATAAACAGGGACCGGTTTTAGCCGGTCCGGGACAAAGGAGAAAAAAGATATGAAATATATGTTTGCGTCAGATATTCACGGGTCACAGTATTATTGCAAAAAAATGCTGGACGCTTATAAACAGGAAAAGGCAGACCGTCTGGTGCTGTTGGGAGATTTGCTTTACCATGGACCGAGAAATGACTTGCCAAAGGACTATGCTCCCAAGCAGGTGATTGCCATGCTGAATGAAGTGAAGGAAGAGCTTTATGTTGTCCGGGGCAACTGTGATGCAGAAGTAGACCAGATGGTGCTGCAGTTCCCCATTATGGCAGATTACTGCATTATTATGGATAATGAAAGAACCATTTATGCCAGCCATGGACATGTATATAATGAAGACAACCTTCCGCCAATGAAAAAAGGCGACATTTTTGTGCATGGACATACCCATGTGCTGAGAGCCGAAAAAAAGGAAAATTACACAATTTTAAATCCGGGCTCTGTTTCCATACCTAAGGAAGGAAATATTCCTACCTACGCTGTGTTGGAGGACGGCCTGTTCAGTATCCGTGGATTTGACGGAGAAGTAGTGAAGGAGTTAAAGCTTTGATGAAAACGTTTGAATTGATTGCACCCTGCCATTTCGGGCTGGAGGCGGTTTTAAAGAGAGAAATTCAGGATTTGGGCTATGAAATCAGCGAGGTGGAGGACGGAAAGGTGACTTTCTGGGGAGATGCCGACGCCATTGTAAGGGCCAATGTATTTCTGCGCACAACAGAGAGAATCCTTTTGAAAGTGGCAAAGGTAAAAGCTGTAACCTTTGAGGAACTGTTTGATAAAACCAAAGCCCTGCCCTGGGAAGACTATATTCCCGTAAACGGGAAATTCTGGGTGGCTAAGGCCAATTCGGTAAAGAGCAAGCTGTTTAGTCCTTCGGATATTCAGTCTATTATGAAAAAAGCCATGGTGGAACGTTTGAAATCTGTCTATCATGTGGAATGGTTTGAAGAGGACGGGCCTTCCTATCCTGTGCGTGTGGCCTTTATGAAAGACGTGGCAACCATTGGCATTGATACCACAGGGCTTTCTCTGCATAAGCGGGGATACCGCCAGCTTACCAGTAAAGCGCCGATTACGGAAACTCTGGCGGCGGCTCTTTTGAAGCTGACCCCGTGGAATAAAGAACGAATTTTAGTAGACCCTTTCTGCGGCAGCGGTACGTTTCCTATTGAGGCAGCTATGATGGCGGCTAATATTGCGCCGGGAATGAATCGAAGCTTTTTATCTGAAGACTGGAAGAATCTGATTTCCAGAAAATACTGGTACAATGTCCATGACGAAGCCAGAGATTTGATGAATGTCAATATCGAGACTGATATTCAGGGATATGATCTGGACGGAGAGATTGTAAAAGCGGCCAGAGAAAATGCCAAAAGAGCCGGAGTGGAACATTTGATTCATTTTCAGCAAAGAGATGTAAAAGATTTAAGTCATCCGAAGAAATACGGTTTTCTGGTGACAAATCCCCCTTACGGCGAACGAATTGAGGAACGGGAAAATCTGCCCGCCCTTTATGAGACGATTGGAAAGAGTTTTGCCGGACTGGATGCCTGGTCCATGTATCTGATTACGGCCTATGCAGATGCAGAACGTTATATTGGAAGAAAAGCAGATAAGAATCGGAAAATTTACAATGGTATGATGAAAACGTATTACTATCAGTTTCTGGGGCCGAAACCGCCCAGAAAGAGAGAGAATTTGGCGGCAAAGGAGATGGGTGAGAGATGAAGAGAATGATTTTTGCAACCGGAAATGAAAACAAAATGGTTGAGATAAGAGAGATTCTGGGAGATTTGCCCTTGGAAATCCTTTCTATGAAGCAGGCGGGAATCCGTGCAGATATTGAGGAAAACGGCACAAGTTTTGAGGAAAATGCGCTGATAAAGGCAAGAGAAGTCTGCCGTCTGGCAGGTGAAATGGTGCTGGCCGATGATTCCGGTCTGGAAATTGATTATCTGAACGGGGAACCGGGGATTTACTCTGCCCGGTATATGGGAGAGAATACTTCCTACCGTGTAAAAAATAAAAACCTTATGGAGCGTCTGGAAGGGGTGCCGAACGAAAAGAGAACAGCGCGGTTCGTATGCGCCATTGCGGCTGTTTTCCCGGACGGAAAAGAACTGGTGGTAAGAGGAACTGTGGAAGGTATCATCGGATACGAAGAGCGGGGAGAAAACGGCTTTGGCTACGACCCTATTTTCTATCTTCCCGAGCGTGGACTGACTACTGCAGAACTTCCGCCTGAGGAGAAAAACAGTATCAGTCACAGAGGAAATGCTCTGCGCAAGATGAAAGAACTTCTGGAAAAAGAAAATCTGCTGTGATTTTGAAAAAAGAATAAGTAAAATAGAAGGATAAGCAAGTATGAAAATATTAATTGTCAGTGATACCCACGGACATTCGGAAAATCTGGAAAAAGTTCTTGAGCAGACAGGCCCTCTGGACCATTTTATTCATCTGGGAGATGTGGAAGGGCAGGAAGATTATATAGAGGTTATTGCAGGCTGCCCCGTACATATGGTGTCCGGAAATAATGATTTTTTCTCGGATTTACCCAGAGAAGAAGAGTTTTGGATTGGAGAATACCATATTCTGATTACACATGGACACTATTACGGTGTTTCTGTGGGGACAGAACGCCTAAAAGAAGAGGCTATGCTGCGAGGTATTGACATTGTCATGTACGGGCATACCCATCGTCCGGAGATAGATATGGAAGATCAGGTAACGGTTTTGAATCCGGGAAGTCTGTCTTATCCGAGGCAGATAGGAAGAAGACCCAGCTTTCTTATGATGGAAATTGACGGAGCGGGAGAGGCACATTATACGATTCATTATCTTTAGAATTGTTTTTTACAGGCGGTCAATCCAGGAGTCGGGGAGGCGCAAACAGTCGTTTTCCCGGCGTCCAGATTCCTGAAAAAAGCGCGTCAAAAGCATCACCAAAATTTCATGAAAAATTTTTAAAAAAATTTTAAAAATAGTGTTGACTTTTCTGGGACGACATGGTATATTATATTTCGTCGCCGGGCAAGAGAGTTCGGAAGACAAGAAAACATCACTTCGGGGTGTGGCTCAGCTTGGCTAGAGCGCCTGGTTTGGGACCAGGAGGTCGCAG
>OLRK01000970.1_pt1 | contig 27639 bp, 30 predicted proteins | sample 1672911 | NCBI WGS metagenome assembly OLRK01 (sample SAMEA3136736, study PRJEB25190) | human gut metagenome | biome: human gut; feature: human-associated habitat; material: faeces | place: Austria | collected 2013 | reverse complement strand
CTACAACACCTGCTGCTGCGGATACACCAAATTCTTCTTCACAAGCTTTTACTAAGTCGTTTAATTCTAATACAGATAATTCTTTGATTGCTGCAATAAATTCTTCTGTTGTTAATTTTGCCATTTTAAATTCCCTCCATATAATATTATTTAATTCGGTAACTCTTCAGCATCCTCGTGGATGGTGATTTTCGAATAGTTACTAGATTCGTTTTATGCCTCTGGCATCAAAAATTATTCAGCTGCTGCTTCAGAGCCGTTTTTCTCAGCGATCTGATTAAGCACACGAGCGAAGTTTGTAATCGGAGACTGGATGCTTCCAAGCAGTTTGCCAAGAAGTTCTTCTCTGGACGGGATTCCAGCCAGTGCCTGAATACCTGCCTGATCGTTGTAGTTTCCTTCAACGATACCTGCAACTAATTCTAAAGCCGGTACTTTCTTTGCGAATTTATCAAGGATTCTTGCAGGAGCAGTTGCGTCTGTAGCAGAAATTGCTATAGCGTTTGTTCCATGTAAGTGCTGGATAAGTTCTTCGCACTGAGTACCTTCGAATGCACGATGCATCATTGTGTTCTTGTATACTTTGTATACAACACCAGCTTCTCTTAATTCCTTACGTAAAGCAGTATCCTGTTCAACTGTAAGACCACTGTAGTTAACAAGTACTACAGATTCTGCCTCTTTCACGTTGTTGATGATTTCTTCTACGATCGGTTGTTTAAGTTCTACTTTTGCCATGAAATGGTACACCTCCTTATAGATTTTGTATACCGCTGCAAATGAGTAAAGAAAAAGCCTCACTGCATGACAGTAAGGCTTGCGTAATCTTTCATAAACATTAAAGAATACTTAGTCCTCGGTAGGCGTTTGCAACTTATGCCTTACGGCACCTACTGTCTTCGGCAGCGTTCTGGCATAGAATAGCATACAAAAATATACTTGTCAAGCATTTTTCTGTGTTTTTTCAATTTTTTTAATATCTTTTAAAAACACATCTATGCTTTTTCGTTCCACTGCTTTTCCAGATACTATATTCCTATATGTTTTCAGAATTTTTAAATTACTTTGTCCCAAAAATTCTGTCACCGGCATCTCCAAGTCCCGGGCAGATATAAGCATGATCATTTAATTCTCGATCAAGGTGTCCACAGTAGATCTGGACATCCGGATGTGCTTCGTGGAGGCGTTTCAGTCCTTCCGGTGCTGCAATGATGCACATGAATTTGATATTCTTTCCACCTTGTTTCTTAACGAAGTCAATGGCTGCTTCTGCGGAACCGCCGGTTGCAAGCATCGGGTCTACAATGACTGCGATACGTTCATCAATAGATTCCGGAAGTTTGCAATAGTATTCATGCGGTTCATGTGTTTCAGGATCACGGTAAAGTCCTACGTGACCTACTTTGGCAGACGGCACAAGAGTAAGGATGCTGTTTACCATTCCAAGTCCAGCGCGGAGAACCGGAACAATTGCCAGTTTCTTGCCGGAGATCATTGGTGTCATGCAGGTTTCAATCGGAGTTTCTACTTCTACGTCTTCTACAGGAAGGTCTCTGAGGGCTTCGTATCCCATAAGGATTCCGATTTCCTCTACCAGTTTACGGAATTCATTTGTTCCTGTATTCTTGTTTCTCAGCATAGAAATTTTGTGCTGGATCAGCGGGTGGTCCATGATATAAACGTTTTCCATTATCTTGTTTCCTCTCTTCTCTTTATTGTATATTCATGTTACTGTCCACATGCTATTATTCCACTGAGGGATTGGGGCATGAGTATGTTCTGAATTGCTTATGCTCTTCGGTACATCTGGCAAATTGTACCGGTTTTGCTGTTCCCCTATTATAATGCATGAAAGCATTTTACAAAAGGGGAAATTTTTATGTTTTTCTACATCTGTTTACGTACGATACGGTATTCATCACCCATTTTGAAATATGGACACTGATGAAAATTTCCGGTAATAAACTTCACCATCTCATCCTCATCAAGATTTACCTCGCAGGTATAGCACTCGTAATCATCGTCATAACTGTAATTTACACAATATTCGCAGTTTACTGCATCGGACATAATCTGTTCCTCCTGTTCAAGTTCTAATATACCAACTGTTCAATCACACATGTATGTTCTTTCTCTTTTTTGTCATAATTAATCCCTGCCAGAAGCAGATTTCCATGATAATCTTTCAGTGCTTCTACATATTCTTTATTTTTTATCTGTGCAATCGCACCTTCTGCACTCTTGTCCCACTTTAATTCGATCACTACTGCCGGCTTATCTGCATACAATTTTCTTGGAATAAAACAGATATCAGCATAACCTTTTCCTGTGGGTAGTTCGCGTACTATCGTATAATATTCTCTTGCAAAATAAAATGCCAGATGTACCGTGCAGCTCAGAGAATTTTCATCATTATACTGCAAAATAGAAATTTCTTTATGTGCTTTGTCAATCCCCCTGGCTACCGCATCTCCATCCAGATTCCACAATGCTTCCAGCAATTTTCGTGACTCCTGTATAGACTCTGTCACTTCATGCCAGTCCATAGTTGTAATGGCATTTACATATTCCTGCGCTACTTCCCGGTCTGGAACAGATACCGTTTCAAGCTCACTGTCATAAGTCAGATATCCCAAATGCACAAGCAAAGTAAGAATATCATCCCTGTTTGCAAAGGTGGTCATATCATTACCGAAGGTGCCTATATTGATCCGGACGCTTCCACCTCCCAGCATTTCAATTACTGCATCTTTATCTTTAGTACATCATACTGATTCAAATGTTTATAAAATGATTCAGCTCTGCTGATCGCCAGACCAGCGAATAATTTTTCCGAATCTTCACCACGTTCATAATATGCTGCCAGCATATCTGCTGCCATGGATTTTCCAAATCTTCTCGGCCGGCTGATACAAATAAATTTCTGTTTGGTACGCAGAAGTGCATTTGTTTTATCGATCAGGCCGGTTTTATCTATATAGATTTCTGAATTAAGGCTTTCCTGAAACTCTATTGTTCCAGGATTTAAATAGCTTCCCATTTAAAATCTCCTTTCCGAAAAGATGGTTTTGTTCTCTCTTTTCTGATATACTAAAGCTTGTTCTTATAATGATAAATTATTTTCATTTAGAGGCTTGAGCCTCTCAGTTTTATAAAACGAGGTTACTTTTATGACATTATATCATATATCCATTAAAAAAATAATAAAACACTGTACTTTTTCCATACTGGTCACATCTCTGTTACTATCTTCAGCTGCTTTTTCTGGATGTTCTTTAAAAAATGCGACAGGAACTACAGATACGAAATCGCAGGAACCTATTTCCGCTACTGCGATCAAATTGAATACAGCTGTCACTGTTACTATCTATGATTCTCAGAACCGGGAGCTGCTCACGGAATGTATGAATCTGTGCGATAAATACGAAAAAATCTTCAGCCGTACTGCCAGTGACAGTGAACTGTATAAGTTAAATCACAGGGGACTTACACCTGTAAGTGGAACTAAGGATACTTTTCAGGTATCGGATTCTCTGGCGGAATTGATCAAGAAGGCTCTTTCCTATTCGGAATTATCTGAGGGGGCTTTTGATATTGCAATCGAGCCACTGACTTCTCTGTGGGATTTCACTGCTGAAAATCCGCAGGTGCCGGAGGATAAGCTAATCCAGGAGGCATTGTCAAAATGTGATTATCGAAATGTTTCTGTTAATGATAATAATGAAGTTACATTAAAAACGGATGATACTGCCATCGAACTTGGTGCGATTGCAAAAGGATATATCGCGGACCGTTTAAAAGATTATCTGGTTTCTCAGAATGTAAAGAGTGCGATCATTAATCTTGGCGGAAATGTTCTCTGTATCGGCGGAAAACCAGATGATTCTTCTTTTAAAATCGGGATTCAGAAACCATTTGCAGACCGCAGTGAGACCATTGCTGTTATGGATATTAAAGATAAATCCGTTGTTTCTTCCGGAGTTTACGAGAGATGCTTTGAGCAAGATGGGACTTTGTATCACCATTTACTGAATCCTAAAACTGGATATCCTTATGATAACGGGTTGATCGCAGTTACAATCATTTCTGATCAGTCTGTAGATGGAGATGCACTGAGTACAACCTGTTTTGCGCTTGGACTTGAAGACGGGATGAAACTGGCAGAATCTTTAGATGACGTACAGGCATTCTTTGTGACTTCTGATTATGAAATTCATTATACAAAAGATTTCCAGAAAGAAATTACAGTTACGGAGACAGATTGATAATCCTGATAGTCGCTCAGTCAATAACCTTTTCCCTAAAATACATCGATAATTCAGGCAAAATTATATAGCAAAAACCGAAATTCACTTCATCAGTATACCAACAAAAAGATTTTTGAAGTAAAAATCTTTTAGGAAATCTTGTTGGTACACCCGGCCATAGTGAATTTCGGTTTTTAATATTGTACATATATCGCTTTATTCATTACTCTATTTAAAGAAACTCTATCATCCCCAAATTCCGCTTCTCTGCTCTTCCAGATGATCCAGAATATAATTATAAATATCTATGGATACACTATCCGGATAGTGTGTTCCGTCTACAGTTGAAAAACCATTGGACACCAGATGGGAGTAAATATCTATATAGATAACGCCGATAAGATTTGCCTGCATTGCGGCATTAAAACTCTCAATTTCTGCGTTACTGCAATAAGGGTCGTTCTGTACCGGACCTACGGATACAAAGTAGGTCTGGGCTCCGCGGTTGGACCATTCGGCAGCTTTGGAATTGATATAGCTGATGTAGTTGTTTACCTGATAAAGGTCATTGACGCCCATCAGAATAATGACCGCAGTGTTGTCTTCTATCTGATCTTCTACCTGCGGTACGCCTGTAGATACCATCCAGTCATAGCCCATAGAAGAAAGACAGGACCAGACGCTGTCGTCATTTACTGCATCTCTGAGCCCTTCTGTTCTGGAGTCTCCGATGAATACAAGTTTGTCTGCGGAAATTGTATCTAGATGGTTTGGTTTGCTCAGGGTTCCCTGATCTGACGTATCTTGGTCTGCTGCCTCAGGAGTTGCTGTTGGCTCCGGTGTTGCCGTCGGTTCTGGTGTTGCTGTTGGTTTTGGTGTTGCTGTTGGTTTTGGTGTTGCAGTTGGCTTTGGTGTTGTCGTTGGCTTTGGTGTCGCTGTAACCGCCAAGGATGCAGGTCTTGGCGGACCCGCTACTTCCGCTGCATGGATTTCTGCTGCAGTAATATTTGAAAACATACAGATAGCTACAACACCTGTCATTATTACTATTTGTCTGATCCTACTTTTCTTCGTAATCTCCACTTCCCTTCAAGCAGATAATACAGAAATCATTGCCTGATTCCGTTAAGTTTACACAATCAATTACATTCCAGGCAGCATATCCGGCCATGAGAGGATTTCGTTGGAGATAGTTTCTTCATAATCTCCTTCTATGTCCTGGCTTCTGCCTGCTTCGAATACATTGGTTTCAGCGCCCCAGACACGGTCTTCATATTCCCATACGTGAAATTTCAGACCACGAAACATGAAGTCGAGACTTCCGCATCCATTCTCTTCTGTGTACTCATATTTTATGTTCTTTGTGTTTAACGCTTCCTGTACTTTTTGTAATCTCATTGGAAATACCTCCTACTGTTTATCTGCGCAGTCTCTGCTTCTATACTGGCAGTTTTTATTGTAAAAAATCATCCCCATGTGTACCCCATTACACACAGTTTATTATAGCATACTCTGTATAATAATGTGTAATTGTAAAACACCTTTTATTATCAGGTTTCGATTACCGGTTTTTCTTCGTCGGAATCGCCAGAATAATAATCGTAGCAATAACAAGCAGGGTTCCGATCAGATCCGGCGTGGTGAAGTTTACTTTCATCCAGAGAACCGTAAGAATCATGGAGGATACTGGCTCCATGCAGGCATACAGGCTGGCTTTTACAGAACCTATAAGTTTTACACCTGTCATATACAGGGAAAATCCTGCCATCGTTCCAAAAACAATTACAAATGCAAGTGCCGCAAACATTTCGGCATCTGCCAGAATCCCTTTAGCCGTCCATGGACGTGAAATAAGAGTCAGGGCAACACCGCCGATGGTCATTCCCCACGCCAGAATCAGAGGGGTATCATATTTCTTCTGGAGTCTGGCTGGTTCCAATGTATAAATAGCTACTGATACTGCAGAAGCAAGTCCCATGAGCAGAGCACGCCCGGAAAGTGCCAGACTTGTCGGATTTCCATGAGTTGCGATCAGAAATACTCCAATCACAGCAAGGATAACACCTGTAATTTCCTGCAAAGTCGGCATTCTTTTAGTGCGAAAACATACCCATATGACGATCAATGCAGGTCCAAGATACTGAATAACCGTAGCAGTTCCTGCGTTGGACCATTCAATGGTCTGGAAATATGCATACTGGCATGGCAGCATCCCAAGCAGTCCATAAATGATCACATCACGTCTGTCTCGTTTACTTTTCCAGATTGCCAGGGTCTGCTCTCTGTCTGTAAGGAAATAATAACATAGCATCAGAAGTCCCGCTACTACCAGACGCACAGACACGAGCCACGGAGCTGTTACTCCTTTGTTTTGAAACATGTACTGTCCGCATACACCGGATACGCCCCAGAGGATCCCGCCTGCGATCGTTACAATGGTGCCTGTCACCATTTTGCTTTTCTCTCCATTCTTTTGTGGATTCATAAATTTTGTTCTCCTGCTATTTCTTCAAAATATCCTGAATCATATACCTCTGCTTCTCCACCCACCTGATTTAGCTGAGTAATCCGAATATCAACTTTGTTGAGTATAATCCCCTTGTTATCTGTTGTCAAGAAACACGCAGAATACCGCCAGCAGAGGTATTTCTCTGAGGCGGCATTTGAAATTACCATATAATCTATAAATGAACAAGTTCCTCCAGTACTGTCCTATTCCCCTTCACCTTACCGTTTTACCACCATTTTACAGACACTTTTGTTTTTGACCATGGTCCATACTGTTTCTTTCCGTTTACAACCTTGTATGCTCTGACTCTGGCCTTGGACTTATCAACAGTAGATCCTGCTTCTGTGTATGAACGTTTTTTGGTTAAAACATAGCGATATGAACTCCATGTTCCTTCTTTTGTCGATACTTTTACCTGATATCCTGAAGCTCCGGAAACTTTGTTCCATGTAATCGTATAAGCCACTCCATCCGACTTAGGTGTGTTCCAGCTTCCATCCCATGTCTTCTTCCAATTAGATACTGTAGGTGCTTTCAGGTTTGCCTTCTTCGTAGCAGCGCTGGCAGATAGTGACTGAAATGTTAAAACAAGCATCAAAATCAGGCACCATAGCATCCCCTTTTTCATTACTTTTTTCATAGCATTTTCCTCCCTTGTATTCTTTATATTTTAAGAATATCCTCTCTTTCTTATTCTGTCAACAAAGTAATTTTTTAACAATTTTCTAAATTTTATACAACAGACAATATTCTAAAATTCTCCTGTCATTTCATTTGGAATAGTTCCACTGAAAAATCCCTTTTTACATCCCGGTAGAAAATTACTATGTAGCGTTTCTCTATGAAGCCACCAAAAAAGCAGCACCCTGAAAATCCAGAACACTGCTTTTATTAAACGGACAAAAAAACGTCCACTTCTTTATTTAATTAAGAGAATATCTTATTCAGCAGAAGCTGCTGCTTTTTCCTTTTCCGGGAAAAGTTTTCCGAATACGAATCTTACAAACGGACCTGCGTAAAAGATCTGCCAGAAGAATGCCATCGGGAAGTTCATTGCTGTTGTCTGAAGCCATGTCGGAATGATCTGGCTTACTGGTGCGTGTTTGATCAGTACAGTTGCTGCAAAACTCATACACGGGCACATAAATGCTACGGACACTGCTGAAATTGCAAGTACAAGGTGGAATGGATTGTCTCTTCTCATATCCACAATGCCAAACGCAACCTTCTTTGCAAGACCACCGACGATAAAGAAATCAAGAACAAATGCGATCGGTCCCATGAATGCTAATTCATGAAAAGCTAACAGAAATGTCTCATTTGTCATTGTTCCTGTATTCAGTACAATGTTGTAGCAGATCATGGCATAAACCATTACAAACACCATGATAATCGTAAAAATAACTTCCTGAAACTTGTTTTTAGGCATAAAAAATCCTCCTTAGATAGTGTGTGAATAACATAAATTAGAGATTTGTGTTGTTCATAACCATCCTTGGAGGATGTACCGTTTCCAATAAAACCAAATATCTGTTTCTTAAATTTACCGTTGGTTATTATACGGATTTCGGATTGAAAAGTCAAGAATTTTTTCATCCAATCTACATGCAACTGACAATATCATTTTCATACTGTTCAGAATTTAACCCTAATTTTTGATTTTGTTATTGTCATTAAAAACTTCGGTGTTTACAATATTGATAAAGAACTTCTTCGCTGATATTTTTGGCTCAAATAAAGTTAGAATGGAGGAAAACATATGCGCATTCAGGAACTTCATATCAAAAATTTCCGCTACATTCGCAATCTTGAAATCCGTGATATAGAGAATGCTTTGATACTGGTCGGCAAAAATAACGTAGGAAAAACCGCAGTTCTCAGCGCACTTTGTGCAGTGGGCGGACAATACGAAATTACGGAAACAGATTTTAACGAAAAGAAACAAAATATAGAGATTGATATTGCCCTGGAAATCACACAGGAAGACCTGGAACTTCTTCACAGACTCCGCAGAGTCAGTTCCTATCGAAGAATGGAGATTTGGATGAGGGAATTTCAGAAAAAACTTCCATCCTATAAAGATAACATACTGACATTTTCTTATATTGTAAATTACAACGGGCGCATCCGGCTGTCAGATGGATACCATAAAAACAATCCTGTCATCCGTGAAGTTTTTCCGAAGATTTATTATCTGGACAGCCAGCGTGATCTGAGTGGGATTCAGGACAGCCTGCTGTCCTTTATGGAGGATGACCTGCTAAATCAGATGCGTGCGGACTGCTGCCTTTTTGACCGTTCCAAGAAATGCAATCATTGCTTCTCCTGCATCGGACTGATCAATCAGAAAATGCCATCACAGTTAAATGCCTTTGAGGCTGAAAAACTTCTGGAATATAAACTGTATCAGTTGAACCTTGACAGCTTTTCCCAGCGGGTCAATGAAAACTTTCATAAAAACGGTGGCACATCCGGAACCGTATGTTATGAACTGACCTGCAATACAGACAGAATCTTTCAGGTAAATGCCTACCTTGAAGCCAAAGAATCCCACGGACCAGAAGATATTTCTTCTCTTGGAAAAGGAATGCGCAGTATTTATCTGCTTTCATTGCTGGAGGCTTATCTGGAAGACGAAGAACGTATCCCCGGAATGATTCTTATGGAAGACCCGGAAATTTTTCTGCATCCTACCTTGCAGAAGAAATCCAGCGAAATTCTGTACAGACTTTCCAGAAAAAGTCAGGTTATTTTTACAACACATTCTCCGAATCTGCTCTTTCAGTTCAACAGCAGACAGATCCGTCAGATGGTTCTGGATGAAAATGGATATTCTGTGATCCGCAGTCACACAAATCTTTCTGCGATCCTCGATGATCTGGGATTCACTGCCAGTGACCTTCTGAATGTCAGCTTTGTTTTTATTGTGGAAGGAAAACAGGACAAAAGCCGACTGCCGCTGCTTCTGGAAAAATATTATTCTGAGATTTATGACCAGAACGGAAACCTGTCCAGAATTTCCATTATTTCCACCAACAGTTGTACCAACATCAAAACCTATGCCAATCTCAAATATATCAACCAGACATATCTGCGAGATAATTTCCTGATGATCCGGGATGGAGATGGAAAAGATGCTGAGGAGCTGGCAGCCTCCCTGTGCAGGTATTATGAAGCCCGTAACCGGGAAGATATGGACAGACTGCCACGTGTAACCCGAGAAAATGTTCTGATCCTGAAGTATTATTCCTTCGAAAATTATTTCCTTGATCCGAAGGTAATGGCAAAAATCGGAGTGGTAAAAAGCGAGGATCATTTCTACGAAATTCTGCTGGAAAAGTGGAAGGAATATCTGTATAAGTTAAAAAGCGGTCAACATCTCACTGAAATGATCGGCCATTCTCTCTCAGATATAGAAGACATCCGACAGCATATGGAAGAAATCCGTATCTGCCTTCGTGGACACAATCTTTACGATATTTTCTACGGAAGATACCGCAAAAACGAAACCGAAATTCTTAAAGCCTATATAGAAGAAGCACCACGAGATACCTTTAAAGATATTCTGGATGCCATTGACCGGTTTGTATATTTTGAGAACAGGAAAAAATATCAGAGATAAATCTGTGGAAAAGGGTAACTTCTACACAAAATAACCAGAAGTTACCTTTTTTACTTTTTATATATTCTTCACTCTGACATATTAAAATAAATAAAAAGAGTTCTTCTGCTTCTCTCTGCATTAATAATAGGCTTCTGATATATTACCCGATATGGGTATAGAACTTATAGATGTGTATAAAATTTTCATTTAGCTTTAGATACTATTATCAGAAAGAAATACATCAAAATTTTCACATATTTTGCTCAAAGTCTTCAATAGAAGAAACTTTCAGCGAAAGCTGAAACCACACATTCAATTTATCGATATCTGTTTCAGAAACAATTTTTTCTTTTAATTCAACAGGAATAACAAACTTAGATTCCAAGGAGTTAATAATACATTGAACCAACATTTCCCGACTGCCTTGCTGTATTCCTTTTTGTTTTTCATTACGCATCATTTCTTCCAACAGCATATACCGTTCCTCCATACCTCGATCCAGCTTAATTTTATCAATCGTGTCCTGCAAATGTCTGACAAACGGATCTGTCGTTGAAACATCTTCCTCACGCCCGGTGTTTTTCACATAATCCAGAAATTGCAATAATTCTTCTGGGATATCCTCCCTGTTCTTTCCATGTGTATTAAGATATATCGTCTCAACTCCATCATACACCCGGCTTCCAGTTTCTTCACAATAAGTACCTGTCGAATATCGGTACAAACCATCTCCAAATGGATCAAAGTCACAGATAAATATAACATACGTATCCGGCAGATTCTCATAAGGCTCTCCAGTCAACAGTACATCCATATCTATCTGATCATGGTAATAACGGCTTCTTTTAGGGAGAAATTTCTGCAATTTAACCTGCATTTCTACATTGAATCGTGTTCTGTTTGCATCTGACGCATAAACATCCAGACGTACACCATGATACTCCGAATGATACGCCATCGTTTTCTCTGTCTGAACATGTACTTCTGAAATCGGAATCCTTAGTGCCAGCTCCAACACTTTACGGCAGATTTCCGAATCAGACATCACTGCTGCAAACATAAACGCATCCCGTATTGTCAGATCTTTAAATTTCCTGGTTTCCATTCTTCTGTCCTTTCCGAAACAGAAGAACTTTTTGGGCTTAGTATAACGCAAGAAAATAGATTCAGCAAGAAAAAGTTTTCGACAAAATTTTTATAAAAATTGCACGTCCAACTCATTACTTAGATGATAATAAGTCAACGTGCAATTGTAAGTAGATATTTAAATTTTCCAAAAGCCTTTGTACCTGACTTAAGTAAAATATTCGCCAGATACTGTCTGATATATTTTCTAGCTACGCTGAGGCTTTTTCATCTGCGCAATCGGATTCGCAGACAAGTGAGTGGTATAGTTATTTCGAAAATGATGTACTAGTTATATATCTTCATTGTATAGCCCTTTCCATTATTAGTTAAAGATTTGTATTTTGCCTGATAACTGGAACGACTAATACTCTTTTGATTATATCTCCAGCTGCTGGACGTAGCTGTCATCCAAATCGTATTGCTATTTGTATACAACTTTCCGTTAGAATATTTGCAAAATGTATGATCATCATATCCATGAGAGAGTCCCATATCGATACGACTTCTGTTTTTAAAAATACGCACAAAGTTATCATGACGAGCTGGATCCACATTAGAATGGTCTAATACTGTAATAACTTTTCCATTTTTTATTGTATAAATAGTAGTAGATTCTCCATAACCGGAACTTACTGCTGTATTTCTGTCAGATTTCGGATATCCATATCTCATAATAAGTTCATCCGTTCCATTTTTATCAATATCTACAAATAAATACATTACTTTTCTGGAAGTACTACCTGAAAGACCAACATAAGCACTATGTTTCTTATAAGAAGCTTTTACTTTGCTCGCATAACTTCTCATAGTTGCTTTATACAGTTTATGCTGTGCCGTCTTACTCATCGCTGCATTTGTCGTCACAGCGCCCGATAAAATTGCTGTGCACATCATTATTACAGTTACTAAAATACAATAGATATTTTTTCTACATTTTTTCATTCAGTCACCTCATGTACTATAATCCTTATTATCAGTAGTTACATCTTTATAATATGTAATTATCATCTTCTTTCCACCTTCAAAACCGTTCTTGAACATCTGCAAACTCCATGATTATTCGGATGAACTATCATATCCGCATACGCAAATAACTCCGACTACAAGATAGGTTTTAACATTTCTTTAAGTTGTTCGTCCAAAGTCGAATTATATGCAATTGTGAAGCAATACTTAGCCGTATCAACCATCTTTTTTTCCAAAAAATGATTTCCACAAGAAACAGCAATTTCAAGCACTTTTTCCGAAGCCCCTATTGGAAAGCCATATTTTTTACTATATAATTTAATTTGCTCTATGTCAGGAGGCAAAACACTTCCCTTTGTTTTCTGGTAAATATAACTAATTTCTGCATTTGCATGATCTAAATCAGGATTCAATTCAAGACTCAATAAATTACATGCCATTGCTTCAGACCATAGTTCCTTCTCAGCAAAATAAAATCCAAGATTCCGATAACAACGTGCCACATCTTCTGCCTTATAAGCTATATCAAAAGTTTTTAATGTTAGCTCAAAAAAGTGTTCAAAATCTCCCTTTGCTTTATATATTTCTGCCTTTTCAAAAATCCATTGAGCTTTGCAAGGATTCCATCTAATCGCCTTGTCCAATGCCATTTCCGCTTCATCAAAACGTTTTAAATCAAAAAGTACAACTCCATATAACGCATATACTTCTGAAAAAGGAATATCCGCACGACGTAACTTCTTTTTCGGTTCATAAATAACTGCATACAATAATTCTTCGAAAAATTCTTCAAAAGAAAAACAGATACTATTTGAATCTTCTTGAAAGATATCAGCTTTCTGAACTTTATCTATAATCTCTTTCACTAATCGAGACATTATCTGTTCTGCTGTATTAAAATCTTTTTTATAAATGTAAAAATGAACCGTTTCCATTATATTCCTAATAGTGTTTTCTTCCTTCTTGAAAGAATCGGGTTTATTTTGTATCTTTTCGGCAGGTCTTTTTTTTATCTTATTTACAAATTCTTTAAATCCCATGACTTGTTTTCCGTTCTACTTTTTTATCCTTCTCAGCATTATAAAGTTCTACTCTCAGTTACTGCCTAATACGTTTTGTTTATTTATATATCTTCATAATGTATCCTTTTTCTTTATTTGTCAATGTCTTATATTTTGAAATATATGTTGAATAACTGATACTTTTTCCATTACATGTTGCATTTCTTGATCCAAGATATGTACAGGTTAGCCATATTTTATTCTTTTTAGTTTCAATTTTCCCATTAGAATATTTGCAAAAAAGATCATCCCAATATCCATGTGAAAATCCCATGTTAATTCTGCTTCTATTCTTATAAATTCGAACAAAATTGCTGTGTAATCCCGGAGCAATATTGGAATTATCCAAAACAGTATAAACTTTTCCATTCTTAATCGTATAAATAGAAGTTGACTCCCCATAACCAGAACCCTTTGCCGTATCTCTGTTATAAGCTGGATCTGCATATCTCATAATTAATTCATCTGTTCCATTTTTATCTATATCAACAAATACATACATCACTTTTCGTGAAGTGTCCACACTTCCTATACTATTCTTTCGACAAGATTCCTGAGCTTTTTTAGCATACTTTTTCATAGTATTGGAATACAGCTTATGCTGTGCATTTTTACTCATTGCTGCATTCGTTGTCACACTACCCGATAAAACTGCCGTACACATCATTATTACAGTTAATAAAATGCAATAAATATTTTTTCTACATTTCTTCATTTTGTCACCCCATATATCATAATATTATGATCAACTACAGCTCCGCAATATATGCTATTTCAAGAAATTATAACATGAATATTATATTTCCTTGCAACGCTCAAATAGATATTGTCCATTTTTCATATATTTATTATAAATATTGTAAAATGCTGTTTTGGAACATTTCTTTTCATTAACTTTATAAATAGGAACGGGATAAGCAGTACTCGTTGTATGAAAATAGTTAACCACTTTTTTTAAACTACCACCTGTCAAAATATATGTATAACATGTATTTTCACTTGAAGTTCCCAAAACTAAAGTAAGATAATTTTTCTTTAAATAAACCCCACGTGAGAAACTGTTATATATTAATGGTGTAACTTTTCCATTACAGTACGTAAAAAACGCAACCTTTGGATGATTATATAGCATAAGCTCTTTTACACCATCATGATTTATATCTATAACGCAATATCTGTTAAAATCCCGTCTAAAAACAGTCACATATTTTTCAGACCACAAGTCTCTCATTTTATATGTTCCTGTATACGAATTCAGGACTTTTTTATACCAATCTCCTTTTACAGTTATCTGACAAGTCTTTTTTAATCCATTTGCCGACACAGAAATCTGAGCAGTTCCTACATTCTTAGCTACCACTTTTCCATTTTTTACAGTTGCCACTTTTGTATTATTTGAAGTCCATTTCAAATTTTTCAGATTGGTAGCTGCTTTAAGCATATATGTATCTGTAATATACATGGAAACTTTCGTTTTATTAAGTTTTAACGTTCCCGACAAACTTGTAGTTTCACTTTTAAGTTCATAATTTGAAACAGAAGCTTGTGTCGGAATTGTAAAAGCAAACAATAATATACAAATACATGAGATAAAAAATAATTTCCTTTTCATATAGAATTTCCATTCTCCTTTCTTCATTTTCCAGATATTGCTAGTGACATTACCCTATTCCCATTCACACATATAATCCCTCCTTCATTAATTCATCCTGTAAAATCCCCTGTTTCTTCTTTAATCCCCACAAAAACACTTCGATGTCATCTGCAAATAAAAAAATATTTATATTCACCGTTTTCGACAATATATCAGTTTTTATTATTATAACCTACAACTTGTAAAATATCAATTTTTTAGCTTGATTACGCTCAAGTCACTATATATTTTAAAAATTATATTGTTGTATTTGCAATTCACGCATCCAGATGCCAGAGATTAGATATTTTCGTTTTGAACCACGTTTCATACTTCTTGCTTCATCCCTGTTCTTTCGGAATCAGTTCATAATCATACATAACCTCTGAATGATTATCCAAAACCAATTCCCGGTTAACAACCTTCTTTGTTTCTTTATCCAGCGTTTCTTTATATATTTTTGAAATCCGGTAATATTTTTCTCCTTCTTTTTGAAAATGATGTCCTTCTTCAACCAGACGATATGTATACTTTATTGGATATTCACTTCTTAATTCTGCACATAGCTGCTCATTTTCACACCATACAAGAAGCTGAAATGCCTGATCTGTATTATTCTTAAATCTATAATCTCCATTATTATAAAACACTGAAGTTCCTGAACTGAAAGGAACTCTTTTTCCTTCGTCCGGTGCCAGGGCATCTGAATGGCTGTGAAATTCCGTTACGGTCAAAGGACTGTATAATATTAATCTGTGTATCGTATTTCCCAGATTACACAAGCCCCCACCTGTTCCTGGTCTAAGCGTATTTTTTATGATTACACGTCCATCTCTGTAGCCTTTTCTTTTCGTAGTTTTTCCAACCTGTTTCCAGAAAGAGAATGTCTCTCCCGGATAAATCATAATTCCATTTATCGTTTTATTTGCAAGCGCGATATTAACCGCTTTATTTTCCTGCAAAACAGGATCAATTCCCTTTCCTCTTTTTATTAAATGTGAATGATATTCTGATATCAGATTGGGAAGTTTTTCATTACTAATTTTACTCGCAAATTTCTCTTTACTTAGCATATTTTGCACATGACGTTTTATAATTTCTTTCTGCAAAGAAATCTTATAACACGTAGGATTTATATCACAAAATAGTTTGTTTTTATTCCACAACATTTCTTTTCTCCCGTTAGTAAAAATATTCCATACCTGTCTTGTTTTTTCTCCGTATGTCGTAACACTTTAATATCATTTTTTCCAGTATTCTTCTTTTTCCAAAACACTTTTCTTCAGGAAGCCGTATAAAATCAACCAGTATACTGTCTATACCACTTTTATTTGCTCCATATATATCTGTAAATATCTGATCTCCAACGCAGACGCATTCCGATTTTCGCAAATTTAACAGTTCAACGGCTTTTAAATACCCGGTAACATTCGGCTTATCTGCATCGGCAATATATAAAGTATCAATATTTTTTATAAAGCGTTTTATTCTGTCCTCACAGTTATTGGAAAGCATAATCGTTTTCAGACCTGTCTGATGTATTCTCCTAAACAAATTGTCAATTTCTTCTGTCGAATCCTCTCCATGGTGCACCAATGTATTATCTATATCAAACAGAATCCCACGATATCCCCTATCAAACAATTTCAGATAATCAATTTGAAAAACATTCTGGACACGACCATTCGGATAAAAATTTCTAAGCATTCAGCTCCTCCATGTATGTAACAACATTATTAATCTGCTCTGCGATATTATCTCCAAAAGCGTGATCAAAAAAAGCACTTCCAATTGTAAAAAAACAGGCATTTGTTTCTGCTATTTCGTTTAATCTCTGATAACCGTTCACACTACCCGCTATACAGACCGGAGCATTTATTTCTGAAGCGATTCTTCTGTTCAACTGTACTGCATCTCCGACATATCGATATCCTAAAAGATCAATCCCGAAAACGCCCTTTTTCAGATATTCTTTTCCTTCCACTATCATTTCATCAATACTGCCATCAAGGATAGAAGGTCTTTCTGTAATCTTTCCTACAAATGGCATATATTTTAAATGGTTCTTTTTACAGAAGTCATTTACGGAGTCTGAAAAAATCGTTCCCATTAAAATATCACAGTTACATTCCACTGCCATCTCAGCACCTTTCAGGCATTCCTCTTCTGTATAAGCTACAACTTCTAATACTGTCGTTTTTCCACAGGATTTCATGTAAGAATATAATCTCTTCATCTCACCTAACGGCAGACCTTCTTCTTTAAATCCCCAGTATTTAGCTTTTGTATTTTTGCATTGTTCAAATACTTCATATGCGTTGCTCACGGTAATATCGTTGTAAGTTAGCATGACAATTAATTCAGGCTTTTTTGTATGCATTCTTTTCTCCTTCCGCTATGTAATACTGTCTGGTATATTTTCCAGTTATCTATCTTCATCGTGAACCTGTAGTAGATATTCTTCTTACTGGTAATAAAATTTTCTGGAATCTGGATTAACCTCTCCGAAAATTACAATATCCTCTGATTTTTTCAAATTTAAGAATTTTTATACAATTAATCTGGCAGGAATTCCTCTATACTTTCAGGTATCTCTTCTGTTAAATCCTCAGTTTTACAGCTAAATCCTTCCAGTATCTCCTGTGAATTACTACTCATCCACCGTCTAATCTCCTCTGATGAACAGGAAGTATTCTTTACCATACGCAATATCCTATATAAACAATCGTTATTATCAACTGTCATATTATCAAAATAAACTGTCGGGTTAGCAAAACCGAGAGAACAGAAATTTTCGAGTTCACTGCTGTAGTTTCCTTCAAAATTTTCCCAAAGCAGGTCTATCGGAGATCCACTAAAATAAAGATTATCCGTTTCATCAATAACTTTCAGTTCTCCGTTTTCCAGGCGAAATCCCTTAAAGAACCATTCCTGCCCATCACCTATAATTCCCTGATCATACTCCTCATAGAAAAATTCATAACTCCCATTATATTTTCGGAAAAAAACAGAATCCTCTTCTTCTACACATTTTCCATCAAGACAATTATGGGTCCACGTATATTCATATGGCGTGGATGTTACCACCTCCTGATTAGCAGTAATTTTCCATGATTCACCATCTCTTTTCAAAATCCTAAAGTGCAGTACATTTCCTAGTTCATCCTGTGTACTACTGTCATAGGAAACGCTGAAAATCTCATCTTCTCCATCTTCATCAAAATCCATAGAAAAAGCTGCCAGTATTTCACTCTCTATCTCAGGATGCAAAGCACTATGATTATCCTCATCCCTTTGCAAACTTAAATCATATATCTGATTTCCCATATATTGCAGACCCATTGCCTTTTCAACAATTTCTGCAGCATCAGAAATCTCATTTTGGGAAATTGTTTTCTCAGAACCTTCGTCCTGTTCAAAGGCATCTAAATTCTGTTCAGCATCCTCTTCTTTTTCTGCATCATATTGTGTAACTTCTTCAGAAATATTTATCTCGTAAAACGGAATTTCCTGCATACGATTTTCAAATTCCGCCCAGGCTTCATCATCAATCTTCACACCCAACGGATCTCCATTTTCATCTTCGCCTGAATAAAGATACTGTCTTTCATATTTTCCACCAATTTTTTTCACATCAATAGACTGTTTATGTATCGTAAAATTTTTCCTTACTTTATCCTTTATCTGATACAAAGTATAACTCATGTGATCAGCCAATCTCATATTTACAACAATTCCGTTACCTTTTGCCACATAATACATCTCACCACTACCGCCATTCTGCCAGTTATCTAACATGCCGATCAGCTGTACTTGTGTATCTTCATAATGGTAAAAACTGTACTTATAATGCATATCTTCTGTATTAAGCCCTTTTACGATCAGCTCTTTCTCCTGGTCGTTATTCACATCATAAACACTGTACATCATTGTATCCAGATCTCCCATATCATCTGAATACCCTTTTTTTATCAGAAATTCTCTATATGTTGTTTCTTCTTCCGAATCTCCCATTTCACTGTAAGACTCATTCACTTCCGCCCTTGCATTCACTGAACATGCCATTGTTAAACACAAAACCGCCAAAAACAGGACACCAGTTCTCCAATGTTTCTTCGTCATTCTCTGCATATATTTTACTTCTCCCGTATTTTCTCTGCTATCTTTCTATGGATTATTTAGCAGCGGTGTTTTTTAACATCCTGCTAAAACATTCCGGTGTCATGTTTAGATATGAAGCAACGTCTTTTTTATTTAAATAGTCCATAATTTCCGGATAAGCCTCCAGAAAATATTCATATCTCTGTGCAGGAGTACAGGTAAGTATTACTTTTCTATACTCATATTCCCGCAATGCAGAGATTCCCTGCATACGATTACAGGTCAAAGCTACTTCTATACTCTCCCGTGACAACTTCTGGATAGCACTTGCAGATATGCTTATGATCTCACAGTCAGTTACTGCTTCCACTGTTAAAAAAGAAGTCATATTTCTATCCAGATTCATAATTCCCACCAATGGTTCACCCGGCAGATGAGCAAAACAATGAATCTGATTCTTTCCCTTTTGATTTTTATAATAGGCTTTCAAAATGCCACCCATTTTGTATAAAAAAGAAATCTGCTCTACTTTCTCATTTTCTTTGATCAGCAATGTTTTTGTATTCAACTTACGAATTCGTGAATTCTCTGCCAGTGTTTGAAGCACTGTTTCAGATTTTATTCCGATTATATCATGGTAGAATTTTTTTATTTTGTCTTTTTCTCTGCTGTTCATGCTTAATTCTCCTGCTTTATTTCTGCCATTTCATTTTTCTCTGCGTTTTTCAAAAGCAATAGTCCAATTACCGCAATAATCACAGTCCAGACAACAGGAAGATATTCACCTGCTGACACATCCCAGTATTCATATCTGGAAATCCACTGTATCTGTACAATATGAAGAATACTCTTTGTAACAGCACCGCCGACCAATCCATAAAATATTTTTTTGTTATGACAACATTGGGTTTTGAAAAAAAGCCCAAAACAGATCCCGGCATTTAATATGCATACTGCAATCATTGCGCTTCCCCATATTTTATACCAGGAACTATAGTATCCCAGATATTGAAGACAGGAACACACAAAATAAATGTATATAAACCCTGCAACGACACCATATAGTTTCAACACGCCTTCAGGAGTCTGAAATCTGGAAAACCACTCGCTTTTTTTCACTTTTTCTATATTTTTTCCAACATTCTGAATCCCATCCTCAATTGATATTTCTATATTTTTTTCTGTACTGTCTTGTTCTTTTTTTCCCTGTTTGCTTCCACAATAAGGACATCTGATGAGATTATCTAATATATCATTTCCACAATTGCTACACTTCTTCATCCTTATCTCCTTGCGTTTTTAGTATATAACTGCCTTAACAAAGGCAAAGCCTTCTGCCTTTCGACAGAAGGCTCCAGCCTCATCCATAGAAATCCGAAAATAAATATTCTCCGACTTTAATAAACTGTAAAATAATATCTTCGTGATTGAACAGCATCTCCAAGTGCATTGTAACCTGTCATTTGATAATAGTATTTTCCTGATCTGAGATGTGAGAAATATAAGGTAAACTGGTATTTAAAATTAGTCATGTTCGGGCTACCTTCTCTTCCTGCATATGTTCTATTTCCATCTAAATCATATACCTCCATGACCATTTTGGTAACTGGATAGGTAGATGCAACTGTACCGGATACTCTATATGTTGTTGAACGTCTGTACCATCCCTGCGGAGCATTATTATTCGTCACTTTTAATGTAAATGAAGGTTTGTTTACACGAATAAATCTCCATTTCTGGTTAGTACCATAATTCAGAGAATACACTATTACATTATTTCCTAACTGTGTACTTCCTTTGCTGTTATCAAGATACTTACCATTTGCTCTATTTCTGAGATAATAATATCCATTATTGGCATATCTCATTTCCCACTGGGCATTATAAGAACTATATCCACTCCACTGATGAACATTATCATTCTCTTTTCTGTGCAGGTATAATCCTGAATGTACGGCTCTGATAGAATAATATCCATTTCCTCTGTACTGTACGTAGAAAATCTGATTCGTTGTCTGATTTTTCTGATATATTTCCAGATTTCCACCATTGCTTAAACTTGCATTATTGATATCCAATACACGTGAATAACTATTACCTGACTGGATCATATAATATCCATCACTGATTGGTCTGCCGGCTGCATAAATATTCTTACTGCCGGATAGTGTCATCAGAAGAAACATAACAAGCATACTAATGACTATCATTACTGTTTTTTTCATCTGGTTTTCTTTTGATTCTCTTTTATACATAGACTTTCTCCTCCTGTATTCCGGGAAGCTGAACTTCAGTCTCAGTCATTTCCCTTATTTTTATTATGTTTTTCTTATTTAGTAATCCTCCTTCCTGTTTGTATTAATCATACTGCAGTCTTTTATCTCAGGCTTTGTTGCGCTTCGCAATTTTGCACATAGAATTTCGTTCTTCAAGTAACTGCTGAAATTCCTGACATTTGCCTTTTACTGCTACAGCATCATTCGCTTTTACCGACTCTTTTATTTCGCCAAAAACACTGTATAATTCTGATTCTTTCTCAAATACATCTGCAGAACTGGTTGGATCACTGAAGCGTACAGCTTCCGATATTTTGTTTATATAGGAAGCTATTTCCCTGTCAGCTATCTTTCTCTTTAATGTGGTTGTTTCTGCATAGAGTTTGCGCATGAATCCAACTTTTTCTTCATGTCTGATATCCTGTTCTTCCACATAGTTTCTGGTAGTTTCCGCAGCTATCAGTCCAATACCGGCCGCACCATATAAAACTACATAGACAATGGCCGGAAGCCATAATGGGAAAATTAAAACAACGCCTGATATCAAAATGAATATAACCGCACATGCTGTTATTGCACCGAGATATCGTAAGCCTACGCTCATAATCGGCCATCCATAAACTTTGCTGGTAACATTTGTACCTTTTTTCATCGCAATTCCGGATATCGGTATCTGCGCTGCTATTGCTAACAAAACAGCAATATCCGAAATCCACACAACAGGTGTTTTATAAATTGGCAGTGCAAATACAATAACGTTAAAAACAACCATTAATATTCCACATATTGCCGGTATTTTCCATGACTGTTTCATCGACGTCACTCCTCTCTCTTCTTGCCACATTCCGGACAGAATTTTCCGGTTATGTTCTTTTCACCACAGGAACAATCCCAGGTTATCTGTTTTTCAGGACGTTTTGCTCCACATTCCGGGCAAAACTTTCCAGTGAGCCCCTTCTGACCACATGTACAATCCCAGGTTTCCGCTTTTACAGGTTCCGGGCGTTTCGCTCCACACTCTGGGCAGAATTTCCCGGTAAGTCCTTTCTGACCACATATGCAGTCCCATGTTTCTGCATTTTCAGATATTGGCTGTGGCTTTTCTGTACCACATATATGGCAAAACTTTCCAGCAAGTCCTCTCTGACCACATTTCGGACAATCCCAGGCTCCTGTTATTCCATTATTAATGTTTTGTCCCATCTGGGAAGCTGTTTCTGTTATCGGCTGTATTGCTTCTTTTGTCATTCCAATGACTCCGCTCATTGCACCAAGACCGATACCAAGACTTGCAATATCTCCAATTCCACCGCTGCCTCCACCTGTCAGTCCGTTTTTCATAGCACCAACTCCAACCTGGCGGGCTGTCTCCTGCTGATATGTATATCCCTTCATTCTCATTTCTGCTGCTTCTGCCTCTGCTTTCATGCGATAAGCTTCGGCTTCCGCTTCTTTCTGAATCTTTAAGGCTGCGGCATCTCCCTGAGCTCCGATGATTTTCATCTGTGCTTCAGTCTGTGCCTCAATTGTCATTCGCTCTCTGGCAGCTCTTGCAGTTGCTTCTTTTACCTGTTCTTCTTTGACATTAAGGAATTTCTGAGAATACAGAGATTTCATTCTCATATAATCCTCATGCGCAGGATCATCCGGGTCATCTTCAGGAGTTACAAAACGTGTAATATAGAATTCCGGCATTGTTAAGCCGTACTCTTCCAGTCCCACATTAATCTTCTCACCAAGTGCTTCTGACATTTTTTCTGTATGAGCATCAATTTCAAGAATACTGATTGCTTCTTCTTTTATCACATTGGCAAGATAATTTTTTACTCTCGTTACGATCAGAGATCTGAAATATTTTTTAAATTCACCCGATTTTGAATCATAAGAATTCTTATGTCTGGCTTTTTCAAATTCTTCCCGACTTTCCAAATGCTGTTTTGCTTCAACAATTAACCCGTTTGTAGTTCCTACACTTTTCAGAAGCAGCCTTCTGGAATCTGTAACTTTAATATTAAATTCACCGCTTGCACCAACAGAAATATGCATTCCGGATGCCGGGTCAAACAGTCTGACTTTTGTATCAGTTCCCCATTTTACACCCATTATTGTTGCGGTATTAATAAAATATACTTCACAATGAAACGTTGCCTTTGCATCACCTGTCGGCATATGGTATATCTGATTCATTAAAGGAAGATTCTGAGTTTCCAGTGTATATCTTCCAGGTCCAAATAAATCCAGTGCTTCTCCGTCTTTAAAGAAAACGGCTTCCTGGCTTTCATGTACGATAAGCTGCGTCCCTGTGCTGAAGTCTTCTATCGGATGTTTCCATATAAGAGTGTTGTTGTCACCTTCATATTTCAGTTCGCTGATCAGCCCTTGCTTTGCATAGCGATCCTTTGCAATTTCTCTTTGAACATCTATATGGTTATCACATACAGGGCATGTATACTTCTCTGTTCCTTCTGTTACACTTAATCCAATTCCACATTCCGGACACTTAAATGAAACAACCCTGTTTTCCGCACTTGGCTCTATTTTCTTTTTGCACACCGGGCATACCGGAATACTTTTTCCCTGATCATAAACTACAGAATTTCCACAACTCGGACATATGGATGAGGTCATTCTTTCAGATTTTACATTGATCACATTTCCACAATTGCAGGTTACCTTATTCTGTACAAGTCCTCGAAGTCCGTTATATGCCGTCACATATTGATTGCATTTCGGACACATAATTGCAAATTTTCCCATTTCTAATCTCCAGTATCTTCAAGTATAATAATCATCTTTTCAAATTGAGCAGGCATATTATCCGTTCATTTTTACAGATATCTAAAATGACATTCTGTTTAATTCTTCTTGGATAGCTGTTCGTTTCATTACAGACAGTTTATCTGAAACTTCCTCAGAATTATCTTCCAGAGACTGCATCTGTCGTTCCATCCACTCAACATTTTTCTGTGTTTCCTCAATTTCTTTTTTATGATCATTCGTCATGTTCTGCGCATAACTAATTGCTTCCATGGATGCAGTAATTACCTCTTCTTTTGGTTTTCCCATACATCCTTCTGCGATTTTCTTTACAATCGGAATCACAAATTTATTCACAACAAATTTGTACAGAACAACTATCAGCACTACACAGAAAATCCCATTTGCAGTATCCCCATCTTTCCAAAATCCAATTGTCCATGGAAGAAGCCATAATAAGAACAATGCTATGACCACATAACCCGAAACTACTCCAATCGCTGATGCCTTGGCACTCTTAGCAAGAACTTCCTGATTTGCCTGAATATTCTGTATAAAGCCATTGATTTCATTCTGCAGATCCACTATATGCTGTCGTTCCTCCTGAACAGTTTTGGACAATGCATCTATTTTATTTTGTATGACAAACTTCGCATATTCCTTATTTTCATGGATAATTTTCTGATTAAATGCTTTTAATTTTTTCTTTATCTGTGGTTCTCCATATTCCACAGCATGTCGGTAATCTGCCTCATCAGATAATGCATAAGTTTCTCTCTCCAGATCATCAATATCCGTTACGCCTCTTTTGATCATCAGTCTTCCGAGATATGCTCCCCCTGAATGTGGGTCAATATTCAGAACCTGATTAAATACATCATTTGCTTCTTTAAAATTCTTATCTTTCAGGCAGATATATCCTCTCTCGATCATACCTCCTGTACTGGCGTGTCCCATCCCGGAAGCTGCTGAAACAGGTGCTACTTTCTTCCTGTGGCTGGACATGATTTTATTGATACCATGAAGCAAATCCTGCTGAAATCCAATTTTTTCTGCATCCTGCGCCTGCAAATGACGTCCGTTAATTTCCTGAGGTATATCATATGGATCCATCCTGGAATATACCGGGATCAGAGTTTTCGTATTCTCTTCTTCATCCATCATAGCCAGATATCTCATCCATTCATTGCGTACCCAAGGCGCATTCATATGTTCGCGGCTGGTTCCAACAAGCAACATAATTTTAGCGCTTCTCAACGCAGAATAAATAATAGGCTCATAGTCTTCACCTAAACGATTTTCCAGTGTTATTCTTGAAAAGAATACTTTATATCCTTCTTTTGTCAGTCTGGAATAAATGTCCTGTGCTATTACACTGTCTTCTGTTCGTTGACTCGTTCCTTCTTCAAGTTCTTTATAACTTATAAAAATATCAAAAGGTTCTTCTTTCTGTGCAAGCTGGAAGATTTTTTTCTGAATTTCAGCTATTTCTGCTGCTTCCTCTTCATGCTGTTCTCGTACTGCCGGTTTTGCTTTCTGACATGCAAGCTGATAATCAGAATCATCAAAAATAGGTTTTGGTATTGTGCGGTGACATGTTGGAACCATTTTTTTAGTTTTCGGATCTTCTACGTATTCAATTCCATATCTACATAACACCAGTCCCCAGTATGCTTCTGCTTCATTAGGGAATTCTTTTACCATGTTGTTGTAAACATCAGCGGCTCTGTCAAAAAGATTACTTTTACGATATTGATTTGCCCGATTATAAAGTTCTGCTTTCCTTTCATTGTTCTCCAGCGGAACTGTCTGCCGACTGCCACAGTATTCGCATTCACAGAGACCATTCTCTTCATCAATGATCTGCAGATCTCCTTTGCACATTTTACATTTGTAGATCATGCTGCTCCCCCTTTGTGTCATATTTTCTTTAATAACTGCATATACTTTTGTAGTATTTATAATCTTATTCATATCATTTTATAGTTTTATATATCTTACAAAAAGTATAAAGTTACTGCTCACTTTTTTCAGAAATTTTCATGCAAATTACATAAGTGAACAGTTTTTTTAATTATAACCTACTATATAGTAAACAGCAAATTTTTAGCTTGATTCAAATCAAGTCATTACATGTTATATTTTGTTCAATCCTATACTTTTAATATCTCAATATAAGTCAGTAAATGTCATATAATGTCGAAAAAAGGAGTTTCTATATGATAAATGAAGATAATTTTGCTGAACGTTTAGCCGAGCTCAGAGAAGATAAGCAGGTTTCTGCCAGAGAGATGAGTTTAGCTATTGGTCAGAATTGCAGTTATATAAACCGAATCGAAAATAAAAAGGCATTTCCTTCTATGCAATGTTTTTTCTATATATGTGACTATCTCCAGATTACTCCCCAGGAGTTTTTTGACGACAATTCCCAATCTCCACATACTCTTAATGAATTAATGGAGTCTTTAAAAACTTTATCTCCAAAGCAGCTTAATCTGATCAATAATATTGTCATTGAGTTTCAAAAGAAGTAGATTTCTGCAATGCAGATTCTACTTCTTTTAAATTCCCACTCTTTATTGTAACGACAAAAACCCCCGCCTCCCACAGACCTAAATCTGCGGAAGCCGGGGATTTTATGTAAGTATAGTAATGAGATTATGTCAGCTATATGGCGGAGGTTCTTGTGCCATATAGGTCTGTCGCAATAATAAAATGATACTGATTATTTAACGATCATACCAGTCTTTCTGTCGCTGAAGATTGCTACTTCGATCAGGAAGATCACACCAAGGATCAGCTGCTGTAACTGTGTTGGCATCATCAGCATTACCAGACCACTGGAAAGTACTTTGTAGGTCATAACGCCGAGGATGATGTTGTAGAATCTTACTTTCGCACCACCGTTTACTGGCATTCCGCCGAGTACGAGGGCGATCATGATCTGTGTTTCGAGCTGGTTACCAGCTGTGGATGTAACGGAACCTACTTTGATAGCATTGACAAATGCGGCAAGTCCTGTGATGCATCCTGCTGCTACGAAAACGAGGATCTTTGTAGTCTCTACACGGATACCTGCGAATCTAGCTGCTGTTTCACCGGCACCGATTGCTTTCAGTCTGGAGCCAAGTCCTGTGTAAGTGAATACAAGATATGCCACTACGAAGATAATTATTGTAAAAGTAAGCATGAATGGCAGTGTGTTGTATTTGGAAATATCACTTACTGCATAAACAGGTGAGTTAGTTGTTGCATAAGCACAAACTCCACGGAACAGGTACATCGTACAGATTGTAACAATGAAGCTTGTGATTTTTCTCTTAACATTGAAGTAACCATTGATCAGACCGATGAGTC
>OLRK01000965.1_pt1 | contig 27686 bp, 25 predicted proteins | sample 1672911 | NCBI WGS metagenome assembly OLRK01 (sample SAMEA3136736, study PRJEB25190) | human gut metagenome | biome: human gut; feature: human-associated habitat; material: faeces | place: Austria | collected 2013 | reverse complement strand
TTATTAAGAAACTTTTGTATTGATAATAGCCGAGAAACTTCATATAATGTTTCGTGATAAAGAAATATTTCATGTAAAAAAATCACAAAGGAGAAAATGAATCAATGCAAAAACAAACCAAAACCCCCGTCTTCCAAAACAGTGACGGCACCTGGGGACACCTTACCAAAACCGTAAATCCGCTTATCTGCACCATTGAATATGGCAGCAGTACCGGATTTTCCTCAAAAGAAGAAGCCGAAAAAAGTTATCAGAAATCCATGGATTCCTACCAGGATCTTCTTTCCATGCTGAAGAAGACCCGCAATGTTCCTTTTACCTTTTCAGAATACCTGGATTACTGGATCAAAGAAATCCAGGCTCCGGCATCCAATGGAAGCAGTACGCTTGCCCGGGACCAATGGGTGGCAGATCTGATCATTCAGCCGCACCTGCATAAGGATATGCTTTTAAGCTGCATTACCCCCAATTATATTAACCAGATTCTGGAATCCTGCCAGGAATACTGCAGCAATGGCGGCTATTATGCATACAAGCTCCTGCATAAGGTCTTAAAATCAGCCCATGAAAATGCTTATATCCCTTCCGTTGATTTTCAAGAGATCAAACGCTATCCAGAACCAACAAGAAAAGCAGTTTTTTATTCCACTGACCAGTTCCGTAAATTTCTTGCAGAGGCGTCCAAATCCAGCTGCTATCTTGAGATCCAGCTTGCTCTTTTCTGCGGACTCACAAGCGCAGAGATTCTTGGTCTTAAATATACGGATTTTAATAAAACAACGCAGCTTCTGACCATAGAACGTATCTATACAGCCAATCATACAGAAAAAGGCTATCAGATAAAAAAATTATCTGGTAGCAGGCAGAACCGTATCTTAAAGATCCCTTCTTTTATTTTCCATGAACTTTCCAAACGTAAAAAAGAAAATAAACTGATTCTTGCAAATCAACCATCTGCTTTTAAACAATTTATCTGTCTTGGGTTAGCCGCAAAAATCAAATCCAGTGTTACCTTTAATTATTCCTTAAAGCGCATATCCAGCGCAGCCAGTCTTCCTGTTGTCCGAATGGGAGACCTCCGCTATATGTTTGCACAGTTCCTTGTAAATCAGGATTTTTCCATGGAAGCGATATCCGCTATTCTCGGCCATACGAAACTGAGTACCACACTAAACTTCTGCAGTATGTTCCCCAATGAAGAGCCAAAGATTGGCACAGTTATTGGTGATTCCTTAGATCCGTTTTTAAGAACCAGAATACCAGGATACAAAGGAGCATACTGATGAGCAGAAAAAAGACCTATCCAATACCTGATGTAAACAAGACATTTTTTTATGGCAATGTTGTTTCTGGAAGATCTATGGGGGATGTGGTATATTTGAAATCCAGAAAAAACTATAGTTTCCGTCTTTTCCTTATTTTTGAGTCAGGTAATACAAAAATAGTACAACGCAGCGGCTATCCCGACAAGATACTTACCCGGCAGAAAAGGGATGAGACACTTATGCAGATTTCCAAAGGAACCTTTGTTCCATTTTCTTATTCCGTCAGAGAATTTTATGATTACTGGCTGTATTACCATATGATCCATGATAAACATATTACTTACAATACTTTTATCATGTACCGCAATCTCATAATGAACTATATCAATCCTGTTATTGGTGCTAAATGGCTAAATAAACTAAAAAGGGAAGATCTGGTAAAAGTCTTGCATAAAATTTCCTCTAAAGATCTGCAGCGGACTGCCATCGGTATGATCACCGGTTCATTACGTTATGCCCAAAGCCACAATTACCTTCCGTACAATATATACGATGGACTTTCTGCTGAATTAAGGCGAAAAAATATCTCTACCATGACCAGGAAGCGCAGCTCACCAGTTTGCTCGATTGAACAGATTTCCCATCTTTTGTGCCTCTGCCGGGAAAAGGAGCCTCAGCTGTATCTTCCCATGCTCCTGGCTGCCACCACCGGATTACGGATATCAGAAATTATCGCCCTGCGGTATGAGAACATTGATTTCCTTAATAAAAAAATTTCCGTGGAACGGCAGCTAGGAAGAAGCATATATCCCAACGAACAGTCTTCGAACAGACCTGTCCTTTCGCAGGAACTTAAACTGAAAACCAAAAGAAGCAGACGGACTGTAGAACTGGCTGATTTTGTCCTGGAAGAGATCCTGTTTGAGCGGCAGCGCTATGAAAAGCACAAAACCGAAAATCCATCTTTTCTGGATCTTGGATACCTCTGCTGCCAGGAAAATGGACAGTGTTATCACCGGCGCTTTTATGCGAAAGCCTATAACCGGCTGACCGAACAGTGCGATTTTCCAAGGCTTCCTTGGAGAAAGTTCCGTAACAGTTATGCAACCATCCTGGCAGGATATAAGATCAATATGAAAACAATTTCTGAATGTCTTGGACATTATAGCCCGGATTTTACCAGCAAAGTCTATGTAGCAACAAAAAATCTGAGCGCATACGATATCTCCGAAGCAATAGAAGAGTATGTTTCTGCCAATTACCTTCTTCCGGATGATTACGACCCCAAAATACTTTTTCTTCCGGATGACTCTATCTATAAAAAATGGTTCTTTATTAAATAGGTACTTCCTTTGAAACAAATTATTCTCATGAGACGCATAATGTAGCTATTGCATTGTGCGCCTTTTCTTTTATCCCATGAACAGTTAATTCCAGTCAGATTGTCCTTTTATCAAGTTTTAAATGTTTTCTTACAAAAACAGACCATATTTACCCAAATCATACATATTATAATTAGGAACATATATTTCTTGCAGAACAAAACGACCATTTTCAGACATATTTATGATGAAGGCAACACATTTTCCTGCCTGGGCAGCCTGCCGCAGATCACCCTTAAACATTTTGTCTTATATAATTTTTCAGGAGGATTTTATGAACCGAACAGAAGACGTATTTTTATCACATGAACATTTATGGAGCTATCGCACCAGAACAGTAGACCCTAATTCGCTAACAATCCGTTCCGTTACCCATAACGGCATTTTGCAGCACAGTACGGCTGAAACACTTTGCGAAGAAGCAGCACGTATTTCTACAAAGGAACTTGTGGAATTGAAAAATGCCAACCATTGCCCTTTTACTTTCAACGAATACCTGAGCTATTATTTTTATAAAATATACCTTGCATATAATTGCAGCGAAAATGCAATTATAAAGAACCGCTGGATCATCCGCAACCTAATCGATCCCAACATTACAACAGATCCGCTTCTTCACAACATCGATACCAAATATCTCAAAGATCTGATCAATGCCTGCAAAGCCTATTGTGAAGGTACCGAATATGCCGTAGCCAAACTGCTGCAGCTTTTTTCAGATGATATATGGAAACACGGAGAAGTCAGCTGCAATCCCGCACCTTCACCTGCCGCTTATAAAAAGCCCCAAACAACCGTATTACTCTATACCAGCGAACAGCTTAAAATTTTTCTGAATGCGGTATACAGCAGTTCCTGCCCTCACCGTCTGGAATTCCTTCTTGCCTTGTTCTGCGGCCTGCATACAGGAGAGATCCTTGGCCTTACCTATAAAGACTTCACTCCCTGTACCCGTGTGCTGGAAATCCATCACCAGTATATCAAAAACAAGCAGCCATCCCCAGATGCTTCCAGCTACATTTATAAGCAGTTGGATATGGAAAGGATCCGGGATTTTCAAGTCCCTGATTTTATTGGTGAAGAACTCGTCCGCCGCCAGCAGGAAAAAAAGCTAAAATCCATTACCAGAGAGAATGGGCTCCCGTCCATCACAATGAGTGACCTTAGTAATATGTTCGTATGGTTCCTGATTCAAAAAAACTGTTCCCTCGAAAAAATACGTTATTTAACCGGCGGTGTCCAGATCGGTCCTTTTTTAGTCGATGGAACTCACGGAAAGGAGAATTAGCAAATGGCTCAGGCTACAAAAACAAATGTGAAATACAAGAATGCTTTTTTCTACGGCGAAATGCAGTCTGCAAACCTCCCGTCAAATCCAACTTACATCAAAGGCCGTGGACGGTATTGTTACCGCATAAAATGTACTTTTGAATCCGGAAAGGTTCTGACCGTGCAGACAAAATATCACCAAACAAAAGAAGAAGCACTGGCTATGTACCCGTTTTATAAACAGCAGGCGGAAGAGAAGCGGATTCCCGTCTTCAAATGTACCGTAAAAGAATTTCAGTCCTTCTGGCGTCATGCCCTTGATTATAACAAAAGTTATCATAGCCTTATCAAAAAATACATTATTCCCGTCCTGGGCGATAAACGCATAAATGATGTAACCACAGACGAACTGATAAAGATCCTGAAAGAGACCGAGATCCCTGATACCCAAAACTTTCCGATGGAAAAATATTCTATGTTGTGTGATGCAGTATCCAGTTTCTTTCGGAATGCCATGGAATTATACTGTGCAGGACAGGACAATGGTACGGCTGCTGCCAATGCCATAAGATCCAGTGGGCTGAGAATTTGGGACGGTAGTGTTTCTTACGATACTTCCGAAGCTTATTCTTTCCAGCAGCTTTTGCAGCTACTGAAGATTTCCAAATGGAATGCCCCAACGCTTTATCTTCCCATGCTCCTGTCCGCCACTGCCGGCCTGCAGATTGCAGAGATTGTCCGGATTCATTTTGATGATATCGACCTTGATAATCATTGCCTTGATCTGCCGAGGACTCACAAAGACTACAACGGTCCCCGTTCCAATATCGTATTGTCCAGGGAAAATACCAAAACAGTATACCTGCCAGATATTATAATGAACGAGATCAAAAATCAGGAAAAGCGTCTAAAAGCACTACAAGAACAGGATGCGAAATTTAATCCATTCCGGTATCTGATCTGGAGCCAGAACGGGAGACAACAGCAGGAGAATTTTATCAAAAAACCTTATGAACGTATCCTGTCCAAATGCTCCTTTCCTGCATTTCCATGGAGAAGCTTTCTAAAGATACGTTTAACAGACAAAGAGATAGACAAATTAGAAGATTCTTTAGGGTATGAGACTTCCATGAACTCTGGTGCCTGCGAGATTCCCATTGATAAGCACGATCTTATGGATCTTGCAGGAACAACATACTTTTGAAAATATCGGCATAGTCAGCTTACCCGGCTATGCCGTATTTTATTACCAGCAAAGATCATCCGTCCCCGATGCAGGCAGATACAACGTACAAATCGAGTGACCGAAACTGTTTTTCTTTCCATGTCAGGCAAAAAAATCTCTGTTTTTCAATAGGGCTTTCCCTATTTTTGTGACCAAACTGATATATAATTGTATGCCCAAGCTAAAAACACTTGAATTTCTTCCATATTAAGTGACCAAGGCTGGCTTCTGATCCTATCGCAAGCTAAAAAAAGCCTCTTTTTCTATAATATTTCCAGCATGATTCTATATTCAAGCCGATTTCACAAACAAAGCTTGCGCTTCCCTTACCTCCTGTTATATAATAAAAAATACTGTTAACGGGCATTATATGGAAAATAGCTTTGCATTTTCTAAATAGTGAAGCTGTTTTTCACTAAAAAAGTGACCAAACCCACTTTTTAGCCCCATAATGAGCTAAAAAATAGGGCTTATTTTTACAGATTATCAATAAGCTCTAAATCAGGCAGATATTCTATGACAGCAATCTATGTTTTGCAAACTCTGCCGTCTTTATTATAAGATATATACAAAATACGAAAGGAAAACTATGAGAAAATTAGCACTTAGTGACGAAATATTACTTAGTGTTGACAAAGCAGCCCGCTATATCGGCGGTGAAGTCAACTCCGTAATGAAGGATAAAAAAGAGGTGACCACCCGGGTCGCATTTTGCTTCCCGGATGTCTGTGACATACTATTTCCACTTTTTACTTTCTGTTAGTATATAACAATATTTCGTGTTGTCTGGTACGAAATTTTAGTGCCTTTTCGTGTTATTTGGTACCAAACGTTACGAAATGATACGCTGATCAAAGACCATTTTTGACCATATTTTAAAACAACTTTTGACTAAACTTTTTATTTCAATACCTCCTTCATTGTAGCATTATCGTACACTAAAACAGCGGCTTTTCTGAATGAAAAAATAGCCGCTTCATGTCTCCGCAATCCGCATAAAATCTGGGAAATTCCAATTTTAATGTCAAAATAACAGTCTGCACTCAGGTCATGTCGAATCTGTCCAAAATCTCAAAGGGCAGTCTACACTCTCAGATAGAGATTTCAAAGCAGAACAGAAGTGCATTTTGCTTTCCTAGAAATTGTTCATATTATCTCAAACTATAAAAAAATTACTTTCCTTCAGTACAGATTTTCCGCCTACTACTAAGAAACTGAATGACAACAGTAATGAACAATGCTATAATATGTTCATAAAAAATCGGAGGTGTCTGACGGATGAATGTACAAAAAAAAGAAGATTGTGCCGTTTTAAAAAGCGATCATCAGTATACGATTTTCATCTTTAGAAATCAAGTGATTCGCTTTGTAACTTCTTCGAAATTAGAAAAATATACAAGTATTAAAGAATGGGATCATGGATATCTGGTCGTAACTGCAAAATATAAAAACCTTAATGAAATGGAAGAGTATATCGATCTGATACCAATCTTGCAAAATTTATATTATGATGTAGATGAATTTTTAAATCCAATCAAGGAGGTTCGCATTGACTATGCAGCTTGATATAAAAAATGTAGCCGATAAAGCAGACATGATTATTAATGGTTATGCTTTTACGCAGGAAAACAAATATATTCGTGTTCTTAATCTGAATCAGTTAAATCATGCAGCCGTAATTTATAATGATAAAATTGTTGAAACGAACATGGACGATATCGAAAACCAAATTGTATTAGATTATTATTTAAATAACAAACAATTTATGGAGGAATAGCCGTGCCCAAATATTATGAATTTAAAGTGTGCGGTTATTACCTGTATTATACCGCAAGCTGTGTGATCGAAACAATGCATGTACATGCAAGTGATAGAAAATTGACCGAAGCCGGTTCAGCTAAATTTTTTGTAAAAAGTAACGGTGATACCACGGTGGAAAAGCAGGGAACTCTTACAGAGCGTGAAGTACGCAAAATAAGAGCCTTTATAAAAGAACATTATAAAGAAATGTACCTAAAATGGATGGAATTATCTGACACTGGATTTTACGGAGAAAAATAATATCATTATTATGATTTTTGTGTAGTAAAATAATGAAATATTATTATAGATGGGCAGGTCTGTTTTTGACCTGTCCTTTTGTAGAATACAAATTATTTTATGTTTTTTGATTATAAGAAAGGGAACAATTTGTACATGGTAAATAATATTGAAGAAAATTATCCTAATTTAACATGGGCGCAATTCGCTATATGCAATGATGATGCAACAGGTGCCTTTGAAGTAAATCCTCAAACATGAGTACTAGGTATCAAAAATCCCCGCATTTTAGCGGGGATTGAACAGATCTTTACAGAATAGATATGAACATTGAAAAATTAAGACTTTTTGTATCGGCTGGGACATTCCTTTTGTACTCTGGGTGACCATGGAAGAAGATCATCAATAAAACTGAGATCTTTGTCATCCATATGCTCAGGAATCTCAGTGAGCAGCAGATTGAAATATTCAAAAGTATTTATCATGTTCGCTTTTGCCGTTTCAACCAGACTGTAGAGGATTGCACTAGCCTTTGCACCGTTGGAAGATTCAATCATTACGAAGTTTTTTCTACCAATTGTGAAGGGCCGGATTGCCTGTTCTGCATAGTTATTATCCATTGGGATATGTCCATCGGATAAAAACACACGAAGATACTCTTCCTGATTTATGCTGTAAGCAAGAGCCCTGCCAATGGTACTGTTATGGATTACCTGGGAATACTTTTGTTTTGCCCATGCGAAATAAGCATCCACTTTTTCTGAAAGAACAAGCTGACGTTGCTTTTTACGGTCTGTAGCAGGGAGGTCATCAAAGGTATTATCGATGTGCATGATCTCTGTGATCATGCTGTATGCTTCCTGCGCAAGCGATCCTTTGGCAGTGTCCTGCCCGACAGACTTTATGAATTCTGCAAAAGGTCTTCTGGCATGAGACTTATTCGAGACCTGGAATAAGGTCCATTATCCCAGAAGTATTGTTATTCTAGGAGAACTGCCAACATCAGCGTAAATCGGCAGTTCTCCGCTTTAAATCCCGAATAACAATAACTACTTTTCACCTTAAGAATTGCGGTATGTTACTTTTGCCATTAGTGTTCTTAAAATGAGAATTATCCTTGAGAAACCATTTGTCATTCCACGATTTAAGCTGTTTGTTCATGGTATCCTGCGTTATCTCTGTATATATCTGAGTAGTCTGCAAGGATACATGCCCAAGAAAGTTTTTAACCACAATAAGCGGAACCCCTGCTTCAAGCATATGGGTGGCAGTAGTGTGCCTCATGGAATGTGGCGTGTAATTATGTTTGAACATTTCAGGATACTCTCGTTTTGCCTTGTCAATGTACTTGGAGTATATTTCCTCAATACAGGAAACGGACATCTTCTCATGTGTCTGACTTGAGAACACATGCCGCTCTCTATCATTGATTATTCTACGATGTTCAATATATTTCTTCAACATATTTGAAGCATCACATGGAATACCTATGCGGCGCACCTTTTGACCTTTACCATGTATGTTGATACCGGCTCTATCAGGATAGAACTGTATGTCCCCAACTGTCAAATCACATACCTCCTGTGCTCTCGTCCCGCTAGCATACATAAAACACAGCAAAGTCTTGTCTCTTAATCCGATTTCATTACTTGAATTGGGTAATTCGAATAGAGTTTTGACTTCATCCCTTGTGAATGAGCTTCTGCCTTTGCGAGGCACTTTCTTCTTTGGAACTTTTAGTACACAGTTTCTGAAAGTAACTGCTGAACCAAAATCTCTATTCTGTGCATATATAGAGAATGCTGCAATAGCAGAGAGCCTCTGGTTTCTGGTGCTGACACTGCAGCTACGCTCTGTTTCTATCCAGCTTAAGAACTCCATGATCAACTTATCATCAAGGGTACTGAACTCCACTTTATCAGAGGGAATACCTTTTACTGTATATAAGAATTCCATAAGTATCGGATATTGTGTCGGGGCTTCCGCCGATAATGCTTCGCTTCGTACTTCCAGTGGCGTTTTGCAATGGAATCTTTCCTGCAGTCTTTCTTCGGCATAAAACTTTATATATTTGTCGATTGCCGAACGTAAAGATACCTCGTCGGTTATCTTATACATAATACATCTCTGATTTGATAATCCCCCACAATCCTTCAGTAGGACCATTATCAATGCAGTGTCCAACACGGGACATAGACTGTTCCATGCCTTGTTCACGAAGCCTTTTCTGAAATATTTTACTCGTGTACTGAAAACCTCTGTCAGAATGAAAAATCGGCCTGGCATCCGGATTATCTTTGAGAGCCTTATCGTATGTGTCAAACACGAGCTTATTGTCATTTCTTCCGCTTATGACATACGCAACTGGAAATCGATCATATAGATCAATGATGACACTGAGATATAGTTTCCTGCCAGTCTCAGGAACCTTGAATTCCGTAACATCCGTAGCCCATTTCTCATTAGGTTTCGTTGCATTGAATTCCCTCTTCAGCTTATTTTCCGCTGTTGTCTCCGGTCTGGACGACTGGTATTTCTTCTTTTTACGGATAATAGAATGAATTCCCATCTTCTTCATGATTCTGTGAACTCTGTTTTTGCTGTAGCTGGTGTGATTGAAATGGTTGATCCAGCTTGTCATCCGCCTGTATCCCAAGATATGTCCGAATCGCTCGTCATACTCCTTCATCAGTTCTGCCAGTTTTGTGTTTTCGGATTCCTGCTCTGGAATTGTCCGGTGCAGCCATTTATAGTAAGCAGCGTGTGATATGCCCAATTGTTTGCACATCCAGTTGATACTCCATTGCTTTTTTTCGTAAAAATATTTTATTGCCTGATATTTTGATTCAAACCGTAGTTTTCCAAGCCTCACATCCCTTCGAATTCCTTCACTTTTTTTAACAGTTCCACCATCATATCTTTTTCTTCAAGCTGGCGTTTTAGTCGCATGTTCTCCCGGCGCAGCCGCTCCAGTTCATCAACTTCATCATCCGTTTTGTGGCGTCCACGTTTATCGGATAGACCATCTTCTCCCGTAATATCATATTTTCTGACCCATGAATACACCTGGCTATAAGAAACATCATATAGATACGCTGTTCCTTTATAATCCCGGTTATGGGTAATACAGTATTCAACGATTTCCTTACGTTCAGCTAAAGTTGTCTTTCTTCGTGCTTCTGCCATATAGACCTCCCTCTTGGGATCATAGTCCCTAAGTTCTCTATTGGCATTATACAACGAAATCCAGTTTTGTAGTGTTGCATGTGCAGGAATTCCATATCTGGCGCATAAATCGGTAACCGATCCTTCCCCGTTGATATACTTTCGAACCATTTCAATTTTAAATTCACTGGAATAGGAATGGTTAGCTGTAACAGAGCAGAGGGCTTCTATGCCCCCATTTTGATATGCCAGTATCCAGTTTCTTATAGTTCGTGTACTTTTTATAGATAAATCTATCATAATTTCAGAGACAGAACGTATTCCATTCAGATAATCCTCAACAGCAGAAATTTTTTCTTCAACCCTACACTTGGGTTTTCTTCCCATAAAAATACCTCCAAAGCAGATTTTGGTTATTTACCTTATCTACTTTAGAGGTATCATATCAATATGAGTGCTTTTTTGTGAATACGGTACTCGGTTTTTATTAAATTATTTTGTTTTTTCTAAATTCATTTGGTGTAAATCCAGTTCTTTTTTTAAATAAACGAACAAAATGATCATAACTGTCGTATCCAATTTCAAAAGCAATAGCACTTGGCTTTTTGTTTGTAGTCAGGAGCAGATTTTCTGCCGTATCCAGTCTGATTTGTGTCAGGATAGAAGTGAAATTACTTCCTGTCATTTTTTTAATCATTTTGCTTAAGTATGCAGAGTCGTAATGAAAATGTTCAGCTAAAGAATCCAGAGAAATAGTATTATAGTGGATACGAAGATACTGTAAAATTGCAGGAAACACCTGAACCAAACGATTGCTGGCATCTGATTTTTTTTCTGCAATACTGGCAGAATAAATCATAGAAGCTCGATTGAGTTCTGTACAAAGAATCTGAACATAGTTGCGTATAATTGATTCGGAATGATTGTCTCTGTTGCACATTTCTATCATTAAATGCTGAAAAATACTGTGAACATGCTCTGGATGCAGTATTTTAAATTGCATAATACCATCTTTTGCTTCATAAATTGCGTGTTCAAAAAACTCTATCATTATATCATCTGTCCGCATTGTAGAAAAGAATGACTTGGTAAAATTTGATTTATCCAGAAAGACGTTGAGAACGATGTCATCACGTTCTGTTTCCAGATAAATATTCATATCAGAAGAAAGTAAAATAACACTTTCTGCTTCAAGAGTATCTGACCATTTTCCTATAGTTGTATGGCAGGAGCCCTTCAATACATATATTATCCGTACACTATTGCTGGGTTGCCGTTCATGCTCCGGATGGTCTAATGTTTGCATATAGTGTGGCTGTTTGAAAATATTTGTGGTCTTTCCATAATAATTCCGCTGTATATTTTCAACTACGTCATTGTCCTCGTTAACCATTACTGGAATAGGTATCCTTGCAAACAAATCCAGAAGTCCGGGCAGATCATTTAGATTCCATTTTGAAAAATCTGGAATAGAAGAAACTTGAAGAGATGTTTCTCCATGCTGCTTAAGATAAACCAGTGTTGCATAAAAACTTAGTACACTATGGTGCTCTTTGTAATAATTTTCGATAATGGATTCAACCTGTCCCATTGTTACATATTCGATCATTGCTCTTATGTCTCCTCACATAGTAAATGATGATTTAATTATAATCTATATAAAAAGATAATTCAAATATGTATTGGACAAATTGAACGATAAAAAAATAGAATAAAAAAATATGGCTATTTGACGAAAAAACAACAAAATAAATCGTGCTTTATAGGGGATTATAACAAAAAAGATTGCCTTGAAACTGCTATAGTTATATTAACAAATAAATAAAGAAAGAAGGAGCTTTATATGAGAAATTTAAAAAAAAGAATGATTGCTGCTACATCAGCAATGCTGATGCTTTGTCCAACGACTACCTGTATGGCAGCATCTGAAAACGGATCCATCATGCTTTTGTCAAATGTGTCTTCAGGTCCAACCTATGATGCATTAACGACCATTTTAAATGGAATGGGAAGTGAATTAGGATATGATATCAAGGTTGCATATGGAGATTCATTTAATGATCCTGCTGGTAATCTGTCAGCAGTAAAGAATGCCATGACAGATGATGTTAAAGCAGTAATCATGATGCAGGATGGTGGAGTTCAGAATATTATGGACGAGTATCCTGATTTATATGTAGCTGGATATACTACAGCAATGGATTCTGTATATACAAATGATGGAGCGTCTGTAGCAGTCAGAGATAATGATCATTTTCTTGGTACAGTTGCAGGGGATTATGTTGATGCAGGAAAAATTGGAGAAATGTTTGCTGAGAAGGTGATTGAAAATGGATATCATAAAGTCGGTACCATGATATTCCCTGTGTATGCATATCCGGAAATGGCTGAAAAGGATGCTGCATTCCGTAGTACGATCGATTCTTATAATGAGACTGTAGGGGAAGATGAGAAAATCGAAGTAGTTGGGGATGCTCATGTATTAGAATTTTCACCATTGGATGAATCTTACTTTATGGAAGAGGATCATTCTGATTTGGATTGTATAGCAGCATTCTGTGATCCTGGATTTGTGTACAGTGCTATGATAAATGCGCGTGATATGGGATTGATCAGTGATTCAACGAAACTATTTGCTGTAGGGTATCTGGACGATGAAAATTTTCAGGCTGATATTGGCGGAGAAGGCACAGTACAGATGATTTATACAGCTTCTCCGGAAAGCATTACATATTGTCTGGCTATGATTGACAACGCATTGAATGGTTTAAAATATACAGATCAGGATAAATACGAAGAAGTGGATAGTCCGCTGTATATCATAGACAGCGTTGAAGATATTGAGAATGTATCCACAAAAAGTTTGCTTGGTGTTGCGGATTTTGCAAATTGTGGTGTGACAGTAGATCAGATGAAGAATGTTTTACTTCGATTTAATGAAAATGCAACTTATAACGATTTAATGGATTTAATGAACTCTGACAGTATGACTGTGGACAGATTTTAAATATTAGAAAAATATTGGAAGGATTAGGAAATCCTTCCAATATTTAGGAAAGGATGTAAAACGTGAAAGAAAATGAAATTATCTTTCAGGCTATCAACATAAAGAAGGAATTTGATGTTACTGTTGCTCTGAAGGGAGCGGATATTACCCTTAAACGTGGTGAAATCAGAGGATTAATCGGTGAAAACGGATCTGGCAAATCTACAATAATGTCTATTGCAGCAGGAATGCAAAGTGCAACAAGCGGAGAAATGGTCTATAAAGGTAAAACATGGAATCCAACAAGTATGATTGATGCTAATCTTCAGGGAATATCGATGATCTTGCAGGAAGCAAATACGATTCCAGGTATTACCGTAGCTCAAAATATTTTTGCTGGACGTGAAAAAGAGTTTACATCACATGGTATTGTTCGAATAAAAAAAATGATTCGGGCAGCACAGGCATTGCTTGATAAGTATGAAATTGGGTATATTCATGCAGCGGATCAGATTGACAGATACAATTTTGAAGATAGAAAGCTAATTGAGCTGGTTCGCTGCATTAATGAAAATATAGAAATTCTGGTTGTTGATGAAACAACTACAGCACTTTCTCATAATGGACGAAATGTATTATATAAATTGATACATCAACTTGCAGAGGCTCATAAAACAGTTGTACTTATTTCGCATGACATTGATGAAATATTGGAACACTGTACGTCTTTGACTGTATTGCGTGATGGCGAGATTATGGGGGAACTGACCAAAGAAGATATGCAGAAGTCAGATATTGCCAATAAGATTCGTTATTTGATGATCGGGCGTGAAATGACAGGAGACTATTATCGCAGTGATTATGATAGCGTTTGTAGTGAAGTATCCAGGCTTAGTTTTCAGCATGTAACATTTGGAAGGATTAAAGATTTTAATCTGGAAGTTCATGCTGGAGAAATTGTAGGAATTGGTGGTTTATCAGGATGCGGAATGCATGAAATTGGAAGAGCTGGATATGGATTGGAAAAACTAATTGAAGGAAAAGTGCTTTGTGATGGAAAGATAGTAAAGTCGTGTAAAGATGCAATTAAATATGGAATTGGATATATTTCTAAGAATCGTGATACAGAGGCTTTGATATTAAATGGTTCTATACAAGATAATATTGTTCTTCCTTCGTTGCCGGATTTGCAAAAGGGTATTTATATATCAAAGAAGTCAGAACATATGTTGTCAGATAAAGAGATTGAACGTTTTCATATTAAATGTGCAGATGGAAATCAATGGGTAAATACTTTATCGGGAGGAAACAAGCAAAAGGTCTCTTTTGCAAAATGGACAGCCAAAGGTGCAAATATCATTATTATGGATTGTCCAACACGAGGAGTAGACGTAGGTGTGAAACAATTTATGTATCAGCAGATTATGGAAATGAAAAAGGCAGGAAATGCAATTCTGATGATTTCAGAGGAACTTACTGAACTGATCGGAATGTCAGATCGTCTTCTGATAATGAAAGATTTCGAAATATCTGGACAATTTAAGAGGTCTTCCGGGTTGAAACCGGCTGATATGATTAATTATATGGTGTAAGGAGGATGTGGATATGGCACATCAGAGAGCCGGAAAAAAAATAAGTTCAGATGTAAAACAAAATATAATAATGTTTGGTGGATTGGTTTTCTGTATTATATTTTTTTCAATATTTACATCGTTGCATGGACAAAGCATCTGGAATCCGGAAAAATTATCAACACTTATTTCTGACGTAATTGTCACAGCACTTCTTTCAGTAGGTGCGGTATTTGTATATGCACTTGGAAATATTGACATTAGTACTGGAAAACAGGTTGGGCTATATGCCACATTGATGGTTGTGATTCAGCAGCAAACAGGTAGCTTGCTTTGGGGAGTACTGCTTTCTTTCTTGATCGCAATATTCATTGCTATTGTTAATGCAATAACAGGTGAGCTATTACATATTTATGCAATCATACCGTCTGTTGTATTTATGTTTGTATTGTCTGGTTTGAGTACAATAATTTACTCCAATTTAGGGTGCAGAAGTATTAGCCTTTATAATTATGATTATAGCATTTTCAAAAATCCATGGGTCATGGTGGGAACTTTAATAATAGAAAGTCTTTTGGTGGCATTTGTGTTTAATAAAACAATGGTAGGAAAATACACAAAAGCTATCGGTGCAAATGCTATATCAGCCAGTCAAGGTGGAGCGAATATAATCAAATATAAGGTTATGGCATATATAGTCATGGGTGTCTGTACAGTAGTTGCTTCGCTGTTTCAAATGGGATATACAGCTTCTGCATCAGATTCAACAGGTACAGGATATGAATTAAATGTAATGATAGCCTTGATCCTTGGAGGAATGCCTTTATCCGGAGGAATGAAATCAAGAGTTTCAAGTGCACTTGTCGGAGCAATGACATTTTCCCTTTTAAATGTAGGGCTGCCATTAATTGGTGTGCCGGTTAATTTTACATTTATGGTAAAAGCACTTATTTTCATGATTGTTGTATTAATTACTTGTCGCAAGCGCGGTGGTGTGCTGCCACGCTAACAAGGGAGGGAATTATGTTCAAAGAAAAAATTCAGTCGATTTTAAAAAATATATGCGGTGCGCTTGTGCTTCCTGTACTTATGTATGTTGTTATGATGATTTTTTGTTTCCAAAATGGAAAAATGTATTATGGATCAGTAGCAATGTGGCGGAGTTTGATCAGTACTATTGCAGCTTCAGCAACATGTGCTTATGGTATTGGAATTCAATTTAAGTCTGGACGTCTGGATTTTTCAGCAGGATCGGTAATGCTGTTAAGTGCAATTATTGCCGGCAATGTATCTCAGATGTTTGGAAATAATCTGATCATTTTCTCACTTTTATGTATTTTTTTATGTGTTCTGCTAAATATTGGGGTTGCGATTGTCTATATTTATGGTCGCCTTCCCATTATCATAGTAACCTTGGGAATGGCACTTTTGTATGAGTCGATTACAGCTGTTGTATTTGAAGGAAGAGGTGTAAATCTGACAGCAAATTCTACTTTAAAAAGTTTGACACTATTTCCTTTGGTACTAATTCCGTTGGTTATGTCAATTTTTATTTATGCAATATTTACCTATTGGTCTGTTACAGGGCGTCAGGCGCAGATTTTGGCAAATAACCAGCAGGCAGGAGTAAACATTGGTATCAATGAACAAAAAAATATACTGGTCTCTTATATTTATAGCGGAATCATTTTAGGATTAGCGACTATGATATATGCGTCAACGGGGATTATAAGTGCATCGTTTTCTTCATTGTCTTCTATAGGAGGTATGTTTACAAATTTACTTCCTGTTTTTGTAGGTTTGATTTTGGCTCGCTTTTGTGGAGATACAATGGGAATTTTATTAGGCGTTATCACAATGAGTCTGATGGAATTTGCAATGAAAGCAGTATTAAAAGCTGAATTGGGATCAGCGGTAACAACTATGATGATTGGTGTTTTCTTACTGTTCATTAATATAGCAGATGCAAAGGGAGCTGTATTTATTAAATGGGTCCAGAGTAAGCTTGGTAAGTGATAATACTGCGATATATAGTTAAATGGAGGCCTACTTTTAATATATGATCGCTGTGTTAATATAAATTTTCTATAAAAAGGAGGATATTTATATTTATGAGAAAAATTAAAAAAACTTTGGCGGTAGTATCCGCTGCAGTACTCACACTGACTACTGGTTCAACTGTTGTTATGGCAGAAAAAGAAGGTTATACTACTTTTGAGTTTGCAGACACGAATGCAGGAGAGATTCGTGGCTATAAATATAATGATGTATATACGTTCCTGGGAGTTCCATATGCAGAAGCTGAACGTTATGAAGAACCACAGGAAGTCACACCGTGGGAAGGAACACTGAATTGTGCAACATACGGTCCTGTTTCACCACAATATATTGCATATCAGAACGGAGGAAATATTACAGATTTTTCGGAATATGCCTGGGCAGATCAGTTTGAGAGCGAAGACTGTCAGAACTTGAACGTCTGGACAAAGAGTCTGGAACCAGATGCAAAAAAAGCGGTAGTTGTATGGTTCCATGGTGGTGGATATGACAGTGGCTCCAGCATTGAAGGCGCCGCATATGATGGACACAATCTGGTTGAATATGGAGATGTAGTATTTGTTTCTGTAAATGCCCGTTTAAATCTTTTGGGTTATCTTGATTTATCTGCATATGGAGAGGAATATAAAAATACAGGAAATCTCGGTATGATGGACAACGTAGCGGCATTGGAATGGGTACATGAAAATATTGCAAATTTTGGTGGAGATCCTGAAAATGTAACGATTGTTGGACAGTCTGGTGGTGGTTCAAAGGTTATGTCTATGATGGCAATTCCTTCTGCACAGGGATTGTTCCAGCGTGTTTGGGCAATGAGCGGTACACAAACTTCTGGCCGTACAGTTGAGGAAGCACAGGAAGATGCAGCAAAATTAATAGAGCATCTTGGCTTACAGGATGAAGAAGACCCGGTAGCTACATTAAAAACAATGAATTATGCTGATTTACGTACTGCTTGCGATGAAATCGGCATTCGCAGCTGGGGAACAGTAAATGATGGAGAATATTTCCAGGGAACTGTTGTTGACGGAAAATACAATGAAAACGCGAAAGATATACCATTGGTACTTAGTACGGTATTTTCAGAAATGGGAAGCCAGTTACAGCAGATGATGTTTGTACGCAGTGATTTAAACAGTGTTGAGCAAATGTATCCAGGCGAACCTATGGATGAATTAACTGCACAATATGGAGATAAGGCAGAAGCTATTGCAGAAGAATTTGAGAAAGCGTATCCATGTCGTGATCTGACAGATGTGTTGACTATTAACGCTAATCGTACTAACGATCTTGCTATTGAAAAAGCACAAGATGGAGGACAAATCTGGCAGGCAGTATTTGCTTATAAATTACCGGTTTTTGGTGGTTCCAACGCTTGGCATACCGGAGGAGATGTACCATTTATTTTCCATAATGCTGATAAAATTCCTTATCTGATTGCTGGCGATGAAGAAAATGCATATGCATATCAGGATGTTTGTGCAGATGCATTACTTGCATACGCAAAGACTGGTGATCCTTCAACTGAAGCTTTACAGTGGCCACAGTTTACAGTTGAAAATGGCGAAACTATGATTTTTGATAATGAAAGTGCAGTTGAAAATTATCATGATGTTAAACTTCTTGAATTAGTGAAAGAAGCAACTGCTGGAAATGAAGGCGACAATCCATTTGCTTCATTTGGTGGCGGTGAGATAGGCGAATAAAAAACTGGAAAAGAGCGAAATAGAATGAATCAAAACCAATCAATTCGGCATGGACAGGTATGGCTTGATACAGAAGGAAAACCTATTCAGGCACATGGCGGCTCCATCTTTTTTGAAAATGATACTTTTTACTGGTATGGTGAAAATAAAGAAAAGACACGCTCCAATAATGATATATGGCATTGGGGAGTACGTTGTTATGCATCAAAAGATTTTTACAATTGGAAGGATTTGGGAAATATTATTGAACCGGAGCTGAAAGATGTGAATAGTACGCTTCATCCAAGCAAACACCTGGATCGTCCACACATTATTTATAATCGTTTCACTCAGAAATATGTTTGCTGGGTAAAGATTATGGGGGAGGGTTTTTTTGAACAAACAATTACGGTACTTACATCAGATCAGTTTTTAGGTCCGTATAAGATCGTAAAAGAGTATATGCGCCCGTGTGGAATGTATTGTGGGGATTTTGATTTAGTTGTTGAACCGTCTGATGGAAAAGGATATGTATACTTTTCACGTCCTCATTCTGAAGTAATATGTGCAGATTTGACAGAGGACTATTGTTCTGCAACGGGCTATTATACAACTCATATTCCGGAAAAATGGCCTCCTTATGCACGAGAAGCACCAGCACACTTCTTCCGTAGGGGAATGCATTATTTGTTTTCCTCCGGAACGACCGGATATTATCCTAATCCTACATTAATTCATGCTGGGGAAACATATCATGGGCCGTTTGTAAATTATGGAAAAGCACATCATGATGCTTTGGAAAATACTTCTTTTAATTCTCAAATTTCCAGTGTGTTTATGTATCCTGGAAAAAAAGATTTGTACATTGCACTGGCAGATCGTTGGATTACGGATGCAGCACAATCGTTGCCTTACGAAAAGAGTTCAGCTGCATTTGAAAGTATTTGCAATCCGGATGCACCAAAAGTTGATTTATCGTGTTTACATATGGATATTGATACTTCGAAAGCTGGATATGTATGGCTGCCAGTAAAATTTGACAGAGATGTGCCATATCTTGAATGGCAAGATGAGTGGAAAGTAGAAGATTTCATGTAATAAAGATGTCCCGGCGTACAACCGCACGGGACATTTTTATGCCATAAAACAATATATCAGATTATATTGCCTCTTTTCAGAGCAGATGATAAGGTAGATTCAGTCCATATTATAGAGCAGGCGGTAGATTTAAGAGCGCTGGCAGCAGCCAATTCACTTGTTGAGGAATATGGTAGAATGGATTAATAAATACATTAAATAATGATGTAAGTCAGGAGAACAGCATGGTTATTTTGTATTGTCTGATGGAATTTGAAGTTGTAAGGTTCAATGAATTGAGACGTTATTTGAAAAATGTGTCAGACAAAACCCTTAGTAACAATCTGAAAGAATTGGAGAAGGATAGACTTATTATTAGAAAAGAATATCCTCAGATTCCGCCAAAGGTTGAATACAGTTTAAGTGACCGTGGCAAATCTCTTATGGAAGTTTTGGATCAGTTATGTATTTGGGGAGAAAAGAACGGAGAATAAAATTCTTTCAGTTTGTAGGATTGGTAAATTCCAATTTACAGAAAATGAAATATTTACCTACACAGGATAAAGAGATATTGGCATGATTGCTGATGTCTCTTTTTTATTAATAGAAGAAACAGGCTACGCAGAAATTTTACCTAAAAAGCAGAGTAGCCTGTTTCTCTAACCCAATCATGGGGCACTAGGAGTATCGTTACATTGTATCATTTTCGGAGTTGTAACGAATCCATGTCGGTGCGGATATTTTCCGGTGATCTGAAATTGCAGGAACGTTGCAAGCAATATCTTTCTATTAATTTGTTTATTGCTATAGGATTTTTCTACAAACTTATGGATAACGTGTGCTTTGTGGTGCACGTTTTTCTGTATTCAGATGGTGTCATATTGAAATATTTGAAAAAAATTTTTCTGAAGTTATTCAAGGACTGGAAACCTGTTCGTTCGCTGATTTCTGAAACAGGAAGTGTACTGTTTTGTAAAAGATCAGCGGCCTGTTTCATTTTCTGATTCTGAATATTTTCAATAAAGGTATGTCCGGTAGCATTCTGAATAATACGCTGTAACTGACGTTCACTGTAGTTAAAAATTGAAGAAAGTTCTTTCAGTGAAACTGTCTTATAATTAGCCTGCATATAACGGAGAACATACATCAGATTTTCCTCTGAAGAGTTCGGATGGATACCAGAAAGCTCTGTATGTTGTTCATGACGGCGAAATAGATTGATGAAAAACAGAGAAAGCAAAGTATTGACCATTTGTTTTTTATATCGTTTTGGCTGTGCACATTCCGTATATGCACGGTCAATGAGGTCAGAAAGAACGGAATCTTCTCCTGTATGAAAAAGAAGATAGGGAATTTCTGAAGTCTGATAGAAAGTTCTTTTGAAGAAGTCAGAAAGAATGGTATTATCATCCAGAAGTCCGAAAAACGACTGTTCAAAAGTGCTTTTTCGTATAAGAATATTCATAATGACGTCTTCATCATGGAAAGCACTTAAAGAATGGGTAATATCCGGTGCCATAATACAGATATCTCCTGTTTGCATGGAAATATTACGGTCGAAGATATAATTGATACAGCCTCCGCTCTGGACGAAGATCATTTCAAAAAAGTCATGATTGTGCCAAAATGCCGGTGTATATCGAGCGTGACGGACAAAAGAGACATCCATGTTTTCCAGAATAAAAATCTGTTCATCTATCTGCGTTTTCAGAGACTGTGTTATATTTTTATCCGGCATTGCGGTATAGGATGACAGAAGCACATCCATAATTTCATCGCGAGTACAGGGCACATCCAGCATGCGCTCCTTTGATTTCCTGTAAAATTGTTTCAGTTTCTTTTCTATAGGGTTTAATTCCGGGATTTTATTCATAGAAGACCTCCATTTTATATTTATAATATATCATAGAAATGTCGTAAAAGATACTATTTGCTGTCCTCTTTCGGACTTATTATTTTTGTAGGGTCATGATAAATTGATATAAACGGTCGGAACAAAAGTAACAGGAAGTGCAAGAAGCTCTCTTCTTACATTGCTGATACAGGATTTTACAAGTTTTTTTCAGAAAATCAGTTCCGGCCTTGCAAAAGCAAAAAAATAATAAAGCAGATATATGAGACAAGGAGGCAGTAAATAAACATGAACAGACTTGGAAACTGGATTTCCGGAAAATCACAAACACCTTTTTATGCACGCAGAGAATTTAACATAAAAAAACAGGTGCAAAAAGCAACCGCATATGTATGCGGTCTCGGACAGTTTATTTTTCATATCAATGGACAGAAAGTATCTGATCATGAATTAGATCCGGGTTGGACAAATTATGACAAAAAGATTCAATATGTAAAATTTGATGTAACGAAATTATTACATGAGGGAAAGAATGCACTTGGGGTAGAAGTGGGAAATGGCTGGTTTCTGAAAGAAGACGAGCATTATACATTTACTTTTCCTGCATTTATGCCGCCCAATCCAAACCCATACAGACCTTTTGGAAAGGAACTTGTTCTGGCAATAAAGCTGGTGTTGGATTATGCAGATGAAACAGAAGAAATTCTCTATGCAGATGAAAATTTTCAGGTAAAAGAACATCCGGTAAAAATGAGCAATGTATATGGATCGGAAACATATGATGCATCATTAGAACAGACGGGATGGGATAAGACAGATTTTGATGCATCAGAATGGAAAGCAGCGTCTGTTATATCAGAAGAAGATACTCCGAAAGGGGAGCTGGTGGAGCAGTTCCAACCGGCAATAAAGGTGATTCGAAGTTATCCGGCAAAATATATACACTCTGTATGTAACAGAGATATTTATGATCTTGGGCAGAATGTTTCTGGTATGTTGAAATTATCTTATCGAGGAAAAAAAGGAGATGTGCTTCGCATTTATCCGGCAGAAAAACTTGATAAAGACAAAAATGCAGATCAGGTAGCGAAGAGCTGGGGTACAGTAGGAAATTGCATCACCTGTGTTGTTGGTGAAGATGATGTATGGCAGGAATACCGTATGCGCTTTACCTATTTTGCAGGAAGATATTTTGCAGTGGAAAAAAGCAGCGAAGCTGTAGAAGTAAACGACATTACTGGTGAAGCGATTTCCAGTGCATGGAAAACAAATGGAACATTCCAGTGTGATGATAGCAGATACGTACAGATTTATGACCTTGTAGAAAAAGCGGTTGAAGCAAATATGGTCAGTGTACACACAGACTGTCCTACGCTTGAGCGGTTTGCATGGCAGGAGCCGAATCACTTGATGGCACCTTCGATCATGTATATGAAAGACGGGCGTAAATTGTGGGAAAAATTCTTTATGGATATGAGGACAGATCAGCTCACAGAAAATGATTATTTCATGGATCTGGAAGGAAACCGTTTCTATCCAGGAGCAGGTCTGATTCCATCACAGGCACCGTGTTATGTCCACAATGTGCTTCCTGTACCGGGAATGGGAAGCTTCTTCGATATTATTCCATGGGGAAGTTCAGGAATTCTTGGTGTAAAATGGCATTATCTTTTTTATGGAGATAAACAGGTTATCGCAGATAATTATGAGATGGGGAAAAAATATCTGGAACATCTTAAGACGAAGCAGAATGCAGAAGGTTTTCTGAATTATGGACTGGGGGACTGGGGAAATCCGGACAACCAGCTTGCCAGGGAAAATGTGGAAACAGCGTTTCTTTATGCGGATGCAATAACACTTGCAGAGTTTGCAGAAATCCTTGGGGAAAAAGAAGATGAAGTACAGCTCCGTCAGTTTGCAGAAGAGATAAAAGAAAATTACAATCAGAGACTGCTTGTACAGGATGAAAAAGGGAAATGGTGCTATCGAAGCTTTGAACATACAGAAAAGCTGGTGATCACACAGGCCTGTGAAGCGCTTCCGCTTTACTGGGGAATGGTGCCGGAGGATAAAGTCAGCGATGTTGCAGAAGCATTTCGTCAGACATTTCTTGAGAAACGGGCATTTGCTTCCGGGGAAGTCGGGCTTCCGTACATTATCCAGACTGCCAGCAGATATGGAATGAATGATCTGATTTGTTCCTTCATCATGAAGCCTGAGCATCCTTCTTATTATGCATTTGTAAAAGAAGGTCTGACAACCCTGGGTGAATACTGGGAAGAAAATCCCCGCAGTCATTGTCACGATATGATGGGACATATTATTGAGTGGTATTATAATGGGCTGGCCGGCATTAAACCACTTGAGCCAGGCTTCAAAAAAGTTCTTATTAAGCCGTATCTGCCGGAGAGCATGAATTATATGAAATGCAGATATGAATCTGTAAGTGGAATGATTCAGGTGATTCTTACAAGAAAGGATGGCAGGGTAGAAGTGGAGACTGACATCGCTGAGGGCATTTCTTTTGAGATAGACTGTTCAAATTTAAAGTAAAATCACGGATAAAGTACAAAAGGAGACGTTGCAGTAATGACAGCACATAAAGATGATACTAAAGATTCTAAATGGATTGGAGATTTGTTCCGAAAAGCTCTACGTCCCAGTGAGTACCAGTGGAAGCACAAAAGTAAAATACCACTGGATCATCTACCATATTATCCTGCCCCGGGTCACTGCCGATCCGCTTCTTCCATATATAGATGCAGAATACATTGAAAACCTGATCGAATCCTGCAGGAACTATTGTACAAGTGCAGAATATGCCGTCTATAAATTATTATGCAGGATTCTTTATTCTGCATGGAACCAAGGATTCCTTGAAACATGCCTGGCATCTGACATCACAGAACGCAAAGAAACGAAATCCAGCCTTCGTATTTATACAAAAGAACAGCTGAAATTATTCTTGAATGCCATACATGAAGATCCATATATACACCGCCTGGAGTTTCTCCTGGCACTGTTCTGCGGACTGCGTCCTGGTGAGATCCTTGGACTTACTTATAACAACTTCGATTCCAGCACCCAAACCTTAAACATCCATAAACAATATACAAAAGATGGACGCCTTCCTTCTGAGTCAGCAGATCCCAAATACAGCTGTAAGAAGTTGGAAGGAGAACGGTACCGTTCTTTTCAGATCCCGGATTTTGTCTGTGAGGAACTTGTCCTCCGGCAGGAAAAAAATATGTGTTTCTTTCGCACCCATCCGGATAAAAAGGATAATGGTAACTTCTGCATCAGCAGCCGTTGGAAAGTAAAAACCCTGGAAACCCTTAATCAATGCGTACAACCGGTCTATTGTAGCTTATATTCTTCCGGTCCTCGGAAAACATTTCATGGACAACGTGACTGCCAGCGACCTGATGAATATCCTTGCAAAAGTTCCATCTTCCGAATTTTACAGGGTATGTGATGCTGTAACCTGTTTTTTCCGGGATGCACGGAACCATTACTGTACAACGCAGGATAACAGTGCGGATGCAGTCCGCATAATGAAAGAAAGAAAAAAAGCAGAAGAGGATCTGCATAATTATTACGAAGTTCCTTCCGGTACCTATTCTCCACAGCAGCTTCTCCAAATGCTGCAGATCTGCAAACTGGAAGCACCGGTTCTCTATCTTCCCATGCTTCTGGCATCCACTGCCGGCCTGAGGATTTCAGAAATCCTTACGGTCACGTTCCGGGATATTCATTTTTACAACCAGACCATCTGCCTGCAGCTTCCCGTAAAAGATGATCTTCCCAATCGAACGGATACCATCACCATCCCGGAGGAAAACACGAAAATGGTATACCTGGCCGATTTTGTGATGGACGAGATCCGGCTCCAGAAGGAACGCTTGGAAGCCTGTCAGAAAACAGCCCCGGATTTTAATCCTTCCGGATACCTGATCTGGGGACGGAACGGTTCCCAGAGACAAAATAATTTTATCAACAAGCCTTACGCTAGGATCTGCGCAAAATGTCCGTTTCCTACCTTTCCTTGGAAAGAACTTCGAAGAATAAAGTTATCAGCCAGCAGCATGAAACGATTTACCGAAACCCTTGGGGCTGAAAATTCCGGACAGCCCCAGCCACGCGAGATTCCCCAAATTCCAATTGACAGAAGTGACCTAATAGAATTGATGAAATAATCAGCCAGTCAATGTATGAAAGCAAAATGAACGCCATCTCTTGAAAACTACCGCATTTCATCATGCGTGTTTAAAAGGGATGGCGTTCATTTTTTGCTTCATAATATAGGAATAAATATTTACAGCAAAAAAGTGACCAAACAGGAATTTTATAATTTCCGTCAATCCTAACAAGATATAATAAATAACACTAAATAACACTAAATAACATTTTATAGCATTCCTTGATACTACCTGATATTTTATACTTTTTCCTGTTATTCTAGCCGGATTTTCTATATAATGATCATTTCAATGCGAAAAATCCCATGATTTTCTGAATTTTCCCGAATAAAAATTATATACTTGAACTTCTAAGCGTTTCTGTTTATAATAAAAACACTGTTAATGTGACCATTGACCTTATATCAGACCGTGCGAAATATGATGAATGTGCGAAAAAAATATTGACTTACAAAGCAATCATAGCATGGATCTTAAAATCCTGTACAAAAGAATTTTCTCAATACAGCGTGAACTTTATTTGTAATAACTGTCTGAAAGATGACGCAGAAATTTCTAAACGTGCTGTTCACCAGGATCAGCTGGATCGTGATGAGAAACTAAACGGAGACAAAAGAATCGAATGTTTGAATTCAGAGGCAAACGCTGTCAAGGATCAAACTGTATATTATGACATCCGTTTTAAAGCCTATCTTCCTGGAAACATTGAACCTATACAGCTTATTATCAATCTGGAAATCCAGTTGAATGATACTCCAGGATATCCACTTGTAACCAGAGGATTTTATTATTGTGCAAGAATGATATCAGAGCAGTATGGAACCATATTTACAGATGAACATTACGAAAAGATCCAGAAAGCATATTCTATCTGGATCTGTCCGGATCCGGCTAAAAAACGCAAAAATGGTATTTTCAAATATCACACAATTGAGGATACGATACTGGGGAAGTCCTATACAGATCCTCAAAGCTATGATCTGATGGAAGTGGTGATCGTAAATCTGGGAGATGCAGATAAAGAAAGCGAACTGGAGATTCTTGACCTGCTAAATATCCTGTTTTCAACGTCTGCCACTCCAGAAGAAAAAAAGAAGCGGTTACATGAAGATTTTGATATTGCCATGACAGAAGAATTTGAGAGTGAGGTGAGAGACATGTGTAATCTAAGTAGAGCTCTTGTAGACCAGGGAATTGAACAAGGAATGAAACAGGGAGTTGAAAAAGAAAAAATGTCCCTGGCCCAAATGATGATCAAGGAAAAGGAACCTGTCGATAAGATTTCAAAATATACAGGCTATGCTATCGACAAGTTAAAGGAAATTGCAGCGGCAATGGGACAGACACTTGTGTAACATAAGATTTTATAACAAAGGTGTATGAGACATAACTGTTTTATACACCTTTTGACGTAGAAATCCAGCAGCCAACGAAGGCACCTCCCCAAAAGAGCTCGTCTGGTTAAGGTAAGTAAAAAAGATGTCCAGAAATGGATTGATGAGAATTTGTGTGCAATGAAATAAATAGGGAAATATTATTGGGCTAACGCTCCATTCAGCTTGAGAATGTTTCCTAGTAAGAATTGGAAGACATCATTTTATAGTGTATTGAAGTCAGAACCATTCGTTTTTTCGGACCCGTAAAGTCATGTTGATGGCTTTACGGACTTTTTCTTTAAAGCAGATCCAGCTCGCCTTTTCAGGAGATTCTGGTAAGCAAAACCACCCTTACCCCCCCTTGAAAGCCAGGAGATTTCTTTGAAGGAGATCAAAAATTATCCCCTGATTCTTCCGGGGTGATCATGACCTATCAATTCTACAGCAGCATCCAATGGGCGTCACTGCCAGGAAACTGAAAAATATGATTGCAGCATAAGATTGCGTCATAAAGGATGCCGCTGCCTCCAAGATAT
>OLRK01000959.1_pt1 | contig 27821 bp, 31 predicted proteins | sample 1672911 | NCBI WGS metagenome assembly OLRK01 (sample SAMEA3136736, study PRJEB25190) | human gut metagenome | biome: human gut; feature: human-associated habitat; material: faeces | place: Austria | collected 2013 | reverse complement strand
CGTGGTGAGGGGCCTGGAAAACCGGATTGTCTACAATTTGGTGGACGTTGTGGAAGGGAACTGCCGCATGAAGCAGGCCTTGATAAAAGACAAAAGATATCCCAACCTGTATTTACTGCCATCGGCCCAGACGCGGGACAAGACCGCTGTCAACCCGGGCCAAATGAAAAAGCTGGTCAACGACCTCCGCGGCGATTTCGACTACATTCTCCTAGACTGTCCCGCCGGCATTGAGCGGGGCTTTAAGAACGCCGTAGCCGGAGCGGACCGGGCCTTTGTGGTGACCACCCCAGAGGTATCCGCCATCCGCGACGCCGACCGGATCATCGGTCTTTTGGAGGCGGAGGACATGGGCGAGATCGACCTGATCGTAAACCGGGTGCGCATGGATATGGTGCGCCGCGGCGACATGATGTCGGTGGGAGATGTGGTGGACATCCTCTCCGTCAATATGATCGGAGCCATCCCGGATGACGAGGACATCGTCATTTCCACCAACCAGGGAGAGCCCCTGGCGGGGAGAGAATCCCTGGCGGGACAGGCTTACATGAATATATGCAGAAGGCTTGTGGGGGAGAACGTTCCCCTCATGAATCTGGAGGCATCCAAAAGCATCATCCGCCGGCTGTCCGGTTTTCTGAAACGGGCGTAAGGGGGAGTGAGCATGAGGTGGTTATCCGGATTCCGGAGGAGAAATTCCGGGGAGCTGGCCAGAAACAGGCTGCGCCTCATCCTGGCGGCAGACAGGACAGACTGTTCCCCAGAGCTGATCGAAATGGTAAAAGAGGACCTTGTGGTCGCCGTCTCCCGCTACATGGAGATCGACCAGGGGGGAATTGAGATACAGATCCGGCAGGAGACTGCTGCTGCCGGAAGAAAAATGCCGGCCCTTTATGCCAATATACCAATCCTGCATATGGGAAATAAGGGGACATTTTAACTATGCTGTTTGATTACAATTTCAGAAACTACAACATCCGTCTGATCCTGTACGTGCTGGCGCTGAATTTCATCGGACTGCTGGTGATCAACAGTGCCTCCGGGCAGGACGCGGGGATGGTGGGAAAGCAGGCGGTGGGAATTGCCCTGGGCCTTGTGATGGCCCTGGTGATCTCCCTGATCCCGTACCAGAAACTCCAGATTTACAGCTGGGTCATCTACGCTGGCTGCATCCTGATTTTGCTGGCGGTTCTCGTTTTCGGTGAAAACGTAAACGGCGCCACCCGCTGGATCAAGATCGGCGGCATCCAGTTCCAGCCCTCGGAGTTTGTCAAGCACGGCATGATCGTGTTTGGCTCCTGGTTTCTGTCAAAAAACCGGGAGTCCCTGAACTCGGTGCGGACCCTGCTTTTAACGGCGGCGGTGTTTGCGGTGCCGGCCTTCCTCATTCTGGAGGAGCCGAACCTCTCCACCACCCTGGTACTTTTGTTTGTTCTGGCCTGCATGGTATACATGGCGGGCCTGAGCTATAAATGGATTTTCGGAGCCCTGGCAGTAGTTCTGCCCGTAGGCGGACTGCTGATCTATCTGGCCAGGTTCACGGACATCCTCACGAAGATTCCGTTCCTTCAGGGCTACCAGATCACCCGCGTGATGGCCTGGCTAAACCCTGACGACTACGCGTCCACCGGCTATCAGCAGGCCAATTCCATTATGGCCATCGGCTCGGGGGTGCTAAAGGGAAAGGGGCTGAATAACAATACCTTGGCGTCTGTGAAAAACGGAAACTTTTTATCCGAGGAGCAGACGGACTTTATTTTTGCCGTCATCGGCGAGGAGCTGGGCTTTATCGGCTGCGTGCTGGTGATCGCGCTGTTTGCCGTGCTGGTGTTTGAATGTCTTTGGATGGCCCACCGGGCGAGGGATTTGTCAGGAAAGCTGATCTGCTGTGGGGTGTCGGCGCTTTTAGCCTTCCAGACCTTTGCCAATATCGCTGTGGCCACGGGGATTTTCCCCAATACGGGGCTTCCCCTTCCGTTCATCAGCTACGGAGTGAGCTCGCTTGTCAGTATGTACATCGGGCTGGGGGTTTTATTAAATGTTGGACTTCAGAGAAATAAGCATTAAAGAAGGAGGATTTCGTAAATGAATATCGGTTTAGTAGCCCATGATTCAAAGAAAAAGCTGATGCAGAACTTCTGCATCGCCTACAGGGGAATTTTAAGCAGGAATGTCCTGTACGCGACGGGGACCACAGGACGCCTCATCGAGGAGGTCACAAACTTAAACGTACACAAGTTTCTGGCCGGCCACTTAGGCGGCAACAAGCAGCTCAGCGCGGAGATCGAGCACAACACCATTGATCTGGTGATCTTTTTGAGGGATCCGCTCCATCCGAAGGAGCACGAGCCGGATGTCAATGACGTGGTCCGCCTCTGCGACCTCTACAATATTCCCCTTGCTACCAATGTGGCTACGGCAGAGCTGCTCATCAAGTCCCTGGACCGTGGAGATATGGAATGGAGAGAAGCATACAGATAACTACGTTAAAACGACGGGCGCGGATAGGGGCGGCGGTTCTTCTTTTCGCGGCGGCAGGCCTCACCGGCTGCCGGGGAGAGGTGACAGAGCGGCCTTATACGCTGGCGGAGCGGGAATTTTCCTCCGGCGGCTTTCCTCAGGCGGAGCTTTTCGCGGCGGATCTGTGCGTGCCCGACGGGAGCGGAGCTTATGAAGACGGGACGGTCACCGCGGAAGCGGCGGCCCTGTTCTCCCTCTCAGACGGAACCGTTCCCTATTATAAAAATATGTACGAGCGGCTTTATCCGGCCAGCATCACCAAGGTGATGACGGCCCTGGTGGCAATCCGCAATGGGAATCTGGACGATTTGGTGACTGTGACAGAGGACGCGGTGATCACGGAGGCGGGCGCCTCCCTGTGCAACATCCATCCGGGAGATCAGCTAACCTTAGAACAGCTCCTCTACGGGCTGATGCTGCCGTCGGGAAACGACGCCGGGGCAGCCATTGCCGTACATATTGCCGGGAGCATTCCGGATTTTGCCGCCATGATGAACGAGGAGGCGAAGGCCATCGGCGCCACCGGCACCCATTTTACCAATCCCCATGGATTAACGGATGAAGATCACTATACCACCGCTTATGATCTGTACTTGATTTACAATGAAGCGATGAAGGAGCCGGAATTTCGGAAGATCGTGGGGACACCTTCCTACTATGCGGAATACGTGGACCAAGCAGGGGAGACCGTAACGCAGACATGGAAGATGGGAAACCAGTTTCTGACCGGAGACCGGAAAACTCCTGAGGGAGTGACCGTGACAGGCGGAAAGACCGGCACCACCAGTGCCGCCGGATACTGCCTGATCATTTCCAGCCAGGCGGACAGCGGAGAGGAATATATCTCCGTTGTGCTCAAAGCGGACAGCCGTCCGGCCCTCTATGACAACATGACAAATCTTGTGAATAAAATTGTCAATTAGTGATTGCCTTTTTTGAGAATTTGTTCTATAATTATGATAATATGAATTGATTTTTATGCAAATTCAATAAACGCAAGGAGGATATTGTTATGGTTCAGATCATCGCAGGAGAAAAGGGTAAAGGAAAGACAAAATATCTGTTGGATAAGGCCAATGCGGCCATAAAAGAATCCACTGGTTCCATCGTATACCTGGACAAGAGTTCCAAGCATATGTACGAGCTGAACAATAAGATTCGTCTCATCAACGTGAAGGAGTATCCCATCACTTCCAGCGAAGCGTTCGTGGGTTTCATCTGTGGAATCATTTCTCAGGATTACGATCTGGAGATGATGTTTTTAGACAGCTTTTTAAAGCTGGCGGCCCTGGAGGGAGAGGACATCTCCGAAACGATCACTACTTTGGAAAATATCGGCGAGAAATATCACGTGACCTTCGTGCTGAGCGTATCCATGGACAAAGAGAATATGCCTGAGAACGCCCAGAAGGACGTCATTATCGCGTTATAAGATAAAATGGTCCGGCACTGCCGGATTCCCATAAAGGACCCCTGCTGCAGCGTTCGGCGGGGGTCTTTTTCTTCCGCGATGGAAACGTGCGCTCCGGCGCTGTGGCGCATATCCGCGCCGGAGCTCGCCTCCCGCTGAAGGCTGTCGTGTCACAGGGAACGCGGTTTTTTGTGGCACAACCCATTTTCCTATGACATAACAGACACACGATAACATTACCGGCCCTTGGAGGTTTCATTCATGGCAAAAAAGAAACAATCGGAGGTCATCGACCTGGAAAAACGGAAAAAACATTCCCAGCGGCATATGACCGTAGGCTCCATGATCTTCTTTCTGATCTTCCTCTACATGGCGTTTTACGTTTACGCCTACGTCACCAGAGATAAGGTGCAGTTTTACGAGGTGTCAGAGGGGAGCATTGTGGAGGACCGGGAGTACACCGGCATCATCCTGCGGGAGGAGAGCGTGTACCGGACGGAGAACGCCGGCTACATCAATTACTATATCCGGGAAGGGAAACGGGCCTCTGTGGGCGCCAGCGTGTACTCCTTAGATGAGTCCGGGCGGGTGGAACAGTTTCTGCAGGAGAGCGAGGCGGGAACCGCCAAGCTGACAGACGAGGATTTAAACGCTCTGAAAAAGCAGCTCACCTCCTTCAGCCTTTCCTATGACGACGGGAACTTCTCCCAGGTGGAGGACGCCAAATACTCGCTGGAGGCCGCCATGATGGAGTACGTCAGTTTCAGCGTCATGGAGGAGGCCGCTGAGGCCATGAGCCAGGCCGGCATCAACTTTCACCAGATCCGGGCCGACAAGGCCGGGGTGGTTTCCTACGTGGTGGATCAGTATACGGGGGCGGACGGGGAAACCCATTCCTACTCCGATTTGACCCCATCCGCCCTCACGGCGGCCGCTTTCGACCGGTCCGGCTACAGCCGCACCCAGGCCAAATCCGGGGACCTGGTGGAGCAGAACGCCCCCGTTTACAAAAACATCACCTCCGATAAATGGTCCCTGGTCTTCCCCATGGGAGAGAAGGAGCTGACTGACTACGGAGGAAAGAAACAGCTCCACGTCACGTTCCCCGGCTACGATCTGGAGCTTACGGGAGCCTTCACCGTCGTCACCGGCGCGGACGGAAACACCTATGGACAGTTGGATTTTGCCAAATATATGGTACAGTTTGAGTCCGAGCGTTTCCTCATCTTTGAGGTCAGCGCGGACACCACCACCGGCCTGAAGATCCCGAAAACCTCGGTGACTCAGAAACAGTTTTTCCTGATCCCGGAGGACTATCTCACCAAAGGAGGCGACAGTTCTTCCGACGGCTTTATGAAGGAGACGTACTCTGAGCAGGATGGTTCCATCTCCATCCTGTTCGTGCCCACCACATTATACGATTTAAAGGACGGGTATTATTACATCGACGTCTCCGGAAAGAGCGGGATCACGGCAGGGGACTACCTGGTAAAGCCCGGCTCCACAGAGCGTTTCCAGGTAGGGCAGACGGCGTCTTTAGACGGAGTCTACAATATCAACAAAGGTTACACCGTATTCCGCCAGGTAGAGATTTTAAGCTCCAATGACGAATACTACCTCATAAACAAGGGCACCAGCTACGGGCTGTCCGTATACGACCACATCGTATTGGATGCCTCCACCGTGTCCGAGGGAACCATTATCTATCAGTAAGCCCCGGTCATATGAGGCAAACAGAAAGGAAGGTACGTATGGTAAAGGAAAATCTGATGGAAGTGAGAAAACATATGGAGGAGGCCTGCCGCCGGGCGGGACGGCCGGTGGAGGACGTCACCCTGGTCGCTGTCAGCAAGACGAAACCTCTGGAAATGTTAAAGGAAGCCTACGAGGCAGGCGCCAGGGACTTCGGAGAAAATAAGGTCCAGGAAATCCTGGAAAAGCAGCCGGGAATGCCGGAGGACGCCCGTTTTCACATGATCGGCCACCTGCAGCGCAACAAGGTCCGCCAGGTGATCGGCAAAGCGGTGCTCATCCACTCCGTGGATTCCCTGCGTCTGGCGGAGCAGATCGAGGCGGACGCGGCAAAACGGGATCTGTCCGTGGACATTCTGCTGGAGGTAAACGTAGCCAGGGAGGAGAGCAAGTACGGCTTTTTCCTGGAGGAAGTGGAGGAGGCCCTCCTTCAAATCCGTGAATTTCCCCATATTACGGTAAAAGGGCTGATGACCATTGCGCCTTTTGTGGAGGATCCGGAAGAAAATCGCGATATTTTTAAAAAATTATATCAACTTTTTATTGACATAAAAAGTAAAAACATTGATAATGGTACTATGAATGTCCTTTCCATGGGAATGACGGGAGACTACCAGGTCGCCATTGAGGAGGGCAGTACCATGATTAGAGTTGGCACCGGGATATTTGGTGCCAGATAGGAGAGAGTAAGAATGAGTCTTTTAGGAAAGTTTATGAATACCATGAGATTGAGCGACGATGAGGACGAGGACTACTTCTTAGATGACGATTACGAGGATGAGAAACCGGCGAAGAAAGGGTTCTTTTCCAGAAATAACAGTTATGACGAGGAGGAGGATGAGGAAGAATCTTCCGTAATCCGTCCCAAGTTCTTAAATCGTGGAGCAAATAACAACAAGGTGGTGCCCATGCGCCGCGGCATGGAGGTTTCCCTGGTGAAACCCATGTCCATGGAGGATTCCAAGGACATCTGTGAATACCTTCTGGATGGGAAAGCCGTTGTACTGAACATGGAAGGGCTCCACACGGAGGTTGCCCAGAGAATTATTGATTTCACCTCTGGCGCTACGTATTCCATGAACGGAAACCTGCAGAAGATTTCAAGCTATATCTTTATCGCTACTCCGGAGTCCGTGGAACTGTCAGGTGACTTCCAGGACCTACTTAACGCCGGCACATTAGATGTGTCCGGCCTCAATGTCCGTTTCAACGGGTAATGCAGGCGAGAGAGCAGCATACCATGGATAAAGAAGAACAGTTACTGCGGAAACGGATCCGGGAACTGGCCTCCGTGTGCCAGCGGAGAGACATTCCCACACATACGGATTTTCTGAACTTAAACGAGCAGACAATTTTTCACTCCATGAGCCAGGAGCTTGCCGGAGCCAGTTATCGGCTGACGGGAGGCTATTCCCTGGCGGAGAGAAAGATTGTTTGCTTTCTTCCTTCCTATACGCAAGAGGAAATCCCTCCCATTTCCTGTGTGGAGGTGGCTCCCCTAAACGCGCGGTTTGCCGAAGATCTCACCCACCGGGACTACCTGGGAGCGGTGATGAATTTAGGCATCGAGCGCTCTAAGGTGGGAGACATTCTCATAGAAGATGGCAAGGGATATATTTTTGCTCTGGAGGAGATGGCCCCCTACATCGCCGATCAGCTCTCCACCATCCGCCGCACTTCCGTGACGGCAAAGGTGTGCCCCCTTGTGGATCTGGCGATTCAGCCGCGGTTTGAGCGCATGGAAGGGAGCATCGCGTCGGAGCGCCTGGACAATATCCTGGCCTTCGTCTACCGTTCCTCCCGGTCCCGCATCGTCCCCTACATCGAAGGGGAAAAGGTGTTTGTGAACGGGAAACTGGCGGCAAAAAGCGGCCTTCTGCTGAAACCGGGGGACATTGTCTCCGTCCGCGGGCTTGGAAAATTCCGGTACTGCGGCGTGGAGAACGAGACGAAAAAAGGGCGCCTGTTTGTAGTGGCAGAGCGCTTTGTGTAAGAATCACATAAGAATCATAATGGGAATCGGGGGCTCCGGGACGGGAAAAAGGAGTTTCCCATACCAAAAGGCTCCGGGCGTACGCGTACCGCGCCGTGACGCGGCTGCATTCACAGCCATTTTCCTCTGGGCGGAGCAGGTCTTTGTCGGAGGATTTTTTATCATGGGATACCAGGGATAAAACACCTTCTGATCCCTTCATCGCCATCGGAAAACGATGGTTTAAAAATACGCCGCCACAGGGCGCATTTTACATAAGGAGGAGACGAAATGTCAGAGAGAATGACCATTCATCTGGACGGACGGTCCATATACGATATTGTACTGGAGACTTCTTTCGGGAACCTGGGGCGGGAGGCCGCCCATTTCGTGAGCGGAAGAAAGGTCTGCATCGTCACCGATTCCAACGTGGCGGAGCTGTATTTAAACGAGGTGGGGAACATTCTCGCCTCCTGCTGCAGCCGGGTGGTGAATTTCGTATTCCCCGCCGGCGAGGAGTACAAGAACCTGGACACGGTTCAGAAACTCTATGAGACACTGATCCTGGAAAAGTTTGACCGGAAGGATGTGCTGGTGGCCTTGGGCGGCGGCGTCGTGGGAGATCTCTGCGGATTTGCCGCGGCCACCTATCTGAGGGGCGTATCCTTCCTTCAGATCCCTACCACCCTCCTTTCTCAGGTAGACAGCAGCATCGGCGGAAAGACGGGCGTGGACTTCCTGGCCTACAAAAACATGGTAGGCGCCTTCCATATGCCTAAAATGGTTTACAGCAACATGGCTGTGCTCCAGACTCTGTCCGAGGAGCAGTTTTCCTCCGGTATGGGAGAGGTGATCAAACACGGGCTGATTCAGAACGGGGACTACTACCGGTGGCTGGAGGACTGTTCCGGAGAGATCATGGAGCGCCGCCTTCAGACCTGTGAGGAGATGATTCTATCCAGTGATCTGATCAAACAGCGGGTAGTGGAGGAAGACCCGAAGGAGCAGGGCGTGCGTGCCCTTTTAAACTTCGGCCATACGCTGGGCCATGCCATTGAGAAGGAGAAGCAGTTTGCCATGCTCCACGGCCACTGTGTCGGTCTTGGCTGCCTGGCGGCGGCTTATATTTCCCATCTCAGGGGAAATATCTCCCTGGAGGAGGTGGAGCGCCTCAGCAGGGTGCTGTCCCGTTTCGGCCTTCCAGTGACGGTCTCCGGACTCACGCCGGAGCAGATTCTCCAGGCGACGAAAAATGACAAAAAGATGGATGCGGGGACAGTAAAATTCGTGCTCCTGGAGCGGATCGGAGACGCCTATGTGGACCGGACGGTCTCAGAGGAGGAGATGCGCCAGGGCCTGTCCTATATCCTGAGATAGACAAAGGAGCAGGATTATGAATTGCAAATGGAAACAATTTGCCGGCTTTTTTCTCAGCTGTGCCGTCCTCATCGGGCTGGACCAGTGGACGAAGGCGCTGGCAGTGGGGCATCTGAAAGGACAGAATCCCATGGTACTTCTGGAAGGCGTGTTTGAGCTCACTTACCTGGAGAACCGTGGGGCTGCCTTCGGGATGCTCCAGGGACGCCAGGGATTCTTTTTTCTGATCGCGGCTGTGGTGATCGCCGCGGCTCTTTTCGCCCTCTGGCGGATGCCCACGGGAAAAAGGTTCCTCCCCTTATATTTCTCCGCCATCGGAGTGGTGGCGGGAGCTGTGGGAAACATGATCGACCGGACGGTTCAGGGCTATGTGGTGGACTTTTTCTATTTCCGCCTCATCAATTTCCCTGTATTTAACGTCGCAGACTGCTACGTGACCGTAGCGGCCGCCGCCCTGGTATTTCTGCTCCTGTTTTACTACAAGGAGAGCGAACTGGAGCCATTTTCCCTGAAAAGGAAGAAAGGAGAATCTCTTTGACACAGACTCTCACCGTGACAGAGGAGGGAAAGGACTGCCGGCTGGACGCCTTTTTAAGCGGACAGCTGGAGGGCCTTTCCCGTTCTTATATTCAAAAAGTATTAAAGGGCGGCGGTGTGACCGTAAACGGGAAACCGGAAAAGAGCAGCTACCGTCTGGTCCCCGGAGACCAGGTGGCAATCGACGTGCCGGAGCCGGAGGAGCTGCAGATCGCCGCGGAACCTATGGATCTTGACATTCTCTATGAGGATTCCGACATCATTCTCATCAATAAGCCGAAGGGCATGGTGGTCCATCCGGCGGCAGGGCACTACAGCGGGACCCTGGTAAACGGCCTTATGGCCCACTGCCGGGACGATCTCTCCGGCATCAACGGGGTACTGCGCCCGGGTATCGTCCACCGCATCGACATGGACACCACGGGAGTACTCATCGCCTGCAAAAACGACGCCGCCCACCGCAGCATCGCCGAACAGCTGAAGGTTCACTCCATCACCAGGAAATATTATGCCATCGTTCACGGCGTGATAAAAGAGGAGGAAGGAACCGTGGACGCCCCCATCGGCCGCCACCCCACAGACCGGAAAAAAATGTGTATCAACCAGAAAAACGGGAAGGAAGCCGTCACCCACTACCGGGTTCTGAAACGGTTTGAACGGTACACGTACGTGGAATGCCAGCTGGAGACAGGGCGTACCCATCAGATCCGGGTGCATATGGCAAGCATTCACCATCCGCTCCTGGGAGACGCGGTTTACGGCCCCGCAAAATGCCCCGTCCCCGGCCTGCAAGGGCAGACCCTGCACGCCGGCGTTTTAGGGATTATCCATCCCCGAACGGGAGCGTACATGGAGTTTTCCGCTCCGTTGCCAGAATATTTTGCAGAACTTTTGAGAAAATTAAAATAATTATGTACTTTTCCCTCCTTTTGATATATAATAGTGGTAGTAAAAAGATTATTTCAGGCGACTGAGCCATATGGAAGGAGCGGGTGAGCATGAGTAACAATTTGATCATTACCATAGGAAGGCAATCAGGCAGTGGAGGTAAGGAGATCGGCCAGAAAATCGCGGAGCGGCTGGGAGTAAAGTGCTACGACAAGGAACTTCTGGCCATGGCAGCGAAGGAGAGCGGGCTGTGTGAGGAACTTTTTGAGACCCACGACGAAAAGCCCACAAAGAGCTTTCTGTATTCCCTGGTTATGGATTCCTATTCCTTCGGATACACCTCCTCCGGGTACATGGATATGCCCATCAATCACAAGGTGTTCTTAGCCCAGTTTGACACCATCAAAGCCCTGGCTGATAAGGAATCCTGTGTGATCGTCGGCCGGTGCGCGGATTACGCCCTGGAGGGCTATCCCAACATGGTAAGCGTATTTATCACGGGAGATGACGATGCAAAGATCAAACGCCTGGCGGAACGGAACAATGTGACGGAGGCGAAGGCAAAAGAAATCATGATGAAGACGGATAAGGAGCGCTCCAGCTATTACAATTATTATTCCAGTAAAAAGTGGGGCGATGTGCGCAGCTATGACCTGTGCATCAACAGCAGCGTGCTGGGCATTGATGGAACCGTAAATATGATTCTGGACTTTGCCAACGCGAAGATGAGCCAGAAAAAAGCTTAATGCTCCTTTGAAATAAATTCCCCAAATCCATTATAAACTTTTGTCAAATAGAGGAAGGCTGTGAGCCTTAAGAGGGCTGGACCGCCCCGGACGCAGAACGGCAGCTGCCGGTTTGTGGGCCGGGGCGTTTTTCTGCGAAAAATGAGGGATTTATAAATGGCCATCAACACACCTGTATTTCTGTCCACTATGCGCTGGCATCGAATTTTTGTTATCTTTTTGTTGTCTTTTTGCATGGAACACGCCTCCTCATTCATCGCCGGTGCCATGACATCAGCAGACTGACACCGGCGGACTGCACGTCGAAAAAAGGGCTTGCCAACACAGAAAAATTTAACAAAAATTAAGGGTTTTGCTCTGTTATTCCCCGGCATTCTATGATATAGTTTTTAGTTGGATAGTGAAAAATACAGCAAAAACACACGGAACATAAATGACGGAAATGCCTGAAAAAAGGATGTAACCATACATGAACAAAGCGATAAAATTTCATGCCGCGGGCCTTGCCTGGATGGTGGCGGGAAGTATACTGACCGTCAGCGTGGGAACCCGTTTTCCCGCCTGGACCGGCGCAGAACCGGTTGTACTGCCGCCTGCAGAGGAAGACGTCTCCCCTGATCTGGCACCCGCAGACCACAGTGGAGAAACAGAGGAGCCAGAGCGGGAAATCCTTCCCAACGTCCTGAATCTGGCCTACGAATTTCCCGACGGAGCAGACACTTCGGATGTGCTAAACAGTCAGATGGGGGCCATATACCGGGAATTGGAGATTATGGATCAAAACTGGCTGGATACCATCTACAACCTGTCAGGAATGACACCGGCACAAATGGCCTCCCGGCTGGGGCGATCTGCCGACGCCGTGATGGGCAAATACAACCCCAAAGACGACAGCCACATCCAGGACAATCCTTCCACCTGGAAAGTGGGTTCCTGGAAACGGATTCGGGTCACGGTATATGACGGGGACGGAAACCGCGCAGAGGGAGATTCCAACGTAAAGGACATTATCTCCATGGCCAATGTCTATACATATTTTCACGATTATCAGGACAGCGGCTTGTTTTTGGACTATGCTACCGAGCTGTGGAATGCCTCTCACAGCTATGAAATTTCCATGAGCGACGTCTATTTCTGTGAAGGGTGCCTGAATCAGACCGAGGAGGAGGAGATGGCGGAAGACATCGCCGAAATCCAGGCGGAGGAAGGCATCACAGAAACGGAATCACAGGAAAATATCTCCCAGGCCCGCTCCGGCGGTCCCGGTGTGTCTATGGCAGGTGAGATTTCCGAGAGCATCGCCCAGCTTTCTCAGGAAGACTGGCCAAAGAGCGATGACACCGGCTCTGTTTCTCCGGAACCAGTATCACAGGAATCTGCAGCAGATCCTATACAGATAGCGGACAGCTCCCCAGCGGCGGCATCTGCGGCTGCGGAGGCTGCGGAAACGCCGCCCCAGGAGACCGGCACAGATGGCGCGCCATTGTCTGGCGGAAATGGAGCAGCGATCGGCCCAGGAGTTTCCGCCATGGTGAAGGCTGACACGCCGTCCGGTCATTCAGAAACAGCAGAGGCCAGTTCCCCGGAAACCGCGTCGGGATCGGCAGAAAGCTCCGGTTGGGAAACCGCGGCTCCGCAGGGAGAGACGGCTGCCGCGGAAGGAACGGCTGTCTATGACCGTCTTTCAGAACCGGAAACCGGAAAAGCCGGTACAGAAGGGAGTTCTGGTACAGAGGAGGTGCTGACCTCGGAAACAGCCTCCCTTTTGGCAAGCCCGGCAGAGGTCTCCGAACCGGGAGACTATGTGCGTCTGCTGGCGGAGGAAGTCGCTCAAAACGCTGAAAACGGGGCGGAAGACACCCCCAACGGCGCTGTGAATGTTTCGCCGGAGGAAACCGCTGCTCCCGTTTCTGCGGCGGGAGAGATGGTTTCCTCCGACTGCCCCGGCCACATTGATCTGACGGTAACCGTTCACATCAAAGGACTTTCAGAGGCTGCTGGCAGCCTTTATCAGGCGGATCTGAGGGGAAATACCCTGTCAGAGGGCTGGAACGGCTGGACCGATGAACGGAAGGCGTATGTGGAGGACTTAAGGAATCAGGACTGGTATGAAAACTACGGCCTGACCATTTCCAATATTGCCCTGCAATCGCCTATGTCCGCCGAGGAGATCGAGGCTTATATGGATCAGTTGCCGGAGGACATTTCCGGAGAGCGCAGGAACGTGATTCGCTTTGCCCTGGAATCCGTGGGCCGTGTCCCCTATTACTGGGGCGGGAAACCGGCGGCACCGGGGTATCTGGGCAATCAGTTCGGAGCTTTGGTGGAACCAGATTACAAGGGGCGAATCAAGAAGGGGCTGGACTGCTCCGGGTGGGTCAGCTGGGTTTATTGGTCCGCTACCGGAGAACGGCTGCCGGCAGAGGGGACCAGCGGTCTGATCCGCTGCGGAACCGGTATTTCGAGGAATCAGCTGCAGCCAGGAGATATTATTGTCCGGACTGGAGATAACGCCCATGTAGTCATGTTCCTGGACTGGGGCGCGGATGGAAAGCTTTTGTGTATTCATGAAAGCAGCGGCCCGTCCAACAGTGTGGCCATCAGCGAGTTGGACGCGAACTGGAAATATTATAGAAAATTAATCGAGTAACGTGTGGAGGTACCCTTATGAGCTACGAGTACGAAGATGAACTGGAACGGATGCGAAACCGAAAACGGCCTGCCAAAAAACGGGAATCGGATTTCATCAACCGTCACCAACAGGAATTTGAGGAGCGAAAAATCCGCCGTGCCAGAGCCCTGAAGAAAAAACGCCGGAAACAGAAAATGATGCGTATGGCCGCCGTGCTGGTCCTGGCCGTGGCAGTCCTCACCGGATACTTTATATATCGGCATATGCACGACGATGGCTATTGGACGATTGCTGTATTTGGCGTGGATTCCCGTGACGGAAACCTGGAAAAGGGAGCTCTCTCTGATGTGGAAATGATCTGCAACGTGGATAAATCCACAGGCGAGATTACCCTGGTGTCCGTATACCGGGATACTTATTTAAAAATTGATTCCACAGGCACATATCACAAAATCAACGAAGCGTATTTCAAAGGCGGTCATGAACAGGCCGTAAGCGCTCTGGAGGAAAACCTGGATCTGACCTTTGACAATTACGCCACCTTTAACTGGAAAGCAGTGGCAGACGCCATCAATATCCTGGGAGGCATTGATCTGGAGCTGAGCGACGCAGAATTTGCTTATATCAACTCCTTCATCACGGAGACTGTAGAATCTACCGGAATTCCTTCTCAGCATTTAAAGAGCGCGGGAATGAACCACCTGGACGGCGTACAGGCCGTTGCCTACGCCAGACTGCGTCTGATGGATACGGATTTCAACCGGACTGCCAGACAGAGAAAAGTGATCAGCCTGGCCATGGAGAAAGCCCGTAGCGCAGGATTTGCAGAGCTGAATAACATCCTGGTAACGGTTCTTCCTCAGATCTCGACAGATATTGGTATTGACGATCTGATTCCGCTGGCAAAAAATATCAGCAAATATCAGATTGTAGAGACCACCGGATTCCCATTCTCCAGAGAGACCAAGCGAATCGGAAAAATGGATTGTGTGATTCCCACCACCCTGGAGAGCAACGTGGAGCAGCTGCATCAGCTCTTGTTTGGGGATGAATCTTATCAGGCACCGGCTTCCGTTCAGAAAATCAGCCAGAAGGTGGCGGAGGACAGCGGGCTGACGGAAGTGGGAGAGAACGCCCCGGAGGCAAATCCCGGCGGTGGCCGCGCTCCTCAGAAACAGCAACCGGCTGAAACCACAGCCCCGGCTGAGACAACGCCTGAGGAGGATTCCACGGAGGAGACCACAGAGCCGGAGAGCGCAGCGGAAACCATCCCGCCCAACGAGGAATCTGGAGACGACGATGATGACTCTGAGGAAACCGATGAAACCCGAGGCCCTGGAAGTGATTTAACCTCTGCCGGCCATCCCAATAATCAAACTGATCCATCAGATCATCAGACGTCAGAGCCATCCAGGCCAGCGGAAAAAGAGCCTGTAACGGATTCGTCCACGGAAATCCAAAACGGCTCAGAAACTCCGCCAGTTCCAGCGCCATCCGTAGCACAGCCGGATGCAGAGCCTGTTGGGCCTGGAGTATAATGGATGAATCAGATTCATTCTTTTGGATGAAACAAAACCATGTATAGGTAGATAAGTAAGAAAGGAAAAGGAAGATCCGCCGGGATTGAAGGCCGAGAACCTTTTCCTTTTTTATCTGTTTTTATCCATATGAATATGGGTTGAATTACAGGAAACTGATTTTTAAAGTTTCACGTATCCTCATGTATTTCCTTGTGGTACGTTACATTATATTTTCAGTTATATTTTAATTTTGACGGCTGCGGATTTATGGTAGAAATAAATTGTATTTGCTGGTAAAATAAATGGTGTTGGTGAAAGATTGAAATAAAAAAATGGGGATTAGGAGGCGGCTTGACGTATTTGGGGGTTGGGTGTGATTGGATGGAAGGCTGAGGAAACTATTCGCGAAAGAATAGTTTAACGAATAGTTGGTACCAGAATTGACCCTTTCCCGCATTTACCCAATTCATCCCTTTTAAAGTTAACATAAATTAATTATGTCAACTTATTCTCTATTTTGCAAATTTTCCCAACTACTACTCAAAATAACCACACTCAGAAAGGCGGATTTTATCATCTTATGGATTTACAGCGTTTAATGAGCCTGACCCGCCAGGCATTGGACAAATATCATATGATTGAAAACGGCGATCACATCGCCGTAGGAATTTCCGGCGGAAAAGACAGTTTAACTCTTTTATACGCCCTTCATGGTCTCCAACGGTTTTATCCCAAAGAATTTACGTTATCTGCTATTACCGTCGATTTAGGCCTTGGAAACATGAATCTGGAACCGGTTCAGAACTTGTGCGAACAATTTTCCATTCCTTATACGATTATCCCAACGGATATTGGCCCTATTCTGTTCCGTGTTCGAGAAGAAACGAACCCATGTTCTCTCTGTGCCAAAATGCGCAAAGGCGCTCTGAACGAAAAGGCCAAGGAGCTGGGCTGCAACAAGATTGCCTACGCTCATCATAAGGAAGATTTGATCGAGACCATGCTGATGTCCCTGATCTATGAAGGACGGTTCCACGCCTTCTCTCCATATACCTATTTGGACCGAATGGACCTTACCGTAATCCGTCCCTTAATCATGGTGCCAGAGGCTGATGTCATCGGTTTTCAGCGAAAATATGATCTTCCCGTCTGCAAAAATCCATGTCCCATGGATGGACACACCAAACGGGAATACGTAAAAAACCTCACAAAACAGCTGGAGCGGGAAAATCCAGGTGTAAAAGCCCGCCTGTTCCGGGCCATTTTAGAAGGAAACATCGCCGGCTGGCCAAAAACGGAGGACTGACAACATGGCAAATATTCCATATCATGAACAAAAAGACATTGAGAATATCAATAAGCTGCGGGAACTGATAAAGGAGCTCCCGCCCTTCTGCTCCGACTTTTTCCGCGGCATTGAGCCTCGGACTTCTTCCCGTACCAGAATCGCCTATGCTTACGATTTAAAGATTTTCTTTGAATTCCTAAGGGCTGAAAATCCGGCAATGTCCAGACTCTCCATGAAACAGATCACTCTGGAACATCTGGAGCAGCTTACGGTAACGGATCTCGAGGAATACATGGAATACCTGAAATATCGGTTTAACGATAAACATCAGGGGGTGATCAACCGGGAACGGGGAATTATGAGAAAAATCTCCTCCCTGAAAAGCTTTTACAACTACTTCTTTTGCAATGAAAAAATCAAAACAAACCCGGCCGCTCTGGTGCGAATGCCAAAACTCCACGAAAAAGATATTATACGTCTGGATATTGACGAGGTAGCGGAACTGTTGGATGAAGTGGAATACGGAGAATCCCTGACAGACAAGCAGAAAGCATTTCACGAAAAAACAAAAGTACGTGATCTGGCTCTCCTCACTCTCCTTCTTGGGACTGGAATCCGGGTATCCGAGTGCGTGGGACTGGATATTAACGATATTGATTTTAAAAACGGCGGAATCCGAATCCACCGGAAAGGCGGAAAAGAAGTAACCGTATACTTTGGAGATGAGGTGGAAAGCGCTCTGACCGCCTATCTGGACGAACGGGAACAGATTCTTCCGGAAAAAGGTCACGAAGATGCTCTCTTTCTCTCCCTTCAGAGAAAGCGAATGTCTGTTCGCAGCGTAGAGAACCTGGTAAAAAAATATGCGAAAATCGTCACCCCCCTGAAAAAGATCACGCCTCACAAGCTGCGAAGCACTTACGGCACCAATCTCTACCGGGAAACCGGAGATATTTATCTGGTGGCTGATGTACTCGGCCATTCGGATGTCAACACAACGAAAAAACATTACGCGGCCCTGGAAGATGAACGCAGACGCAGCGCCAGAAACGCAGTACAGCTGAGAGAAAAACCAGAAATCCGAAGACCACATACACCGGAAGACCTTTCATAAGGAGCCGCTGGACCCAGCCAAAATCCGACATTCCTGACAGCGATTCATCAGCGCCGTTTCGGATGCAGGAACTTTGGCTGGTTTTGAATGTGAGAAAATTTATCTGAGACAGTGCATATAACGCTCCGCCTCGTCCCATTTAACCACCACAGCAGCTCCTTTGCTGCAAAAAACAGAATAGGATGGATTTTCCAAATCAGCGTCCGGATGATACTGGAGCCGAGCTATTACTTCATCTGGATTATGGCACGGCCGATATTGGGAAAACCGAAAACTAACAGTTCCCCGTCCCTTGCTGAAACCTGCCAGTTCTTCTCCATAATTCATAAGCTCTGACACCGGGCCGTTTCCCTGAATCTGTGCCTGCCCGTTAAATAATACAGGTGGCTGAAATTCTCCATGATATTTTCCCATATCAGCCATTACCCGCCCCACATACTCCTCCGGGACAGAAATCATAAATTCATAATACGGTTCCAGCAGGACACTCTCTGCCTTCATGAGCCCCTGCCTGACCGCCCGGTAAAGCGCCTCCCGGAAATCTCCGCCTTCCGTATGTTTGATATGGGAACGCCCATCCACCAGCACAATCTCCACATCGGTCAGCTCTGCCCCCGTCAGTACCCCTTTATGGCGTTTTTCCAGTACATGAGTGCGAACCTGACTCTGATAATTAACCGCCAGCCGGTCCACATGGCACTCGCTCCGAAACTGAACGCCGGAACCGGGCATACCTGGTTCTAGGCGAATCGCTACCTCCGCATAATGCCGCAGCGGCTCAAAATGTCCGAATCCGTCTACGGACTGAGCGATCGTCTCCTTGTAGAGCACTTCCGGAGCTCCGAACGATATTTCCATTCCAAACCGCTCCCGCACCGTATCCGCCAATATTTCCAGCTGAATTTTTCCCAGAATCCGGATGGACAGCTGTTTTAACGATTCTTCCCATTCTACGGAAAGGGACGGATCTTCCGCCTCCAGAATGGAAAATACTTCCAGCACCTTACGCAAAGGAATAGAAGGATCAAACAACACTTTTGCCCTGAGGGCTGGGGAAATCATCCGCTCAGAAATTCCAGAATCCTCTCCGATCCCATCTCCTGGCTTTAAGCTGGAAATTCCTGTCACCCCAATTAAATCTCCTGCAGATGCCTTTTGTACCGTTGTATACCGCTGTCCGCTGTACATACGGATCTGGTGAACCTTTTCCTCCTGAATAAACTCCTTAACATTCAGAGAGCCGCCTGTCAGCTTTAAAAAGGTAATTCGCTCTCCCTGGCTGTCATGGCGAACCTTATACACTCTGCCCCCCAAAGGTGCCTGCTCCTCGTAAGACGTTCTGGCCAACGAGAAAAACAGATCTAAAAATGCTTTCATTCCCTCTCCAGTCGCCGCGGAGCCTCCCATACAGGGAAACAGTCTTCGTTTCTGAATCATAGGCCGCAATCCCATAGCCAGATCCTCACGTGACAGACTGCCGTTCAGATATTGCTCCAGAAGCTCCTCCCGCTCCTCAGCCGCTAAAATAACCGGCTCCTCCGGGATTTCCCATTCTCCTCCTCCAGACCAAAAAGACAGATCACATATCCTAGCGGAAAAGCGGCTCTGCAGTTCCTGGAGAACCCTGGAATAGTCGGCGGTATCCCGATCCAATTTATTGATAAACAGAAATACTGGCAGCTGATACTGTTCCAGGAGTTTCCAAATCGTCTCCGTATGCCCCTGGATCCCATCCGTCCCGCTCACAATCAAAATCCCGTAATCCATGGCCTCCAAAGCCCGTTCCATTTCGGAAGAAAAATCAATATGTCCCGGCGTATCAATCAGAAAATAGGTGTCCTCTCCCTTCTGAAACATCGCCTGCTCGGAAAATACGGTAATTCCACGCTGCCGTTCGATTTCATTGCAGTCCATAAAGCTGTCTTTGCTGTCTACTCCCCCTAGATGCCGGATCAGACCGGCATGGTACAGTACCTGTTCGGAAAACGTCGTTTTTCCTGCATCCACATGGGCCAAAATTCCAAATGTAAGTTTCATCGCACTGATCTCCCTCTGCTGCCTGCAATCGAGACAGCACACATAAAAGAGTTATACCATGAAACGGGATGTTCATACAAGCACTATTAAATCCAAATCACTCAAAATAAAGGATGGTCAGATACTGACCCCGATGTATGGTATCAGATGTCAGCCCATTCATAGATCGCAGCTCTTTTACGTAATCCTCCAGCGGCATTTGTCCGCCGCTGTATTCCTTTGCCAGACTCCACAGACTGTCCCCTGCTTTGATCTGCATACTTTTATAATACCGCTGTGCGGAATGAGGCGTATCTTTTGCCAGAGCATCCATCAAACAGCTCCCAAAAACCGTCATACAAATAATTAGACAGATAACCAGAATCCCCTTTATCCTTCTCCTATGTTTCATAAACCCGATACCTCCTGATAATTCATCCTTTGTCGCGATTAGGAACATATGTTCTTTGTGCCCTCATTATAATCGCAGAACATACGTTTGTCAATACGGTTTTAAAATTTTTTCGAACAAAGGTTTGCTTTTTTGCCGAACATATGTTACTATAGAGTCAGAATATCAGTTCGAGGAGGTTTCAGTATGCAGCAGGAACGAATTACAGAAAAACAAACCGAAATTTTAGAATATATCAAAGAATGCGTATTAAAGAAGGGCTATCCCCCTTCTGTGCGGGAGATCTGTGAGGCTGTACATTTAAAATCCACCTCCTCTGTCCACTCCCATTTAGAGACGCTGGAAGAAAAGGGTTACATCCGCAGAGATCCCACAAAGCCCAGAACCATCGAGATCATCGACGAGGAATTCAATCCCGCCAGAAGGGAGCTGGTCAATATTCCCGTCATCGGCACGGTCGCTGCCGGCCAGCCCATTTTGGCGGAAGAAAATATTTCCGACTATTTCCCGATCCCCGCGGACATTCTTCCCAATGGAGATGTGTTCATGCTGGAGGTCAAGGGGGAAAGCATGATCAACGCAGGAATTCTCAATGGTGACAAGGTAATCGTCCGAATGCAGAACACAGCTGAAAACGGCGATAAAGTAGTCGCGCTACTGGATGATTCCGCCACGGTTAAGACCTTCTATAAAGAAGACGGACACTACCGCCTGCAGCCGGAAAACGATACCATGGATCCCATTATTTCAGATGAAGTGCAGATTTTAGGACGCGTGATTGGAATTTTCCGTATTATGGAGTAAGAGGGCTTTCCGGTTTCGCTTGAAATCGGCCTCGCCTTGACCACCGGACGGGCTGCCGTATCTCCCAAACTCAGAGAGTGACACGGCGCGCCTATGGATTGTCTGAAAAAGTTTCTGGAAAGAACGGATCAAAGGTACTGAAACTCTTGTAATCTTATAAAAACAGAAGGGACAAAGCTGCGTTGATACACGAAAAAACGCTCCGGGGATAACGATTTCCCTGGAGCTGTCCCTCTACTTATCTTATTCTCATGATTCAAATCGAAAAGCTCTGAATACCGCGCGCCGCGGCACACACACCGGTGCCGGACCGGGGCCGCGTAAACAGTCCGTTTCCTACCACATAAAAAACATCCCGCAAAAGGGTGATTTCTCCCCCCTCGCGGGACAGTTAAACAAACGTCTATCCTTTTATAAATACATCAAAGCTCCGAGACATCCACAATCGTCTTTCCGTCTCTCCAGATTCTCTCCAGATCATAGAACAGGCGGTCATCTCTGGAAAATGCGTGTACAATCACATCACCGAAATCCAGAAGGATCCAACCGGCATTCTGGTAGCCTTCAACCTGTTTGCAGATGTAGCCGGCCTTCCCCAGCACTTCCTCCACATTGTCTGCCATAGCCTGAACCTGGCTGGCGTTGCTCCCGTCTGCGATGATGAAATAGTCCGCCAGCACGGAAACATCCCGAATATCAATGATCTTAATATCCTCGCCCTTTTTATCTTCCAGGGCGGAGACAGCCAGCTTTACCATCTCTTTGGAATCGTTCATATTGCTCTCCTTTCTCAGCCTTAACGGCCGGGACTGGTCAGTTTTTTAAAGTATTCATAGGCCTCGTTGGTCATAGGATCCACGGTACCGCCCTTCTTTTTTAAGTAGAGGAGGGTCCCCTCCAGAATCGCGTACATGGTCAGATCCAGGTCCTCAAAGGCCATTTTTCTCATACGGGGAAGATCAGGCGCCTTGTCTCTCCTGGGCTCGATGTAATCCGCAATATAGATGATCTTGTCCAGGGTCGTCATTCCCGCCCGGCCAGTGGTATGCCACCGGATCGCCGAGAGTACATCCGGGTCTGTGATGCCATATCGGCGCTCTGCCAACCAGGCTCCATACTTCGCATGAAGAACAGCGGGTGCTTTCAGTTCCGCGTCCTTCAGCTCGATCTCGTGTTTCCGGCACTTCTTTATGATCTCCGCGTCATTGTAGTGTTTCGCGCAGTCGTGAAGAAGTCCGGACAGCTCCGCCTTGTCCAGATCGTACTCGTAGCGCATGGCTAATGCCATTGCCGTATAGGATACCCCCAGGGAATGCTCATAGCGCATGGGAGGAAGTTTTTCCTGCAGGCGCTGTCTGAAATAAGGAATCTGCTCATTCATAACACCTTAATCCTCTCTTTCCTCGTACAAATGGTGGGAACGGATATATTCCCAGACAGCCGTGGGAACAAAGGGCTTTAATTCCTGTCCACAGGCAGCCATCTTTCTGAGGCGCATGGAAGCCACATTAATTTCCTCCAAATGCAGCCGGAAAATTTCTCCACCATATTTTTCTTTCAGATAGGCGATCTGCTCCTCCAACGGCCGTTTCGCTTTTGGATACTCCCGTCCGGCCACCAAAAGAACCGCCCTCTCCATAATCTGCTGCGGCAGATACCAGTTTTCAATCTCATACAGGGAATCGGCCCCGATGATAAAGAAAAACCGGTATTCCGGATAGCGTTCCTTTAAAAGGCCCAGAGTCTGTGCCGTATAGGTGTTCCCCTCCCGCCTGACCTCAAAATCAGAAAAACGGAAATAGGGATACCCCTGAATCGCCAGCCGGGTCATCTCACAGCGGTCCTCCGCGCAGGTGACGGTATGATCCGTCTTGTGGGGCGGATGTCCGGAGGGCATGACCCAAACCTCGTCCAAACCGTATTCCAGATACGCCTGCCGGCCCACAGCGATATGACCGTTGTGAATCGGATCAAATGTGCCACCCATAATTCCGATTTGTCTCATACCTGCCTCATTCCAGGTCATTGGATGTTAGGGGAGAACGATCTTTCTCTTTTTCTCATCCTTTGCCTGTTTATATAAAACAATTTTTTTGCCGATCACCTGCACCACTTCAGAGCGGGTCCGCTCCGCCAACACCTGAGCGATGGAATTGCTGTCGTCCAGGCAGTTTTTCAGAACAGTCAGCTTGATCAATTCCCTGGCCTCCAGCGCCTCTGACACGGCGGTGGTGAGCTCCGGGGTCACACTGCCCTTTCCGATCTGGAAAATAGGATCCAGGTTCATGGCAAGACCCTTTAAATAGGCCCTCTGTTTACTCGTCATGAGTTTCCTCCTATATTACTTGTAATAATCAAACTCCAGGCCATACATACGTACCGTATCGCCTTCCTGGATTCCCAGCTCCTCCAGTTTTTCCAAAATTCCATTTTCCCGCAGGAAGTTCTGGAAAAATACAAAGCCCTTTTCCGATTCCAGGTTGGTGTAGCCCAGCATCTTCTCGATTCTGGGGCCTTCCACCACGTAAACGCCGTCCACAACCTCCACGGTATAGGGAAGATTCTCCGCGTTGCGCAGGGCGTTGGTATCAAATTCCTTCTCAAAAATCACTGGAGCCTGATCTACGGTCTGCAGCTTATCGTAAACCGCGTATAACAGCTCCCGGATGCCCTGACCGGTCACTCCGGAAATGGGATAGACCGGAATTTCCGGCTCAAACTCCCGTTTCAGACGCTCCACCGGATCCTCTCCGCCGTCTTCCACGAAAATACTGTCAATCTTGTTGGCAGCGATCAGCTGTGGGCGCTTTAACAGCTCCGGATTGTAGGCCTCCAGCTCATGGCAGATGGAGCGAATATCCTCCACCGGATCCCGGCCTTCCGTAGATGCCGCATCCACCACGTGGATCAGCACCTTTGTGCGCTCGATGTGGCGCAGGAAGTCATACCCCAGGCCTACTCCCTGGGAAGCGCCCTCGATCAGCCCGGGAATATCCGCCATCACAAAGCCCTTGCCTTCGTCCAGATCCACCACTCCCAGATGGGGATCCAGGGTGGTAAAGTGGTAGTTCGCCACCTTCGGTTTCGCGTTGCTCACCCGGGAAATGAGAGTGGATTTTCCCACATTGGGGAACCCTACCAGGCCCACGTCGGCGATCACCTTTAACTCCAGCTGAACCCAAAGCTCCTGGCCAGGCTGTCCGGGCTGCGCGTACTTGGGGGCCTGCATCGTGGAGGTAGCGTAGTTCATATTTCCAAGGCCGCCTTTGCCGCCTTTTAAAATGACTTCCCGCCGGTTCTCCCCCGACATATCGGCAATGACCTTTCCGCTCTCAAACTCCTTGATCACCGTTCCCTCCGGCACCTTAATCACCAGATCTTCCGCGCTCTTGCCGGAACAGCGGCGCTTGCCTCCTGCTTCCCCGCTCTGGGCCACGTATTTGCGCACCTGGCGGAAATCAGTCAGAGTGTTTAAGCCGTCATCCACCTCAAAAATGATGTCTCCGCCCTTGCCGCCGTTTCCGCCGTCAGGGCCGCCTGCCGGCACGTAAAGCTCTCTGCGGAAACTGACATGTCCGTCTCCGCCCTTGCCGGATTTTATAAATATTTTTGCTCTGTCAGCAAACATAGTTTCACCAATTCCTTTTGCAGTCAATACCTGTAACTTCAAAAAAGGCTTCATACGTTGTCTGTATGAAGCCTCAAGGATTATTCGCTGATTGTTCTCGGATATACAGAAACCTGCTTTTTGTCTCTGCCCTTTCTCTCGAAACGAACGATGCCGTCTGCCATAGCAAACAGGGTATCGTCACCACCGCGACCAACATTCAGACCGGGATGGATCTTCGTTCCACGCTGTCTGTAGAGAATGTTTCCAGCCAGCACGAACTGTCCGTCCGCTCTCTTGGCGCCAAGTCTCTTGGACTCGGAATCTCTGCCGTTCTTCGTAGAACCAACACCCTTTTTGTGAGCGAATAACTGAAGGTTCATTTTAAACATGACTTACACCTCCTTAAGCCGGATATTGATATATTGCTCTCCATATTCATCCCGGATATTCTGTAACCCTAATATCAGGGAATCCATAAGAAGTTTCGATTCCGGACTGATTTCACCGGTAAAACGGAAGGAAACCCCTCCGCCTTCCACAGCTGCCTCTCCGGTAAAGCCGTCCTCCGTAAAGGTTTCCACGGAATTGGCCATATTCAGTACCAGGGCAGAAACGGCGGCGCAGACAATGTCTTCGCCTTCCTCTCCATACCCGGCATGGCCGTCTAAGCTCACCCCGCGGGCATTCTGCTCGGAATCTTTAAATACTGTCACTCGAATCATAGTTTCGATTAGGCATTGATCTTCTCGATCTTAACCTGAGTAAAGAGCTGTCTGTGGCCGTTTTTCTTGTGATAGCCAGTTTTTCTCTTATACTTGTAAACGATGACCTTTTTGCCCTTGCCTTCCTTTACTACGGATGCGGTAACGGTAGCTCCGTCAACGGTCGGACATCCAACCTGCAGCTCGCCGTTGTTCACAGCAAGAACCTGGTCAAAGGTAACGGTCTCGCCAGCGGCAACACCAAGTTTCTCTACGTTAATGATATCGCCCTCAGATACTTTGTACTGCTTTCCGCCAGTTGCAATGATCGCGTACATATGGCACCTCCTATTATCATTACTCGCCAACTTCGGCGCCCACAGCTTGTCTGTGGAACTTTTCAGCCTCATTGTGCGGCATACTTTAATATAATAGCATCGGCTGTCCAGATTGTCAACCAGAATTTACAGGATTTTTGCTAATTTTGGAATGATTTTTGAATGCCTTTTAGAATAACTTCCAGGCAGCGACTTTTAGGACGATTTCCCCTGTGCCCCGTTTCATTCCAAGGCTTATTTTCCCGAAAAAACTCCAGACTTTCCTGGACATTTGACCGCCCTAGCGCTGTCCCCGCACCACCTCATGCAGCGGCTTTTTCAGCTTTTTCCTGGTAATCTCCACCAGGTTCAGGGCCGTCATATCCACCACGGTAGTCTTTACAGGGTCCTGCCGGCAGATCTGGCGCAGCCGCTCCATGAGAAACTCCCGGTCCTGGGCTGTCTCCATGTCGATGAAGTCCACCAGGATAATGCCGGATAAGTTGCGCAGGGCCATCTGGCGGCCGATTTCCTCCGCCGCCTCCAGGTTGATCGCGCGGATGGTCTCCGACGCGTTTTTTCGGCCGGAATATTTCCCGGTGTTTACGTCAATCACCGTAAGGGCCTCCGTAGGCTCAATGACCAGATAGCCGCCGGATTTTAACCACACCTGGCGGGAAAGGGCCTTTTCCATACAGGCATCCAGAGAATAAAGCTTTGCCAGAGGCAGCAGGCGATCCTCGTACAGGCGAAGTTTCCCCTCGTCCTCTTTCTGGCTGGACGCCAGGTAGTCCTTTAACTCTCCGTAGACAGCGGGCAGGTCCGTCACAATCTCCTCCAGACCGGCGGAGCTTAAATCCCGTACTGCCGCCACATAGGGGGGAATCTGCCGGTCCAGCCGGGAGCCGCAGACCCGGTATCTGGACTCGGAGAGAATGGCGTCTAGCTGCCGGTTCAAAGTTTCCAGCTCCGCAAGAAGGGCAGAAATCCCCCCTTCATAGGCGTTTGTGCGGACGATCACGCCGCAGCCTGCTGGAATTCTGTCCTCCAGCGCCTTTCTCACCTGTCCCTTCCAGTCCCCGTCTGAAATCTTGGCGGAGAAACCGATACCACTTTTTCCCCTTGTGAGAACGGCATAACGGCCCGGCAGACTGATGGCACCGGTGAGGACGGGAGCCTTTGTTTTCACCGCGTCCTTGGCCACCTGGACCACCAGCTCATCCCCCGCTTTCAAGGGGGCCGCGGACGGCGTTTCCGAACCGGTGAGCAGGTGTTCCCGGTTCTCCTGAAGGCTGTAATACCCGATCCGTCCATCGCCGAATTCCACAAAAGCGGCGCCGATATTTTTCACCACATTTTTAACTTTTCCAATATAAATCCCATTTAAGAGGGAGGGGGACTCCCGGCCGTCCAGGGACAGACGGGAAATTTTCCCATCCGTCCACAGGGCCGTGAGGATGTCGCCCCTCCACTCTGTCAAAATCAGCTTATTCAATGTCTTCTCCCAAAGCCTCCAAAGGCACGAAATCCGGCGCGTAAATCTCCTCCCGCTGCACCTCAAAGGTGAAGGGAGTGATTTCCATGCCGATCTCCCGGCAGTAGGTCTCCAGCACCAGCTCCGGCTTTATATTGTCCGTGCTGCCGGTGGATACCCGCATGGCCACTGCCGGCCGCTCGTCCTCCCGCAGGACCTGCAGCTGATAGATCAGCGGCTTTAAATCCAGCTGCCGCTCGCCCTTTTTCGTTTTCTTCACAATAGGAATAGATTCCCGGCCATAAAAGGCCTCCAGGCCGGCAAAAAAGCCCTCCAGATCCTCCGGCTCATAACCGTTCCGGAAACGGACGGTGTAGTCGGCGGAATCCACCAGGGACATGGCATTTCCGGCTCCGTCGGGAAGTCTGCGGTAGCTTAACACCTCAAACCCTTCCACCATCACCTCATTTAACCGCCTCACCATCTCCGCGGAGGAGCCGGTGGAGTGCACCTCGATGTCCATATACTCTCCGTTGCTGGTCAGGCCCACGCCCAGGGGGGCGGCGAAGGACATGATCTGATGAGGGCTGAATCCTTCGCTGTAGCGGATATTCACGTCGGCCCGGCGCATGGCTTTCTGGAAATACCGCATCACATCCAGATGACCAATAAATTTCATTGTGCCGTGTTTTGCAAATTTAATTCTTATTTTCAAAGCAGACACCTCCTT
>OLRK01000949.1_pt1 | contig 27994 bp, 31 predicted proteins | sample 1672911 | NCBI WGS metagenome assembly OLRK01 (sample SAMEA3136736, study PRJEB25190) | human gut metagenome | biome: human gut; feature: human-associated habitat; material: faeces | place: Austria | collected 2013 | reverse complement strand
CACCAGCATTGGGACGTACACCTACGACGAGACCAATAAGATGGTCAAGGGCGTCAACGCCAACGCCGAAAGCAGCTCCTACCTCTATAACGGACTGGGCGCCTTGGTGGAGCAGACCTGGGTGATCGCGAAGAACAGCTATGGCTACCATGATGTGCTGGCCGAGGCCGTTGATTCTGTTGCCGAAGAACCTGAGACCGCCGGCGATCCTGTTGACAGCCCCGAGGTTCCGGCTCCCTCTGATGACAACACCACAGAGACAGACGCCGCACTGGACGAAGCGCCCGCCGATTCCGCCGATTCTGGCATCATGCTGCTGGCCTCCTCCAACAAGGATCATAGCGGGAAGAAGCCCAGCGACAAGCCCACCGGCAGCGACGTGAAAAAGACCTCCACCGTGGTGAAGGAGTTCGTGGTGGACTACACCACTGAGACCCATGAGCCTCTGATGGAGCACGAAGTCAACGGCCTCACCTACCGCTATGTCTACGGCAATGACCGCCTGAGCGTGAACATCACAGGCGTAGAGAACGGCTCCAGCAAGCTCATTGAGAACGGGAATCAGATCCGGCTGTACTACCACATGGATTATCTGGGCACCGCCGACTACCTCACCAGTCCCCTGACCGGCAAGGTGGAGAGCTGGACCCACTACAATGAGTGGGGCGAGATCACCCACAATGCCGTCCTCAAGTGCGGCCAGCGGGAGCTGGACCTGGTGAAGTGGTATGCGACCCACGACTTCGATGCGGTGCTGAACCAGTACTACGCCAAGGCACGGTTCTATGACGCGGAGAATCGTCACTTTACCGCTATGGACCCCATCCTTGATCCGAGCCAGTACAGCATCAAGGAGTATGTGGACGAGCCTGTACAGCTGGTACAGTATCTGTATGTGTCCAATAACCCGATTGTTTACATTGACCCGCTTGGGTTAATGAACTACTTTACACAAACAGACAACTTGCTGTCTGGTGTTTGGCAGGGAGTAAAGGATAATACTGTTGGACTGGTTCAGAGTGTACCACAGGCAATCCCGATGCTGAAGGAACTAATTAAGGGTGTTGTAAGTGGTGACATTGATATCGTAACCCTCGCAAAAGCGGTTCTGACCGGAGCGCTGGGAGACTATTGGTATGTCGTCCGAAATGTTGGAGTTCTTAATCCCTTTAAGAAGAACACAGACTCTGAAGTATATCGTTATGGTCGTGCTGTTGGCAGTGTAGGAACAGATATTGTTTTGGCACTTGTTGGCGCAACCATTGTTGATAAAGCTTTTGATGTTCTCAAGGGAAGCAAAGTTGGTCAAAAAATAATCAGTTTGGCGAAACAGGCCGAAGGGTATTTTGATGACTTTGTTTGTACCAATAAAACCAATCTCAGCAATGCGCTATATGATATTACTCATATTGGAGTCGAATCTACTCGTGGTGGAAGATTACTTGGCGGAAAGTACCTTGACGATCTTATCAACAGTGGGAAGAAAGTCACAGTGTCCGATGTGATTGCTATTGGTAAAACAAAGAGTGGCCGTTTGGTCTGGCTTGAACAAGGTAATGCGAAGGCGGGCCTTACGCATGTACTAAACCACGCAAACGAATTTGTTCAAAAGGGTATCCCAAAAGATAACATTCCGGAATTCCTTATTCAAGCGGTAACTAGAGGCAAAGTAGTTGGCTATCAAAATACCCGTCCCATTTATGAGCTGGTATATCGTGGCCGAACACAACGAGTTGCAATTACCGTCGGTAACAATGGTTTTATTGTAGGCGCAAATATGAAGTAATATCAGGTGCAACATGAAGAAGTTACTTATTTATTTAGATTATCACTGCTTTCCATTATGGCTTTATAACGAAGATGGTAGCGTCGAGCAAAATTCTATGATTCCAGAACTATGTGGCAATAAACACCTGGAAAACCTCTTCATACGTATTAGTAAAACTTATGATAGTTTCTTTCAAGATGACGATACCATATTTGCTTATAATGGTCCCGCATCAGAGGGTGAGCAACAACAACTTGAACAAGATTTGCGCGAAGCATTTCAGATTGTTAAAGAAACCGTAGGCGATAGTTATGAGGTGGCAATTGACTATGAGAGCATTTATGCGGATGATCCATCTCGAGATTAAGTAATCTCTGTAAGGACTTTGTTACAGAGTTGATGAGCAAAAAGCGCAACTACTCAAAATAGAATGGGGATGGTATGCTTTAAGTGTATTTAGGTCAGATTTTCACCCGGAGGGGCCAGTGCGACATAAGGAAACTTGCCCAAACCTAAATACCGAATCTACCACGCATAAAAACCGCAGTTACCCTGGCCTGGGGTGGCTGCGGTTTTTTAAGGCAGTAGCGGCAAATGTGGATTTTAGCAGTGGAAATTCGACTATCAGAATCAAACTGTGACCATCAATGTGGTACAACCGAAAATAATGTGAAGCAATAAGTTGACGCTTAACGCACAGAGCCTGCTTTTCCCCAACAAAGGGGATCAGCAGGCTCTGTTTTTATTTTATATGGGTATCTGATTTCCACGATGTTCTTTGCCGGAATGCGGCAATAACGGATTACACAACTTGGATCAGTGCTTCAGTCTCCTGTTCACTGTATTCTTCCCTTACTAAATGAAACTGCTGGAGCATTAGAGCGTAACACCATATATCAACCAACAAAATTGAGACACATCAAACCGGATCATATGATTGGCAAGACAACCTCATTTGCCGAAGGCCAGTTGTTTTAAGTAGGGCTGGCTGCCGGCTGTGCCAGTGGGCAAGGAGAAATGCGACATGGTGGATAGCAGTTGCCGCATTAAGTTGTTTTGCCTGATCAAGTCAAGTCACACTGCCTTCAGGACAGTGCGAGGGAAACGAATAAAAAGGTATCGGGATACACAGTCTGGCCATATAAAAAAGGAAGACAAGCCTCCGCCTGCTGTCCCAGTATCCCTCCATGAACTTCTTAATGCAGATTTAAAGCAGATTGCCGATCCTTTGCCTTCGGGCGGGGTCGGCAAATTATTTTGTTGTGACAGACTCTCTATGGGGTGCAGAGACCCTCCGAACTGAAATTTACTTCTCGTTCCAAATTTCAGAAAACGGAGGAAACTGTTATGGGCTTTGATAGGGATGCCTATGCCACACGAATCAAGAGCCTTCGCAAAAGCCGTGGACTCACCCAGGAGCAACTCGCTGAGAAGATGAATGTAACCAGTACTTACATCGTGAAAATTGAAAACAGCAAGAGAACCGGCTCAATTGAGTTTTCTGTTGAACTGGCGAACTGCTTTGGTGTCTCTCTGGATTATCTTCTGCTTGGTGCAGAATCTAAGAATAAGAAGCAGATGCTCAAAACGGTGATATCTTTCCTCTCTGAATTGGAGGCAGAGCTCTGAGCCTGACAGAGAGGGTAAGAAACCTGCCACCCTGTTTCTGTTGCACATCAAATCACAGAGTTACAATTAAGGCAGAACCAAGAGAATTGGTTTTCCTGCACCTTGAAAAACACTGTATCATGCAGTTATATCCGGCGACGAATAACGTCGGCTGACGATCCTCTGACAAAGTGGAAAAGCGATGCGGCGGGTGCGCCAAGACCACCTGTGCGGATGATTTCGCATAAAAGACGGCCAAATAAGGTGCCCAGCGGTTCCCACCCAGCCATAAGCAGCCTTGGCAAGCTGTTTCGCAATGATCCCGTCAGCCTGTACTCCCTGTCCAGCCACAGCCACAAGCAATGGGGGCAGCTTGGAGAGATCCTCGGAGGGGTGAGATTCCCGGAGAGCGGCGCCAGCCGCTGGTTCGTTCAGCCGCCCATGATCCGGGAAGTAGTGTCGAATAGGATCAGTAAGAAGTAAATAAAAGCGGCGGGAGCTGCTCTACAGAAAGCAATGCGATGCTTAAGCAAGAACAGGGAGCTCCCGCCGTATTCTCAAGATCATATCGCTAATAGTGGAACAGGTTTCTGTTTTGCGGCGGAAATATGGAAATCGTCTCCCCTCCCCTGCTATCTTTCTAAACAGACGATTCCCATATTTCTGCTGCAAGGCACACCACGAAAGGAGAATTCGACATGGATCAAAATATTAATTTCTATGGCATCATTCTTATGCTCCGTAAACTCCGTGACAACGGATTCTTTACAGAAAAGGAGCTGAAAAAAGTAGCGGCTCGAATCGCAGCAGAGAGCGGTACAGAACTGATTATTTCTCTCTGAATCCTTCATTTTTAGGTGGCTATTTCAATGATGTTGTGGTAGTGTTTGTGTTGCCAAAAAGGAGGTGGATCGATATGGCAAAACTATGGTCGACAGATGGTGCATCAGCCCTGGAAGAAAAGTCATACCGGGTCATCAAAATCGAATCCCAGGAACAAGCGAAAAAGGCTCGGCTGCGGGTAGCCGCATATACACGTGTCAGTTCTGACTCTGAAGATCAACTCAATTCCTTCGCGGCACAAAACCGCTACTACACCGAACTGATCTCAAAGAAGCCTGAGTGGACTATGGTAGATATATATGCCGACGAGGGCATCACCGGTACATCCACGGAAAAACGGGATGACTTCCAACGCATGATGGCAGATTGCCGCCGGGGTCTAGTCGACCAGATCCTCGTTAAATCCATCTCCCGCTTCGCCAGGAACACCAAGGAGTGTCTTGAAAATATTCGCGAACTGAAAGAGCTCGGCGTAAATGTACGATTCGAGCGTGAGAGCATTAATACAGCTAATGTAAGCAGTGAGCTCATCACTGCTATCTACGCCGCTTTCGCTCAGAAAGAGAGCGAATCCATCTCCGGCAATATGCGTTGGAGTTATCAGCGCAGAATGGAGAGTGGGACATTCCTCCCGTCCTCCATGGCTTACGGCTACAAAATCGTGAACAAGAAAATTGAGATTGACCCAGATGCGGCACTGACTGTGTGCAGGATATTTCAGTGGTATCTGGACGGTATCAATAAAACTCGGATCGCAGCAATGTTAGACGATGAAGGCGTCCCTACTAATCAGAACAAAACATGGAGAGAAAGTGCAGTTCACTATATACTGACCAATGAACGATACATCGGTGACTCTCTATGGCAGAAAAGTTATACCACCAACACCTTTCCCACGACTCGCTGCAAAAACAACGGAGAACGCGAAAAATACTATGCCGAGGGAACACATCCTCCCATTATTGCCAAGGAAACCTTCGAGCAGGTACAAAAGCTCATTCTGCTCAGGAAGGACATCTTTGGCAAAAAAAAGAAGGAGCATCCCTACCCTCTTTCCCAAAAACTGATATGCGAAAACTGCGGAACAGCTTTTCGCAGAAAACAACAGAGAAAACACGCATATTGGTGCTGTATGAAACATGACACCTCTCTCGCTGACTGCGCCATGCTTCCAATCGCAGAGGAAAGTATCTATGACGCCTTCTGCCGTCTGTACTATAAACTCAAGCACCAAAGCAATTCCATTTTCGAGCAAATGCTTGTCTCTCTCCAAGCTATCCGTAACCAAAGAATGCTCTGGAGTCCTGACATCGTTTCCCTGAACAAAAAAATATCAGAACTATCCAGTCAGAATCAGACGCTGGCCTTTCTCAAGCAACAAGGCCTCGTTGATCCTGACATTTTTATATCCCAAACCAACGAGCTGACCAAGCAGCTTCGGCAAGCCAAGCTGGAAAAGGAAAAACTGATGGATGCCGAGAGCGACATGACTGCCCAGCAGACCCAAGAGATCCTCGACCTGCTGGAGAATGGGCCGCACTTCCTCGACACCTTCGATGCGGAACTGTTTGGTGAACTCGTCGATAAGATCATCGTGGAAAACAGTGACTCCATCCGCTTCCGTCTAAAAAATGGATTGGAGCTGAGAGAACGGATCGAGAGGACGGTGCGGTAATGGGAAATCGGAAACAGCCCTTCGGTTACAAGATCACTATGGGCGAGGTTGTAATTCACAAAGAGGAAGCAAATGTAGTACAGCAGATATTCAAGCAATATCTCATGGGCGAGTCCTTGCAAATAATTGCAGATGCCTTACGAGAACAAGGTGTAATCTATGATGATGGGCGGTCATGGAACAAAAACACCATCGCCCGAATTCTTGAAGATGAACGCTATGCCGGAAAAAAGGGATACCCGAAGTTGATCGATCAGGAACAGCTCCAAGCAGTTGCGGAAAAACGATCCCAAAAAGCGGCTTCTCCACAGAGAACAGAACTACAAAAAGTATTGCGTAGACTCTGTAGGAAAAATACCAATGCTTCCGTAGAACAGCAGGTCGAATCCCTGCTCAACGGTCTGCTCCGGACCCCTGCACTGATCAAGCAGCCCATGCGAAGCCAGCACCAAAACACATCCCCTGCGCAGATGGAACTGGATGAGATATTGGATCAGCAGCCCATTGATGAAGAACGCGCACAGTCAGTCATTCTGAAAATCGCTGCCGAACAATATGAAATGTTAGGCGATGATGAATATGAAACCATACGCCTTCGCCGCCTGTTTACATCTGCTGAAAAAATATCCGCAGAGCTGCTGAGATGTGCAGTAGCGGAAGTTGATGTGGTCCAATCCCAAGTCAGGTTACATCTCAAAAACGGACAAGTCATTGAAAGGAGTGATCTGCAATAAGAGATACTGCTCCCAAGGTTATTAAGATCCCGGCAAACCCTGATGTCATAAAAACTGCTACGACACGCAGGCAACTTCGTGTGGCGGCATACTGCCGTGTATCCACCAAAGAGGAAGACCAGGCCAACAGCTATGATGTACAGAAAGAATACTATACCGATAAGATCATGGGAAACCCGGATTGGACAATGGGGGGCATCTTCGCAGACAAGGGCATCACCGGTACCTCCGCAAAAAAACGTGAGGACTTCATGCGAATGATCAAGTATTGCCGTCAGCACAAAATAGATATGATCCTGACCAAATCAGTCTCCCGGTTCGCCCGAAATACGGTGGACTGTCTGTACTACACCCGTACCCTCAAAGCATTGGGCATCGCCGTGGTATTCGAAAAGGAGAATATCAACTCTATGGAGGAGGACAGTGAGCTGCGCATTACCCTCTCCGGCGCCTTCGCGCAGTCCGAGAGCGAATCCATATCTGCCAATGTGACCTGGGGCAAACGCCGTGCCATGGAAGCAGGCAAAGCCAGCATCCAGTACAAAAAGCTGTACGGCTACCGTAAAGGTGAGGATGGCAAACCTGAGATCATCCCTGAACAAGCTGAGATCGTCCGAAGGATCTATGACCACTATCTGGGCGGTGCCAGTTTGCGGATGCTGAAGGAGGAACTGGAGGCAGAGCAGATCCCGTGCTTTGAGGACTCGCCGGAATGGTCCATCACCCGCATCCGCAGTATCCTGCAAAACGAAAAATACTGCGGTGATGTCCTGATGCAAAAGACCTTTCGTCAGGACTTCATCAGCCGCAAGACCATTAAGAACACAGGCCAGCTTCCCATGTACCTCATCGAAAACCACCACGACGCCATAGTTGACCGTGATAAGTTCAATAAGGTACAGACCGAAATGGCACGACGAAGCGCGGCCAGAAGCCCTTCGAAAAAATCCTCCACCGGCCTTACTTCCTATGCCAGCAAATATGCCCTCTCCGAACGGCTGGTCTGCGGTGAGTGCGGAACACTCTACCGCCGCTGCACATGGACGCAGAAAGGTGTAAAACGCATCGTGTGGCGGTGTGTAAGCCGTCTGGATTACGGAAAGAAATACTGCCACAATTCGCCCACACTGGATGAAGCACCGCTCCAGCAGGCCATTCTCACTGCCATCTCCACCATGATGGCATCGAAGGAAACTCTGATCCAACAGATCACAGGTTCTCTGAAAGCCGAGGTCATCCCGTTCCCCGGAGAAGGCTTGAGCCTTGGCGATATCGACCGCAGACTGGCTGAGCTGGAAACACAGTTCCAAAAACTTCTGAAGCAGGCCACCTACGATCCTGCTGCCTACAGCGAACAGTTCAAGGAGATCCTGGACGAGCAGACCTTCCTGAAAGAAAAACGCACTGCGATCCTGGCGGAGAATAAGCACAACGCCGAAATCAATCAGAGGATCATGGATGCCGCTGAGTTGCTGGATAGGGATGCCATAAACATCACCGAATGGGACGAAAGCGTTATCCGACAGATGGTCGAAACGGTCAAGGTGCTGTCCAAAAACGAGATCATCGTGACGTTAAAAGGCGGTGCGGAAATCAATCAAAGATTGGAGTGAGCAATATGGTCTTTGCAACCGGCGATACCCACGGCAACTTCCTTCGTTTCCGACCTGAGAACTTTCCCGAACAGGAAAATATGACCAAGAATGACTATGTCATCATCTGTGGTGACTTTGGCGGAGTATGGGATGGCAGCAAAAAAGAGCGTCAAACACTGGACTGGCTGGAGAGTCTGCCGTTTACGGTACTATTTGTATCTGGCAACCACGAGAACTTTGACCTGCTGAAAAAACTGCCAGTAGAGGAATGGCATGGAGGCAAGGTACAGTTCATCCGGCCCCATGTGATCCATCTACTTCGAGGACAAGTGTTCGAAATCGAGGGATACACCTTCTTCACTATGGGCGGCGCCTCCTCACATGATATCTCAGATGGGATATTAGATCCATACGCAGATGACTTCGAGGAACAATATTGGTTTATGAGGAGGCTGCGTTGCAGCTTTCGTGTTGACCATCATTCATGGTGGAAAGAGGAGCTTCCTTCAGATGAAGAATATACTGAAGCACTGAAAACGCTGAAACAAATCGGCTGGGCAGCGGACTATATCATTACCCACTGCGCTCCCAACAGCGTAGTGAAAAAACTGAATCCTGACTACGACTTAGATCAACTCACGGCCTTTCTAGAAAAAATCAGACGGAAAGCAAAGTTTCACTACTGGCTGTTTGGCCACTATCACGACAACAAGATCATCAACGAACGGTATGTCCTCCTATGGGAACAAATCGTACAAATCAAATAATGCGTCAAAGCAGAGAAAAGCATGGCAGTTTGCCGTGTTTTTCTCTGCTTTGACCAGTAACAAGGTGTTCCGCACCGGAAAGGAGAAGCCATGAATATTCGCAAAGAAATCGACTACAGCACCATGCACGCCGCATTAGATCTGGCAGTCAGCATGAAACTGCCGCAGATGGAACTGTACTGCGAGATCGGCAAGGCTATTTGCGCCCGTACCGAAAAAGGTGCGGCGGTGGCGGCTGCAAGTTACCTGAGTAAACAGTACCCCGACATGACTGGCTTCTCTCCACGCAATGTGCGCCGGATGCGGGACTTCTATCGTCTGTACAGTGATATGCCCGAACTGCTGGCCAAAGTCCTGCGGCTGAATTGGACTCAGAATGTAGTCATCATGGAAGCAGAACTGCCCGCTGAAGCAAGAGCGTGGTATATCGATGAGGCCCTCCGGTGCGATCCCACCAAAGCAGAACTGCTGGAACTCCTGTCTTCTGAGGCTCATCTGCAAATCTCTCTCGACCAAACTGAAAAATACTGGTATAATACAGACAATGATAAAGTTTTGGAGTTTAATCAGCATGAAAAAGATACTTTTTGTGTGTCACGGCAATATCTGCCGCAGCCCAATGGCCGAGTTTGTAATGAAAGACTTGGTGAAGAAGGCCGGCTTGGAATCCCAATTCCATATCGAATCTGCGGCAACCAGTCGGGAGGAGATCGGCAATCCTGTCTATCCTCCCGCACGGCGAAAGCTGGCGGAGCATGGGATCTCCTGCGAGGGCCATGCAGCCCGGCAGCTTACCAAGCAGGACTACGAGGACTACGATCTGCTCATCGGCATGGATCAGGCCAACCTGCGGAACATGTGCCGCATCTGCGGAGGCGATCTTGCCAACAAGATGTCTCTTCTGATGGATCACACCGACCACCCCGGCGATGTAGCCGACCCGTGGTACACAGGAGACTTCGAGGCCACCTGGCAGGATGTGCTGGCTGGGTGCCAGGGATTGCTGAAAGAACTTACAAAGGAGTGAATATAGGATGCTGCTGAATTCAAATGAGTACCTTCATACAGTTGAAACCATCAAACAGGAGATTCGGACAGCACAGTACAAAGCGACCGTTCGTGTTAATCAGGAACTGCTGATGCTCTATTACTCCATTGGTGAGATCATCAACGAACACAAGGTATGGGGAAACAAGTTTGTCGAGAATCTTGCAAGAGATATCAAAATTGATTTCCCTGACGCTACTGGCTACTCTGTTCGGAATCTTAAATATATGGCAAAATTTGCGGAGGCATATCCGTCAAAAGAATTTGTGCAACAGCCTGTTGCACAAATTCCCTGGGGGCATAATACAGTCTTGCTGGATAAGCTATCGAACAAAGCAGAGCGTTTGTGGTATGCTGAACAGATATCTAAAAACGGCTGGTCCCGCAATGTGCTTGTGCATCAAATCGAAAGTGGGTTGTATCAGCGACAAGTGCTGGCGGAGAAGGTTTCTAACTTTGAAAACCGACTTCCGTCCCCACAAAGTGAACTAGCTGTGCAAACCATGAAAGATCCCTATATCTTCGATTTTATTCCGTTCAAGCCCGATATGGTAGAGCGAGATATTGAGCAGGCGCTGGTCAAGGATGTAACGAAACTATTGCTGGAACTTGGGACAGGCTTTGCGTTCCTCGGCAATCAGTATCACCTCAACGTAGGCGGTGACGATTTTTACATTGATCTGCTGTTCTACAACCTGAACCTCCGCTGCTATGTGGTGATCGAACTGAAAACCGGCGAATTCAAACCGGAGTATGCCGGACAACTTAACTTCTATCTCTCTGCGGTGGATGATATTCTTAAGAAGGAGCAAGACAGCCCGTCCATCGGACTCCTGCTCTGTAAGAGTAAGAATGATTTGGTGGCAGAGTATTCTCTGAAAGACATGAGCAAACCTATAGGTGTCAGTGCCTATCAAATCACCAGTAATTTGCCGGAGGAGTTAGAGAAACAACTTCCGTCTGTGGAGGATATTCAAAAGCGAATCCAAAATATCTAAAGTGTTGGGTTATCACAAAATCCGTCAAAATCTTGTGATTTTGACGGATTTTTCTCAACTTTTGCAACAAAACTATTCTATTAAATTTCACTATCCATTTTCACTTTTCTTGAGGTGCCGAAATATGGTGATCGAGACAAAACGGCTGATCCTGCGCCCCTTTCTGGAGGCGGATGTAGCGGATGTCTATGAGTATCTGAAAGAGCCCGCAGTCAACTGCTTTGCCAGCATGAAACTGCGCTCCCTGGACGAGGCCAAGGAGGAGATGAAAAAGCGTCTGGGCGAGACGGAGTACTACTTTGCCATCACCCTGAAGGAGGGCGGTAAGGTGATCGGAGAGATTGACGCCTACCCGGAGGCGGGCGAGCCACATGCAGGCGAGGACGCCGTGCGGGACACCTTCAGCCCCTGCTGGATGCTGAATGAAGCCTACCAAGGCAAGGGGTACGCCTTCGAGGCGGCCCAGGCCTTCTTTGACTATCTCTTCTCCCAAAAGGGCGCAAGGCGCATCTACGCCTATACTGAGGACTATAATCTTTCCAGTCAGCACCTGTGCGAGAAGCTGGGCATGCGCCGGGAGGGAATGTTCCTGGAATTCATCTCCTTCGTGAATAATCCCGACGGCACACCCAGATATGAAAACACCGTGCAGTACGCCATTTTGAAAAAAGAGTGGGACCGCCGCTAGCGGTCCGATTGATCCGATACCGCCCGCTGAACATCCGTGGATGCCGGCGGGCGGTATTCTTTGTTTATAGCTTGTTAAAAACTGATATGCCTGACATCTCGATCTGCTTCCCCTTGCCAGCAGAGCCTTTCCCAGATACAATGGGGACAAAAGGCAGTCAGTCCCCGTCCTGCTGGACGAAAAGCGAAATACCAAGGAGGGTGAAACCATGCAGCACGAATGCAGAATTACAGTATTGGAGACCAAAGTGTTTCCGGAGTATCAGGAGAAGTATCTTGCGGACCCCAAGTCAGGCCCCTGCCCCTGCTTTCGAAAGGGAGATACCTTTTTGCTCAAGCGTACCGCTGAACGGGACGATTTTTACCACCTGATGAACGGGAAATTCTGCGGGGAAGCGTGGGACGCCATCAGCCGGTATGTCTACACAGCCCTCCAGGGCGGATCCATCATGCACAAGTGGACCAATGATGAGCGGATGATGATCGCCTGCTGCAACGACGGGACCCGGCCGGTGATCTTCAAGATTGAGCGGATTGATATCCCCGAGACCGAAGAGGAACGGGAATGGCTGGAAAAGCAGAATTTCAAGAATACGGCAGAGGATGCCTACACCGGCTGAATCAGGGACAGGCGCATCATGACACCCCAAAAGTGGAACACACTGGCCCTCTCTGTCTACTTCAGGGATACTTAATGCAAAGCGGAGCGCTCACACGGGCGCTCCGCTTCCTCATAGTTCTCTTTGCAGGTACACCATGTCCACTAACTGCACCCCGCACTCGTAGATGGGGTGGTCGTAGTGGTCGGTGAAAAAGTTCTTGACCAGATGGTGCCTGCGAAAGCCGCAGGCCTCATAAAACGGGATGGTGGACGGGCTGTCCCCGGTGCCCACCTGCAGCGCCGTATACTGTCCTGCATAGGTTTCGATTAAGAAATCTATCAGGGCCTTTCCGTAGCCCTTGCCCTGAGCGGCAGGCTCAACAGCGATGTTTTTCAGTTCCAGAATCCGGTCTCCCTCATCGGTTACTACGCATTCCGCCTTGACGCCGTCATCCTCCAGCACATACATGGTCCCACGTTCCAGATAGCGGTCCACCATGTCCTCCTGCTCGTCGGCCAGCAACAGCAAATCCAGGTATCTCTTTTTATCAGTCTTCACTTTTCTGATTCCCATAGGCACACCTTATTTTTTCAGAAGCCGCTTCAGCGCGGCTGCGTCCAGCAGATTTACTGTCACGAACCTTCCCCGATAGAATACCGCCCAGTTGTTGAACACGCAGGGCAAGGACTTGGCCTTCTCCAGAGTGTCCACCGAAACGAGGGTGTAGGGTGTCTCCAGTTCTTCACAGGTTTTGCGCACCAACTCCACACTCTGATGAATGTAGGGACACTGGGAACTGTAATAGATGGTCAACTTCTCAGGTTCAATCACCTGCCGTTTGGCGTTCTCACCGAAGCGGGGCTTCGTCCCGTCGAAAGAGAGGGCCAGCAGCCGATAGCCGTCCGGGGTTATATCCACCGTTTCAAATCCATACTTCTCTGCGAAGGCCTGGTCTGAGAGCCAGGCCTTTTGTTTTTCTGCCCCCAGCATACACACGCCGGACTTTCCCTTAGCCCTGGCATCGGCCAGGCAGTACTCCATCAGCTGCCTGCCATAGCCCTTGCCCTTGAACTCCCCGCTGACCCACAGGCAGTAGATATAGAGGTAGTTATCCCCATCCACCGGCACCCAGGCAGTCTCCAGCGGAGCATACTCGATGAACACCACGCCCTTGGTGTCCAACTTGCGGAACACATGTCCCTCCCGGAGCCGCTCCCGGAGCCAGACCCGCTTGGCCTCCACGCCGGGGTGAGGCTTCTTGCTGCGGATGATGCAGCACAGATGCTCCCGGTCCAGATTTTCTTCTGTTAGATTGAGAAACTGATCTTCCATGTCCGCTACCTCCCGGAAAATCTGCCTCCATGATACCATGCCCTCCACGGCAAGACAATCCCAGATCCCAGCGGCAAAAGTTTTTCTCTCAAGATAAACATGACAGACAGTTGTCGTGTTCCTGTGCTATAATGCAGACAAAGTCAGGAAAGGCGGTGTATCCCATGAAGATGGAGCGGCTTATCGGAATCCTATCCATTTTGCTCCAGCGGGAGAAGGTCACCGCCCCGGAGCTGGCAGAACAGTTCGAGGTGTCCCGACGGACCATCCAGCGGGACATCGAGTTCCTGTGCCGGGCGGGCATCCCCATTTCCACCGCCCAGGGTGCAGGCGGCGGCATTTCCATCATGGAGGGATACCGGGTGGATCGGACGGTGCTTACCGCCCCGGAGATGCAGGCCATCCTGGCAGGCCTCAGGAGTCTGGACAGCGTCAGCGGCATCCGGCGCTACGCACAGTTGATGGAAAAACTGTCCGCCGGGACAGGCGGGCTGGTGAGCGGCGGCGCCCATATGCTCATCGACCTCTCCTCCTGGTATAAGACCAGCCTGCCGCCCAAAATCGAACTCATTCAGAGCGCCATTGAGCAGCACCGCATCATCCATTTTACCTACTTCTCCCCTAAGGGAGAGTCGGTGCGCACCGTGGAGCCCTACTACCTGGTGTTCCACTGGTCCACCTGGTATGTATGGGGCTGGTGCCGGATGCGGGAGGGTTTCCGTATGTTCAAATTGAACCGCATGACGGACCTGGCCGCCGGTGAACCCTTTGAACCAAGATACGCACCCCTGCCCGACCTGGAGCCGGAGCGGATCTTCCCGATCAAATATCAGGTCACCGTTCTCTTTGATCCCGCCTGCCGCTGGCGGCTGGTGGAGGAGTACGGGGCGGACCGCTTTACCGTGGAACCGGACGGACGGCTTCGCTTCACCGGAGGCTTTCCTGATGCCGACAGTGTGCGCAGCTGGGTGCTCACCTTCGGGGACAAGGCGGAGCTGCTGGAGCCGGAGGAACTGCGGGAACAGCTGCGAAAACTGACTGAAACACTGTCCGACCGTTACAGGAGGAATTGATATGGCCTCTCATCAGGATTTTGTGGACTATGTGGCCGAGCAACTGCGGGAGGCGGGCTCCATCCGCAGCCGGAAGATGTTCGGCGAGTACGGGCTCTTCTGCGACGGCGTGTTCTTCGCCGTCATCTGCGGCGACCAGCTTTTTGTCAAAATCACCCAAGCGGGGGAGGCGGCATTTCCCAATCTGCCCAAGGCTCCGCCCTATGAGGGTGCCAAGGATTACATCTGGGTGGAGGATGTGGACGACCGGAACACCATGACTGTACTCACCCGCCTCACCTGTCTGGCCCTTCAGGCCCAACCAAAGAATAGGAGGAAATAGCCGTGGCCTTTGACTACAAAAAAGAGTACAAGGAGTTCTATCTGCCCCCTAAGGAACCCGGCATCGTCACGGTACCCGCCATGAACTTTCTGGCGGTGCGTGGCCAGGGCGACCCCAATGAGGAGGGCGGCGCCTATAAGCAGGCTCTGGAATTGCTTTACGCTGTGGCCTACACCATCAAAATGAGTAAGATGGGAAAGCACAAGCTGGAGGGCTACTTTGACTATGTGGTGCCGCCCCTGGAGGGGCTTTGGTGGCAGGAAGATACTCAGGGCGTGGACTACACCCGCAAAGCGGATTTCCGGTGGATCTCCCTGATCCGCCTGCCGGAGTTTGTGACAAAAGCGGCCTTTGACTGGGCCCTCCGGGAGGCCGCGGAGAAAAAGCAGCGGGACTTTTCCAAGGTAGAGTTCTTCTCCTGGGAGGAAAGCCTGTGCGTCCAGTGCATGCACATCGGCCCCTACGATGACGAGCCCGCCACCGTGGCGGCCATGGAGGAGTATGCCAGGGGGCAGGGCTATGAATTGGATTTCAGCCAGGGCCGGTTCCACCACGAGATCTATTTGAGCGATGTGCGGCGGTGCAAGCCGGAAAAATGGAAAACCGTCATCCGGCAGCCCATCATACGGGCAGAGTGAGGAGATGAACACAATCATTCGTAAAATACGCCCGGAAGAATACAGCCTTTTGCGGGAATTTCTCTATCAGGCTATCTATCTCCCGGAGGGCGTGGAGCCGCCGCCCCGGTCGGTAGTGGATCTGCCGGAGCTGCAGATCTATGTTACGGATTTCGGCACACGGCCTGGTGATCATTGCCTGGTAGCCGAGGTTGAGAAAAAAGTGATAGGTGCGGCGTGGTGCCGCATCATGGAGGACTACGGTCATATCGACAGCAGTACGCCATCTTTGGCCATCTCGTTACTGCCGGAGTATCGTGGACAGGGCACCGGGACCCAGCTGCTGAACGGTCTTTTGCTTCTGCTCCGTGAGTATGGGTATCAGCAGGCATCCCTCTCCGTCCAGAAGGAAAATCCGGCAGTGGTTTTCCATGTGGCTATGTAAGCAGGATACGGGCATTGAGGAGCTCTTCGCTCCCGGCGCCGTCTATATCGAGAGCTGGGGGCCGGAGTACCACGGCAATAGAAAAATTAAACTGTGGTTTGATGAGTGGAACAGCCGGGGCACTGTGGAGCGGTGGGACATCCGGCAGTATTTCCACAAGGAGGATCAGACCATGGTGGAGTGGGTATTCCGGTGCGCCATGACGGACGGCAACATCCAGAGTTTTGACGGTCTTTCCCTCATCCGCTGGAATGAGGCGGGACAGATCTGCTTTTTACAGGAATTCGGCTGCAACGAAAATCGCTACGACCCCTACGCCCAGGGGAAAACCCCGGTGTTCCGAGAAGATCAGGCGTTGTGGTTCTAAAGGGGGAAACGGCATGAAAGGATTTACCCGTACAGAAACCCACTTCTCCCTGTGTGGCCTCAACTGTGCCCTGTGTTCCATGCACCTGGGCGGCTACTGCCCTGGCTACGGCGGTGGAGCAGGCAATCAAAGTTGCGCTCTGGCCAAGTGCTCCCTTGAGCACGGCGGCGTGCAATTTTGCTGGGAGTGCCCGGAGTACCCCTGTTCCCGCTACGACGGTTTCGACGACGGGGACTCTTTTGTGCCCCACCGGAACCGGCAGCAGGACATTGCCCAGGCCAGGGAGATTGGGCTGGAGGCCTACCTGGCCCAGTTGGAGGAAAAGAGGGCCATCCTGGATGAACTTCTGGCCCATTACAACGATGGCCGCCACAAGGCGCTTTTTAACATGGCGGTGTATCTCCTGCCCCTGGAAGATTTACAGTCCGTAATGGCTGTTCTGGACGACAGGCAGGAATTGGAAGGCCAACCGATCAAGGAACGGGCTCTGGCCGCTGTGGGGCTGCTCCAGGAGACGGCGGATCGCCGGAGTATCAGCCTGAAACTGAACAAGAAACCAAAGAAGGGGTGAACTTATGCCGACTTCCAAGGTGACGGTCAACTTTCCCTGCCCTGTGGAGCAGGTGTGGCAGGTGGTAACCGACCTTTCTTGCACTACTTGGCGCAGCGACTTGGCACGGGTGGAAGTTCTGGACGAAACCCACTTTGTGGAGCACACAAAGAGCGGCTATGCCACGAACTTCACTGTTACGGCCTGCGAGCCCTTCCGGCGCTGGGCCTTTGCCATGGAGAACGGCAACATGTCCGGCTCCTGGGAGGGGATTTTTGAAACGGCGGAGGGCGGCACACGGATCCATTGCACCGAAACCGTCAACGCCAGGCGCTGGTGGATGCGTCCCTTTGTCCCCGGCTATCTAAAGCGGCAGCAGAGGCTGTATCTGGACGATTTGCGGAGAGAACTGCAAAAATAAGGCTTGTTACTTTGCGTTGCTTGCGGCAACGGGCCGCTTTGCCTACAATGGGGCCGAAAGGAGTGAACCCATATGCTCAATGAAAACATCAAAGCACTTCGGAAATCCAAGGGCCTTTCCCAGCAGGAGCTGGCGGTCAAGGTGAATGTGGTGCGGCAGACCATCTCAAAATGGGAGCAGGGACTGTCCGTCCCGGATTCTGATCTGCTCATCGCCCTGTCGAAGGCTTTGGAGACCCCTGTCAGCACACTGCTGGGCGAAACAGTGACGGAGTCGGAAGCGGACCAAGTCAAGGCCCTCTCGGAAAAGTTGGAGATTATCAATTTGCAGTTTGCCCGGAGGAAGGCCATGCGGCGCTCGGCCCTCCATTGGCTGCTCATCGCAGTATGCTTGGGCATCCTGGCTGTTGCGGCCATTCTGGTCGTGGTGAACAGCCCCTACCTGGGTTGGGATTACAGCGCCCCGGAGACCGCCGTCATGGGCGTGGCCATCCACGCCTTTGAATGGGCCTTTGTCCGTCTGGCCCCCTTCATCCTGATTGCGGCAATCATCGGCGTGTGTTTCACAAGAAAAAAAGTATAGGCTTCTTGACCTCATCATATGAGAAATCTGGAGTCTCACAAAAAACCAACTTCTTTTATCTGCCAGGCCTCCGACACACTGAGGCCTGGTATGTTTATAGCCCTCATCCTGTTATTTCGCCATCTCATCATACGATCTGATGATAAATTCCACAAAACATGACAAGAATATTTCTTGAAAAGACCGTTCACTGGTGGTATTATTACTTCGTTAAGTGCGAAGTAATTTTGTTTTCAAAAAAGGGGGGTACTGTCATGATTTTGATGGATGTGAAACTAAATAACATTTATGGATTTACAGATTTCCACATGAACTTTTCCTATCCCAAAAAAATTGTGAATTCCATTATCGACAGCGAGTGGTTGTCCGGACACCCTAACTTCAGATATAAAAAAGCCGTTATTTTGATGGGAGCAAATGCGGCGGGTAAAACCACGTTGGGTAAGGCGCTGCTGAATCTGTTCCGTTTTCTCAACCAGCAGCTGGATGTTGCCGAGCTGTCGAAAATGGCTTTGGCGGGACAAGAAGCGTCATTCTCAATCGATTTCATTAACAGTGGTGATATCCTTCATAGAGTAAACGGCTATATTATGGCTGATGACAGCAACAGTCATGTGAAACTACGCCTTGGATATAGCTATACTTCCATTGGTAAAAAGGATTCTTACGAGACATGTGCGGAGCGCCTGAGCCAGAAAACACAGGAAATTGTAAATTTCGATAGGTTAAATAAAGTGCGTGACACCATCGGAAAGATCCATTATGTGTTTTCTTGCCCGGATATCAAGCCGTCCTCTGAGATTTCTAATATTGATCAAGATCTTGCACTGAAGGTGCTGCGTGCAGTCATCGGAACATTGGACCCCACGCTGCACGACATATCGATTTCCAGAGATCTGAAAAATTCGTTTATTATCCGCCGCGGAACAGAAGAGATTATCATTCAGGACGGAAAGCTGCTGAACCGAGATTCCCTCTCCAGCGGTACTGCGGAAGGGATCGACATATCTTTTTTTATTTCTTTGCTATTTTCAGGAAAGAACAGCTTTTATTACTGCGACGAACATTTCTCTTATATACAGAGTGATATTGAAAAACGCATTTTCGGCTTGATGTTGGAGCATTTAGAAGAAAATGAGCAGCTGATTTTTACCACGCATAATCCCGACATGCTTGATCTGAACATGCCAAAGCATTCTTTTGCATTTCTGCGCAAACGGGGTGAAGCTCCCCATACGACCTCTGTTATATTTGCCTCGGACATTTTGAAGCGGAATACTGACTCTGTCCATTGTGCGCTTGAAAATGACATGTTTGATTCCATTCCTGATGACACCTTGTTGAACGAATTGGAAAAGGGGTGTCTTTGATGCGTAAAACAAATCGGGTGATATATTTCGTAGAAGGCGAATGTGAGGCAAAACTAATCAATGCTTTAAAAGAAATCCCCGCCGCTATACGCCCCGGAAAAGTCAAAATTATCAATGTCATTCAGAACCTGATCAGCGCTTCTCAGCTTGTTCAGATACAGGCCGGTACAACCGTTGTCCTTGTGTTTGATACAGATGTACCCAAAACCGATTGTTTGAAAGAAAATATCATTCAACTGCGAAAGAAATGCACAAGAGTCGAAGTCGTCTTTTTACCTCAAGTCCGCAATTTTGAAGAAGAGCTTGTCCGGTGCACCGATGTGGAGCGGGTGTCAGAATTGACACATAGCCGGTCAAGCAGAGACTTCAAGCGTGATTTTTGCGCTGCCACAAATGCGAGAAATCTATTGGAGAGACATCATCTTGATATGACCAGACTCTGGTCAACCCATCCTCCTGAAGGTTTTTCATTTGTTATGAGCAATGGTGATGTAATCAAGCAGAACGAGCGGTAGTAGTTCCATCAAAAGTGTTTCGTACTTTGTTTGACAGGCTATAAATAAAATCTCAAGGAGGCATTGCTATGCGCAAGAACTTTGGAGCCAAGCCCTGGACCTATCCCCAGCCGGTCTTTATCCTGGCTACATACGATGAGGACGGATTCCCGAATGCCATGAATGCGGCCTGGGGCGGCATCAGTGAGGACAAGGAGGTGAGTATGTGCATCAGCGAAGGCCATAAAACCACCGCCAACATTTTGGCCCGCAAAGCCTTCACCGTCAGCATGGCCACGGCGGAGCAGATGGTGGCCTGCGACTATGTGGGCATCGAGTCCGGCAACCAGGCGGTGGACAAGGTGGCGAAGGCCGGTTGGCACACCACCAAGTCGGAATTTGTGGACGCGCCCCTCATCGACGAGCTGCCCATGGCGGTGGAGTGCCGCCTGGTGAGCTACGACCCGGAGAGTTGCCGCCTGGTGGGCGAAATCGCCAATGTGAGTGCCGACGAGTCCGTGCTGGACGAGGACGGGAAGATCGACCCGGACAAACTGCGGCCCATCACCTTTGACCCTATCCACAACGCATACCGGGTGCTGGGCGAGAAGGTGGGCAACGCCTTCCAAGACGGCGCCAAACTGAAGTAAAGAATGGATTTTATCCTACGCATAGATGAGGGACGGAGGTGTGGCCTCCGCCCCTCATCTGTTTTGACAGCAGATTACCGCTGTCCCTTCTTCTGCCGCTTGCGGAAGTCCTCCTCTATGGCGTCCTTCCAGTGCCCGTCCAAGGGCGCGCTGCACCGGACGGCAGACACGGCCTGACTCAGCACCTGGTAGTTGAGGCGGGTGCCCTCGCTGTCGCAGTGGTAGTTTACTGCCCGGTCGGGGGCAATGCCCAGATGGCCCGCCGTCTCCACCGCATCGATGTTGGCCCCCAGGAAGAGAAACTCCCAGCCGTACTTCTCCTTCTGCCGCCGGATCATCTCTTTCACCCGTTGAGCCGAGTAGCGGCGGCTGGCATTCTCCATGCCATCGGTGGTGATAACGAAAAGAGTGTGCTCCGGTACATCCTCGGGTCGGGCATACTTATGGATGTTGCCGATATGGTGGATGGCCCCGCCGATGGCGTCCAGCAGGGCGGTGCAGCCCCGGACATAGTACTCTTTTTCCGTCATAGGCTGGACATCGCTCACCTTCACCCGGTCATGGAGCACCTCGGTCTGGTCGTCGAAGAGAACCGTGGAGACGAATGCTTCGCCTGGCTCCTTCTGCTGTTTTTTAATCATGGCGTTGAAGCCGCCGATGGTGTCGCCCTCCAGCCCCTGCATGGAGCCGCTGCGGTCCAGGATGAATACCAGTTCCGTCAAATTTTTCTTCATAACAAATCCCCCTATGCTGTGTTGTTTGGTTTACAAGCACAGTATAGGGGGATTTCAGTTTGGATGGGTCGCATGGCAAGCGACAAATTGTTATGCCTCAAACAGGGTGACCTGGGTGCCGTTCTCCTCCAGAAGCCGGATCAGATCCTGGGTCTTAAGCCACACGGTAGCAGTGTTGTCGTTGGGATGGATACCAATCAGGCCGGAGCCCTCCAGAAAGGATTTGTCCAGCCAGAAGGTCACCTTGTGTTCCCGGTCATTGAGCAGGCCCAGGGGCGTCACCGCGCCGGGGATCAGCCCAAGCATGTCCATCAGATCCTGATCCGAGGCAAAGGTCAATGGTCGGGTGTTGTTCTGCTGCCGGAAGGCTTTCAGGTCAACCCGCTTGTCTCCCTTGACTGTGATGAGGTAGTAATTGCGCTTTTTGTCGTCCCGGATGAAAAGGTTCTTGGCGTCGGCCTCCGGGTAGGGCAGTTGGATCTCCGCCACCTCCGCCATGTTGTAAACGGCTTTATGCTCCGTCACCTCATGCCAGATGTTTTTCTCGTCCAGGAGGGCGTATATTTCCTGTTTGTTCATGTCTGTGTCCTCCTGCACCGCCTGATTCGTCTGGCCTCTTATAATCCCGCCCAGTGCTCCGTGTCAGTTGAACTCTACCGGATTACACAGCCCCTTCCAGGTCTGGGCGACCGTACGGTATACCCCCTCCAAAGCGGGCAGATGGGTATGGTGCGCAAATATAAAATAATAGCGGTTTGTGTAGCGGGGATATTCCAGAAGCAGAGTGCGATCCGCGTGCAGGAAAGAGTTCTGAAAGCCCCGAACGCTCTGGATACACGCCGTCTTCTTGGTTATCTGCGGACGATGTTGATAAAGAATCACGCTTTGCCCACGGTCATAGTAGTCCTTGACCTCCTGCCAAATCACATGCTTTTCCTTAGCCGACCTGCGCTCATGCATTCTTGCGGTCTCCAGGCCGTTGTCCGGATCGAGGAACACGACATCCGCCCCGGCAGTGGCCAGCAGTGCCGTCTGATGCCATGTCGATCGGGGGGCAGATTCAGAGTGTCTGAGAAAAATGTCGCTGACAGCACACCGCTGGTCTCGATCTCTTCGAGCCTGCGCTTTTGCCCGTGCACAATACCGGCCAGGCAGTCGAACAGTTCCGGGTCATAGTGCCTGTATTTTTCCGGATGCTCCAGGTAGGAGGTGTATTTCCCGTCCTTCTGCTTTGGTTTCTTTGAGCACGAAATGCACTCCCCATCATCCTGCTCGTTCGAGGGAGGGAGAACCACCCGATACCAGTTGACCGCCAGTTGCAGTCCGGCGGCAGTCACATTCCGCAAAAGGCCGTACTTTCCGTAGTCTCCAATGTCTCCGACATAGTTGTCCTGCATGCGGTCAGCCTCCCAGCAGGCTCTGGTCAAAGGCGAACAGGGCTTCGTTGATCTCAAAGATGTTGTAGTTCTGGTGGGCAATAAAATACTCCACAATGATGTCGAACTTGCTGGCGTGGGAGAAGGCGAAGCCCGCCTTCTCCAGCATCTCCTGGGCCTCCTCCAGTGGCAGCTCCAGAGCCACGGCAAAGGCCATGGCGGTGGGCTTGGAGGGCTTGTAGTGGACATCGGAGCGGATCTTAGAGAACAGTTTGCGGTCGATGTTGGCCTTTTTGTAGCACTGGGCATCGGTTAAGCCAGTCTCGTCAATTTTCCGCAGCAGCATCTGGGAAAAACTTTCATCCAGTTTGCTGAGGGCTTCGTCCAGACCGGAGGGTGCCGTGGCGCAGGGGGCAGGCATACACTCCGATTCCTCCATGGGCATAGAAGCCATGGCCATCCGGCGGCGTTGGGTCTCCCGGCTATCGGTATGGACATCCACATAGCGGTCATCGATGTAGGCGGCAATGTCGGCAAAGAGCTTACCGCCGATGGTGTAGGCCGCTCGGTCGAAGATGACCAGATAAACCGTCATATCGTGGGCGAGGAGGAAGTCCCCGATGGTATCCACGGCCACCTTCAGGGCCTGGTCTTTGGGATAGCCGTATACCCCGGAGGAGACCAAGGGGAACGCCACCGTCTCACACTGATTGGCCAGGGCCAGTTCCAGAGAGGAGTGGTAGGCTGATACCAGCAGTTCCCGCTCACCGTGGCTGCCGCCCCGCCAGATGGGGCCGACGGTGTGGATGACAAACTTTGCCGGCAAGCGGTAGCCCTTGGTGATCTTGGCCTGTCCGGTCTTGCAACCTCCCAGGGTGCGGCACTCGGCCAACAACTCCGGCCCGGCGGCCCGGTGGATGGTGCCGTCTACTCCCCCGCCCCCCAGCAGGCTCTCATTGGCGGCGTTGACGATGGCGTCCACCTTCATGGTGGTAATATCGTTTCGTACGATCTGCAGGGGCATAACGGCACCTCCTTGTTTTCTGGTGTTATCATACCATAAGCGGGGCTGACTGACAATCTCATGGAGTATTGAGACAATTTTGTACGGGAAATTGTCCATACCATGAATTTGAGTGCGACCTGTTTTATCACCGTTTTTTGTGATATAGTAGCAATATCAAGGAATCCAAAGAACCACCCACTCTATGATTGGGGAGGCAATTATGGTCAGATTGATAAAAGGTGAAAATGATTTAGCCACATTGAATCCTGCTTTAGCGAAAGAGTGGCACCCAACAGAAAATGGAAATCTAAAACCGGAGGATGTTACACCTGGATCTGGCAAAGAAGTTTGGTGGCTGTGCCCAGAGGGACACCCCTATCTAATGGTTGTCAATCAACGTGCAAAAAGAGGCTATGGTTGTCCATATTGCTCTGGTCATCGGGCGCTCAAAGGAGTAAACGATTTGGCCACGACGAACCCCGCCCTGGCTAAAGAATGGAACTATGAAAAAAACGGCAATTTGACGCCCCACGATATAACTGCCGGCAGCAGGAAAAAGGTATGGTGGCTGTGTGAAAAAGGCCACGCCTATGAGCAACTTATTATCAAGCGATCCAGCCGTGGAGCTGCTTGCCCGTACTGCTCAGGGCACAAAGTATTAAGGGGATTTAATGATCTTGCTACTGTAAATCCACTCTTAGCCAAAGAATGGCATCCCACAGAAAATAGTAATTTAACTCCGTTTGATGTAACTGCTGGAAGCGGGAAACGGGTATGGTGGCTTTGTCCATTGGGACATGCGTATCAGGCTACAATTCACGACAGAAACAGCGATAATACCCAATGTCCTATTTGTAATGCAAAGAGTCAGACGTCCTTTCCTGAACAGGCCATTCTCTTTTATGTGAAAAAACTCTATCCTGATGCGATCAACAGATATAAAGAAATATTCGAGCGCTCCATGGAACTGGATATCTATATTCCCTCCATTCGTTTGGGAATTGAGTTTGATGGAGCCAACTGGCATAACTCCGCTGCACAGTTCAAACGAGAGAAAAAGAAATACGACGTTTGCAAGGCAAATCAAATCACTCTTATTAGAGTGAAAGAGAATGTGGAATCACATAGGGAAGATGTGGCGGATGCGATTTATTACATTCCGAAGGTACGGACGTATACCAAGTTAGAAGAGACGATCAATGCAATACTGGATGCGATTGACCGCAACTCCAATATGTGGACAAGAAAAAATCCTCTGTGTTTTCACAGTGTGGTCAGGGCCAATTTGGAACGAGACCGCACGGATATCCTCAGTTATCTAAGCGAAGTCAAAAACTCCCTGGCAGACAGCCGTCCTGATGTCGTCAAATGTTGGGATTATTCCAAAAACGGAATTTTATCCCCCAATATGTTCACGGTCAGTTCCAATCAAATTGTACATTGGAAATGTCCGGACTGTGGTCACGAGTGGCAATGCAGCATCAACAGCATGACCCGGCCAGGGAGATACGGCTGCGCGGAGTGTTCCAAGCGCAGGCAAGGTGTTTCTTTCACGAAACAAGTTGTAAAGCGAGTGGGCTCACTTGCTGAAACAATGCCTGATTTAGCAAAAGAATGGCACCCTACAAAAAATGGAACACTGACTCCAAATGATATTTCATCTGGGCGATTTCAGGCGGCCTGGTGGCTATGCCCCCGATGCGGATATGAGTGGAAGTCCAGCCCCAATAATCGAAAGAAAGGGTCTGGCTGTCCATGCTGCAGCGGGCGTGTTCCCAAAAGCGGTGTGAATGACTTAGCAACCTTACACCCGGAATTGCTAAAGGAGTGGGATTATCAAAAAAATACAGACTTGGATCCAAGCAAATTGCTTCCTGGAAGTGGGAAAAAGGCGTGGTGGAAATGTTCTCGGTGTGGACATGAATGGGAAACAATCATTGCCAACCGTACAAAAGGGCACGGCTGTCCTAAATGCTCCAAGCGTAAAAAATGACGTCCTAATCTAAACAAGTTGCCTCTTGAGATAAGGAACGTGGTCTGTACTACATTTTGGTACAAACCACGTTCCCTGTTTTATGCCGCAGGTATGATCATCTTTCGGATCATTTCATACCACTTTGCCACCGTGTGCCGGGTCACCTTCGCCCCCTTGGCGATGGTGCTATAATTCGCCTCGTCGGGACAGAGCCGCATGTATTCCCAGATCTGCCGCTGCTTCTTGGTAAGTTTCTCAGGCGATGGGATCCCACGCAGCCGATCCAGGATTGCCTTCCGCTCGGCGTTCAACTGCTGGATGAGCACTTTCAGCTTCTCCTCACACTCCTCCCGGGTGTGGGCGTAGACGCATTTAGAGTGCTTGGTGCCGTCCGGCCAGGTTGGCGAGTAGCGCCCCTCAAAGAGGTGGTCGTTGATCTGGGTGATGCAGCCAGTTCCCGGCTTACGGATGCGCCGCATGACCGGCTGAAAGTCAGTGAGCGGATTTGCCTCAGTAGAGTCCTCCGCCACTTCATTGCCCAGGCCCCGGTCGATTTTGGCAGCGGCTTCACTAAGCATATCGCCGGTGATGTGGGTGTAGATGTCCAGCGTTGTCGCCGCCGATACATGGCCCAGCATAGCTGAGAGAGTCTTGATGTCCATACCGTTCTCCAGCGCCATGGTGGCGAAGGTGTGGCGTAGATCGTGAAATCTGATTTGCTTGCACCCAGCCCGCTCCAGAATGATATGGAGCCGTCGGAGCATGGAGCCGGGGGTCAGCGGCATATCCTCCTTGACCGGGGATGGAAAGACCCACCGGGACTTTGCCGTCTTTCGGTATTCCCGGAATACCTCCACCACGGCAGGCGGCAGCACCAGCTTGCGGATAGAAGTCTTGGTCTTGGGGACGCTCAACTGCAGCTTTCCCTTCACCTCATAAATCTGTTTGGTCACGGACAGCGTTCCAGTATCCAAATCCAGGTCGGACCACTGGAGAGCCAGAAGCTCACCCCGGCGTAGTCCCGTGGATAAGTCCAGCAGGAACAGTTCAAAGTAGTCGTCCGCCTTGGCTTGGATGAGAAAGCGCTGGAGCTCCTGGCGGGACAGCACCTGCATCTCCCGTCCCCGCTTGGGCGGCAGCTTGCAGCCCACAGCAGGGTTGCTTCGGATCAGGTTCTCCCGCACCGCCTGGTCCAGTGCCGCCCGGCATTTGGCGTGGCACATCCGTACCATACGGTCGGACAGGCCCTTCCCATATTGTTCGGTGCGGACAAGCCGCCCCTCTTTTTTCAGATAGGCATAGAACTGTTGGAGATCCTTCTGACTCAGTTGGCACAGTGGGATACTGCCCAGTTGGGGGATGATGTGCTGGTAGATGGTGCTCTCATAATTTAACTGCGTGGTGGGGCGAAGGCCGGGTTTGAGATAGGTTTGATACCAGAAGTCCATCCACTCTCCGAATGGCATATCGGCACAGATTTTTTCAGATTTGGTACCGCCCACTTCTTCCAACAGTTTGGCCAATTTTTCCTGGCATTCCCGCTTGGTTTTGGCCAGTACATTTTTCGTTTTGGGCAGTCCCTTGTCATCATAGCCCACCACAGCCCGGCCTTCCCAGCGTCCGTCTTTTCGCTGCCTTATGGTGCCGGTTCCGCTTTTTCGTTTTCTGGCCATGGATTCAACTCCTTTCCCAACAAATCTTCCAGGAAGCCACCCACCACATCGCTGGCGGCTCTCTGCATGTCCGGTGCCACATGGGTATACGTATCAAGCGTGAACGATGCGTTGCTGTGTCCAAGGATGCCGGAGAGAGTCTTGGCATCCACACCACTGGCCAGGGCGTGGGTGGCGAAGGTATGCCCTTACGGTATAATTACGACAAACCGGAAAAGCCCCGTAGAATCAAGGGTTTTGAGGTTTTCAGTCTGGTTTTTTCATCCTTTTCCAAACCGAAAAATCATACTGAAATAAGTCGAATTATAGGGGGTGTTTCATTAACGACAAATGAATAGCAGAAAGGAACTCAAAGCCTTTTGATTTCAAACACAGTAGAATATTGGATTTATGCGAAGCCGTCACTTGTTTCAAGTGGCGGCTTTTGTCATTTCCAGGACTGCTGTGCAGGCACATGACAACACCAATCAGAAACGAGGTGATTGTTATGAACACGCAAATCATCGCCATCGCCAACCAGAAAGGCGGCGTCGGCAAGACAACGACCTGTGAAAACCTGGGTGTTGGATTGGCGCAGGCCGGGAAGAAAGTGCTGCTGATTGACGGGGACCCACAAGGCAGCCTGACTATCAGCCTGGGCCACCCCCAGCCGGACAAGCTGCCCTTTACCCTGTCCGACGCGA
>OLRK01000947.1_pt1 | contig 28016 bp, 20 predicted proteins | sample 1672911 | NCBI WGS metagenome assembly OLRK01 (sample SAMEA3136736, study PRJEB25190) | human gut metagenome | biome: human gut; feature: human-associated habitat; material: faeces | place: Austria | collected 2013 | reverse complement strand
GGTAATATGTGTGAAGGATTAAGACTTTGGGCACAGGAAAAAGCGGATAAGGCAGAACTGGCCGGATTTAATAGCGGCTTGAGTCAGGGAATAAGCCAAGGATTAAATCAGGGATTAAGTCAGGGATTAACTCGCGGAATAAACCAAGGCCGAAAAGAGGGTGAACTTGTAGGCGAGCTTTCGGGACAAAAGATAATCATCGGCCGCATGATAGAAAACAATCTACCTTTGGATAAAATCGCACAGCTTATAGGATTTCCGTTGGAAAAGATTCAGGAAATCCTAAATACAGAAAAAGTATATCATTAAGATATAAATATTCGTGGACTGAAAGGGCGCGCAAAGAAAACTTTACGCGCCTTAACGGTGTAAATGAAGGTGTATTTTTAGTATATTTGAAATTTTTTGTTGATATGTTATACATCGGGACAGTCATATCATTTATAGTGGCACGCTGCGCCTTTCTATGAACACCGCACACTTATGGACGGCAGCGAGGGCTGCAAGTATGTACAATGCTTAGGCAAAAGGAAGCACTTACTTACAAGTATTTACTTTTGCCGGCACGAAAGCGAGAAAATCATAAGCGCATAGCGCAGCGGATGCATTTCATAATACAGACGCATCAGCTTCTATAAATGTCAATGATTCAAATTCAAATCCTGTATCTTCTGCAAATACAACCTTTAAGTTTTGAACACCCACAATACCTTTCGCTTCAAAACACTGCTTATAGAAAGTTTCCGAAGATAATTCATATGCTTCACCCGCATTTGGTTCAAATGTAAATGGATAGTACCCAAATTCTGTCGACTGCCCGTTTATATCTTCCTTAAGGCAGGTCATATAACCTTTTACCAGCTGATTTTTTGTCGTTCGGCCTTTGAGGATTGCCAATAAGCTGCCGTTTTCTCCAAAGTCAACTCGGTTAAAGATGACAGATACAGGTCCCGAAATTTCACCAACATAGTTTTGCATCACTCGATGACTTCCGCCCACGCCGTCAATAATAATAGTATCTGCTGCCACCGACTCCGGATCAAGCTGTCTGTATGGATTCATATAAGCCAGAGAAGTTTCACCGAAGCAAAAGCCCTCAAACACAAAGCCGTCTGAAGATATTTTAATTTTAATGGTCCTAATGCCGGTCTGCCGCTGTATTTGAATTGTCTGTTTTTTCTCTGAAGTTTCTCCAAAAACAGTTTCGGCAATTTTTTTACCATTCTCCTCGTTATATATTTCCACCAAAATACACTGAGAACCCAAAATTTCACCTTCAACAGTAACACTGTCTGCACCCTTTTCACCAAAATCTATATTTTTAAATACCGTGCTATAGCCTGACGGCATCCCACATACACCGCTGTCCTTTTTAAAAACGCCAACAGACGCGGCATCATAATCTGATGCCGCGATAAATTCATAGCCGTCTCTGCATTCTTCTCCGCAGGCAACAACTCTGTCAAGCGCCTGAATGTCAGCACAGGCCTCCGGATTAAAGGCTTCCGAAGCCATATACTCCACAATAGACTTGTAAAGCTGCGCCGCTTCCGGATAGATAAAACGCTGCTTTTTCAAATCAAAGGTACAAACCATCAATTTTCCCCGGCCAACCTGTACTTCAAAAAGGCTGCCCAGCTTTCTTCCCCATTCCATATGGTCTATATTCCATGTAAGCGGACGGATATCCGGCGGAAGTTCATCCATAATTATCGCCCGTGAACCTTTCATAAGATTAAACCACTGATAATCATTATATTCATCTGTGACAAATTTTTTGAAAACAGGATGTTCTTTTTGTATATACATGCCCATTGTATGCGCATCCTGATTAGATCGATGAAACATTCTGCTCCAGTAATCTGTTGTAAACCTCACCGCAACACTTTCCGGCAGCACACGAACATCAGGCGTCGGCAAAAGCAGCACACTGCCGCCGTCAAGAAGAAGCTGCTTTGTATTATCGTCCCATTTTTCACATACAATTACACTGTCTGATACCGGCTGTGTCCCGATTTCAGGATAAACCCAAAGCTCATAGCTGTTTTCATTACCGATTTTTTCAGAACCTACAATGAGGCAAAGCTTTTTATTTTCCCTGATTTCTGACAAATCACAGGTGAAACACTCTGATTCAGTAACAGCGCCCTGAGCCACTTCCGAAAGCTTCATACAGCCTTGAGAAAGCAAATGAGAACCATCCTCAAGCTTCCAGTAAATATCAACATTTTCCATATTTGACGGCGTATAATTCACAATCGCCGCCCTTGCCGATATTTTTTCCATATTTGTATAAATTAATTTAGGCAGAAGCGCCAACACAACAGCCGGTTTATTGAAATTTGCATATTGCGCTTTTGTAAAACCGCCGGGCTTTTCTTCCATAAAATTATCAAGCATACCAACATGCGCTGTACCCTGTCCCGGAAAATCCTGAATACTCAAAAGCTGATATCCCGCAAGGTCGTGAGATCGCAAAGATGTTTCTATATCCGCCCGGTAGCCAATGGCAGAAACTCTTGCTGATACTTTTGAAAAAATCTCATTCATTTCAAGCAGGCCATGGTGTTTCATCACATCTCTATAGTACTTTAAATTTCTCGCCTCAAAAATGCCTTTGTCATACTTTGGAATTTCTTTGTCAAAATATGGCAACGTCTGATACTGTCCCGTTTCATGACTCATTACCGGTTTTTCATAACCTGTCAGCGCACCATCAAAATTAAATTCTGTATTCGGCGCAAGTGTTTCGATAAGTCCGGCCCGCTCATCGTCTACCCACGAAAAAGAAATTCGTATCTGATCCTTTTGCGCTGTCGAATGCGTCTTGCACGTTGTCCAGTAATCATCCTCCTCATTAAAAGACGGCTCCCAAAAGTTATTATTGCTTCCTTCGGCATATAGTCTTGTTCCATCCTCCGCCTCACAGAATTTTTTAAATTCCTGAGCATATCGTCGATTATCTGAGGAATATGTATCAAGCTCATTCCCCCATGCCATCATTACAAAAGAAGGATGGCTTGCAAGTGTTCTCAAAATACGCGCAGCCTCAGCCCTATAATATTTTGCCGTGGAATCGTCGTCTTTTTCCGGTCTAAACGGCGCACCGCCAAAAGCATAAAGTTCAGGCTGCATATAAATACCAAGCTCATCTGCAGCCGCAAAAGCCTGACGCGGCGGTGTCCACGAATGAAAACGTAAGAAATTGATACCCATTGCTTTTGCCTTACTAAAAAATTCAAGCCATTCTTCTTTTTTCATATACGGGTAACCTGTCAGCGGAAAGACTGCCGAATTTCCTTCACCGCGCAAAAAAGTTTTAATGCCGTTGATTGCAAATTTTCGCCCGCTCGAAGAAAATTCACGCATGCCAAAGCGCTCTGTCACCGTATGTTCCAGTATTTCTCCATCAACATTCAAAGACAAGCGCGCCCACAGTGTATAAAGTGCCGGATCAAATTCAGACCACAGCCGCACGCCTTCACCCATCTCATAACACAACTGTGCAGTCTGACGTTTACTGCCGTTTAATTTCAGCGAATATTTCTTTTCCAAAATGCAGTTCACATCTAAAGATACTTCACCTTCAAAGTTTAAATCATTATAAATATCTGCCTTCATAAGTACCTGATTACTGTGAATATCCGGATACAATCTAAGACGCTCGATGCCGACAGCCGGAAGTATTTCTATATAAAATTCACCGATAATACCGTTCCAGTTTGTCACTGTTTCTTCTGTCAGCATATGACAGCCTGTGCCTACAGGATAATTGTCATTTGTCACTTCAATCGTAAGGACATTATCTTCACCGGCTTTCACATCTGTCAGGCAGTAAATCTGTTCTGTACCAAGTGTATCTGACGATGTTCCAAAGCATGTGTGCTGCAAAACATCATTCATCCACACACGCGTCATTTTCGTTCTTTCCATCACTAAAATCACACGTTTGTTCCCGGCTTCTTTCGGAATATTTATCACGCGCTCATAAACCGCGGCGCCTGTATACATATACTTGCGATTCAGACGGTTAATGGTAAGCTCTTTATTTACATGACCTTTTTTATTTTCATCAAGTGTCCCCGGAAGAAAACATTCCTCCTCAAAAAGATGCTCTCCCTTTTCATATGCTCCCAGTTTCAGGCGCCATACGCCTTTTAAATCAATTCTCTCACTTATATTTTTTATTAAGCAGCAACGCTGCTCTCTCCTCCCTTTATTTCTCCACCGCATTTTCCCCAAATACCCATTCGATAAATTTCTCATTGTTTTCCGGATTCGGGCCATCCAGCGGAAATGCAAGCACCTGACGGCCGCAGGCTTCAATCAGGTCTTCGCCGGCGTCTGCAGCAAAGTAAGCGGCATCAAAAATTGTGCCGTCAGTGTACAGGCCGCAAAGGTATTCTTTGCCATCTGCGTCGGTGCCATAATAAAATCTGTCAGAATATTTTTCGAGCACAGCTTCCGAAAACAGCGCTGTCAGGTCATAGTAGCTTCGCTCGATACTGTTGCAGTGTGCCATAAAGCTTTCCGGCATGACAGCAGCGTCAACAACATGATTTGCAAGATTTAAAAAGTATTTATCGTGGGTTGAATAATCCGATGCCGGCGAACCGTCCATATAGACAAGCTGATTTTCCTCATTATACATATAAGGAATGTTATAATTAGAATCCACAAAGACTTCCTCGCGCTTACCGGCATTAAGAGCGCTTGCAAGAGAAGCCGAAAGCACCTCATCCTTTTCCACATCCATTGTTTCATTGACAATGGCAAAATGATACACCGTTTCCTTATGACTCATGATCTGATAAAGAATGCCAATCAGCAGGGCGATCAGCGCCAAAAGCACTAAAATATGAACTTTATAATAATCTAATATATAAGCAGCCTTTTCCTTCTTATTCATCGCCGCCATTTTCTTTTTTTCAGAAGCAATTTTATCTTTCAGAAGGCTCATGACCGACCTCCCTGTTCTTCAAGATATTTCTCAAAACGCATCCGCACATAAAATGTCCACGGATAAGCAAGAAGCACAACACCGAAAACAATAAACAAAAACCATACCGAGAAAATGTATTCCATCACAAGCACCGCATAGCCTGTCACAACAATGCCCATCGAGAGACTGACAGGGAGATACTTAAACGCAAACAGTACAGCGTTTTTCAGCATATTTTTCGTTGTATTTTCAAATTTTGCCAACAGCGGAAACAGCCAGCAGCCCGCCATAACAACAAGCGCAATTAAAATCATGGTTGCAGTCACAAACATTGGCTTATATTGGCTCTGCGATGTTGTCCATATTTGAATATCCAAAATAAGCACTGCCAGCACCGCCGTATAAATAAGGCCTGATGCTATCCCTTTTTTGAAGTTTGACGCAAAAGCCCTAAAATACATCTTTGTGACCGGTCCTTCTTCGTCCTTACTCATGGCAAGCAGCACTGTATAGAGCGCCGTCATTGCCGGCCCGATTGTAATCACAGGAATACATGTGATAATGCAGTAAATATTTACAAGACAAAGGTCAAAAAGCTTTGTCATCTTCCGTCCGAAAAGACTGTCTAATGAAAACATGCCAACGCCTCCTGTTGTGTTTTACTGCGGCGCGCCGCAAGACGCGCCGCCTGTATCTTAATTGCCGCAGCTTCATTAAAACGGCAGTTTACTGCCATTTGTTTCAATTGTGTTTTTATACCAGTAAGCAGAATCCTTGAGTATTCTCTGCTGTGTTACATAGTCGACATAGACAAGGCCAAAACGCTCTGAATACCCCTTTGCCCACTCAAAATTATCCATCAAAGACCACTGAAAGTAGCCGCGGATATCTGTGCCGTCCTCCGCTGATTTGCGAAGTTCATAAAGATATTTTCCAAGAAAATCAATGCGGTTCGGATCATGTACCTTGCCGTCCACCGATACGACATCGTGGCAGGACATACCATTTTCTGTAATATAAATCGGAAGCCCATAGCGCTCATAAAGAAATTTCGGTCCCCAGTAAAGACTCTCCGGCGTTACCGGCCACTGAATCCCTGTTTTGGGAAAACCTGCATAACGGTCCACATATTCCGGCGTGCCATCCGCACCGGCCCGCATACATATACCGTTATAAATATTTTGTCCGTAAAAATCAAGCGGCTGGCACATCAGCTTTAAATCCTCCGGCTTTATATCCGGAAGCCATTTTTCATAAAGTTTCAGTCCATCTTCAGGATATTTTCCGAACAATACCGGATCACTCCACCAGCTGACATTCCAGCTCCACTGCGCCGGATTTTCAGGGCAGGCAAACAATGTTTTTCTTGCCGCCTCAATGTCTTCTTTACTGTTTGTTTTCGGATAGCACATCGTTCCTGTCGGCGCATATCCGATATTAATCGGCTGCTTTGCGGCCGCACGCATTGCCTGCACAGCCTTGCCGTGTGCCATAAGTACATGATGTGCCATAAGGAACGTATCTTTTAACGGATTTTTAAGCGCCGGCGCGTGCTCGGCAGATACATGACCAAGGCCGATAAAACACTGAGGCTCATTGAACGTAATAAAGTTTTTCACTCTGTCAGAGAAATTTTCCACAACAACACGGGCATATTCCGCAAACCAGTCCACACTGTCCGGATTCATCCAACCGCCGCGGATGTAAAGCTCATACGGATAATCCCAGTGAAATAATGTGATATACGGCTCAATCCCATTAGCCACAAGCTCATCAATCAGATGATTATAAAACTCAATGCCCTTTGGATTCACTCTGCCCCTGCCTTCCGGCATAATTCTCGGCCAGCTCACAGAAAACCGATAGGCCTTAAGCCCCATATCCTTCATCATTTTAACGTCCTCTTTATAGAGTTCATAATGATTGCAGGCCACATCCCCATTATGATTTTCATAAACCTTACCCGGATCCATACAAAAAACATCCCATATATTTAAACCTTTGCCATCTTTATAGGCTGCACCTTCGACCTGATAAGAAGCCGTCGCTGCGCCCCATACGAAATCTTTACAAAATCCCATAATTATGTCCTTTCCTGCGAGTACCGCCATCCACATCTATTGTCCCGCGCAAGCTTTGCACAAGTGCCCTCCGGAAACATTTTCACTTTCAGAAGCTGCAAAAGCCGCCGCAGCACAGCCGCAAAATGACGATGCATTTTACGTTTTGCGCCGCGGCGGCTTCGTGTCAATGCGGACAGCCGTCCGCCTCGCTATTCAATTAAATTGTTGTTACAAGTGCGTCACACACACCTTCGATTTCATAATCGCCGGTGCCGGCAGGGATAAATAGGCTGTCGCCCTTTTTAAATGACACACAATCATCTGCCGTTTTTACTGTTCCGCTGCCGTCTAAAATAAGCAGACTTAAAAATGATGTTTCATCAACAACGCCGGATACGTGCTTAATATGGCTTCCGTCCATCACAAGCTTGTCCACTGTAAAGTATTTGCAGCTTCCAAGATGCGGCGCAAATGATTTCTGACAAATCATCGGCTCTGTATTTGTCACCTTAAGCGCTTTGTCCACATGAAGCTCTCTCGGATTGCCGTCCTTATCCAATCTGCCGTAATCATACACGCGGTATGTCACATTGGAATTCTGCTGAATCTCTGCAATAACAATACCTGAACCAATCGCATGGATTGTGCCGGATTCAATAAAGAACACATCGCCTTTTTTTACCTGAACCTTGTTGAGCACATCTGTCAGTGTATTGTTTTCAATTCTCTCTTTAAATTCAGCCTCATCAACTGCTTTTGAAAAACCGAAGTAAAGGCTTGCGCCCTCCTCGCAGTCCACAACGTACCACATCTCTGTTTTTCCGTACTGATGCTCATTTTTCAGCGCATAATCATCGCTCGGATGTACCTGAATTGACAAATCGCCTTTCGCATCAATAAACTTTATAAGCACAGGGAAGTTTTCAAACTGCTCACAGTTGCTTCCAAGCACGCCTCTGCCGCAGCTTTCAATATATTCTTCCAATGTTTTTCCGGCATAAGAACCGTTTTCAATGCGGCTCGGGCCGTCGGGATGACAGGATAATTCCCATGTCTCCGCCAGCTTTTCACCGTCATATTTCTTTCCAAAATCCGTCATCAGCTTTGTACCGCCCCAAAGGTAGTCCTTGCCTGCAGGTATTAATTTTAAAACAGCCATTTTTAAACTCTCCTTTATCTATATACAATCAATCTTTCAGCGTATTCATGAGACCTTCAAGCTTATGTTCGGCATCTTCAAGGGATGTGCCCTTAACGCCTGCATAATACTTAATCTTCGGCTCTGTACCTGAAGGTCTGACACAGAACCATGCGTCATCTTCAAGGTCAAAGTAAAGAACATTGGACTTCGGAAGTCCTGTCGGTGTCACTTCACCTGTCGCCATATTTTTAACTGTATCTTCTCTGTAATCGCGGAAAGCTAAAACCTTATAGCTGCCGACCTCCTTCGGCGGATTGCTGCGGAGCTCATCCATCATCTGTTTCATCTTCTCGGCGCCGTCGGCACCTTTGAATGTTTTTGTAAATAAATCTTCTTTATAATAACCGTATTTTTCAAAAATATTAAGCATCTGATCCCAAAGTGTCAGACCGCAGCCGGCATAGTAAGCTGCTGCTTCGCAAAGCGCCATCACTGCCACACAGGCATCTTTGTCTCTCGCATGTGTGCCTACAAGGCAGCCGTAGCTCTCCTCAAAGCCAAACAAATATTCGTAGCTGTGATTTTCCTCAAAGAGCTTAATCTGCTCGCCGATATATTTAAAGCCTGTCAATGTTTCAGGACAGTAAACATTATATGCCTCTGCCACTGCTTTTGCCATATTAGAAGATACGATTGTTGTCACAATCGCGCCGTTTTCAGGCATAAGCCCAAGAGCTTTCTTTTGTGACAGCTCATATTCACAAATAAGCATACCGGACATATTTCCCGTAAATACTTTGTATTCGCCGGATTTTGTATCTTTAGCATAAACACCCAGTCTGTCCGCATCCGGATCTGTCGCAAGCACAAGGTCTGCATCAACCTCTTTTGCAAGCTTTAAGGCAAGCTCAAAAGCTTTCTTATCTTCAGGATTCGGGTAGCTTACTGTCGGGAAATTGCCGTCCGGCATCTCCTGCTCAGGGACAACATAAACCTGCTCGAAGCCAAGCTCTTTAAGAACGCGGCGCACCGGTACGTTGCCTGTGCCGTGAAGCGGTGTATAAACAATTTTAAGCTTTGAAGCCTGCGCCTTAATTGCTTCAGGATGAAGAACAAGCTTCTTTAAAGCTGCCATATATTTATCATCAATATCCGCGCCAATCACTTCGTAAAGTCCTGCGGCCTTTGCCTCCTCTAAGGACATCTTCTTAATTGCCGCAAAATCAGTCACACGGCCAACCTCACTGATAATCTCAACATCCTTAGGATATGTAATCTGAGCGCCGTCCTCCCAGTAAACTTTATAACCGTTATATTCCGGCGGATTGTGGCTTGCAGTAATAACAATACCTGAAATACAGCCAAGCTCACGCAAAGCAAAGGATAATTCCGGCGTCGGGCGAAGCGAATCAAAAACATAAGCCTTAATACCGTTGGCTGCAAAGCAAAGCGCCGCCTCATTGGCAAATTCAGGGGACATTCTTCTTGAATCGTAGGCGATTGCCACACCCTTATCCTGTCCGTTCTGCTGAATAATATAATTTGCAAGTCCCTGTGTCGCCTTGCTGACTGTATAAACGTTCATGCGGTTTGTACCTGCGCCGAGAACGCCTCTTAAACCGCCTGTACCAAATTCAAGGTCTTTGTAAAAACGGTCAAAAATTTCTGTCTCATCATTTTCAATGGCTTTAAGCTCTGCCTTTGTCGCCTCGTCAAAAATCGGAGACTGACACCAAAATTCATACTTACTTCTGACTTCTGCATTCATGATTATTACCTCCATATGTCGCCTGCAGCTTTAAGACGCAATGACTGAAACAAGATAAAATTCTCTCGCATCATCTTCGTGTGTCCCGGTAATCGTAATTTCAAGCGTATGCTTCTTATACGCACCGTGATGCATCAGTGTCTGTAAATACAAGCAGTCGCCCCAGTCCTCATCGAAGTTTCCGTCAAGCTCGACAGGATGCTCTCTGTCGCCGTCAATAACTGCGGTCGCTTTTGGTACCGGATGGAGGACTGACTTTCTGTACTGTACTGCCAGACAGCTGCACTCTATTTCAAAGGTTATTTTATCATTCATTTTAGATGCCGTAAAGCCATTTTTATATAAATCAAGCATCCCCGATTTCTCATTCCCGTCCGCCGCAAAGCCGTCAAGTGTATACACAGCATCATTTTTCTGATAAAGACGGCTGTTTTCGTAGGCATTTTGGGTAATTGGCGCCTTTAACGCCGGCTCATCCTCATCATTGTCTATATCCGCATACACCCTGTCTAAAAAGCTTCGGACAGCGCCGGCTACATATTCATGTCCCAAATCATTTGGGTGAAGATTATCCGGCGTCAGCTCCGGCGCCTTATAAAGTCCCGAGGTTATCATCGGATAAACTGCTTTTTTCATACTGATACACGGCACGCCGTAATAAGCGCCAATGCTGTTGTGAAAATCTTCCGCGTTATGACCGTCATCATAAAAAACATTATTCATAATCATCACTGCCGGCCGGGATTTTGCACATAGCAGCTTTCTTATAACTCCCTCAAAAGTCTCCATAAAAAAGCTGTCGGCCTCGTCATTGACACTGAAATCAACAACGACAACGTCCGGCTCAAAAGCAAGAACATCCTTATCTGCCCTTGCGGCGCCATAATGGGAGGAAGTACCCCCGATACCGCCATTGACGTATTCAAACTGAGTTTTCGGGAAAGTTTCCTTCCACCACGAAAACACTCTGTAGGCATAACACAGCTTGTCTTCCGACGCAAGACTTCCCTGGGTAATCGAGCCGCCAAGAAAGCCTATCGTCAGCGTCTCGCCCAAGGCTGCCCGGCGCATACACGATTTTAACCGCGCCCAGCTGCCGCGGACGGCCATGCCCTGTTCAAGCCATTTTTGTGCTGTCATATTTTATGCCTCCTTTGCTTACATCTGTTTCTTTAAAAATTCTTTGTTTTTCTGAATCAAATCAATTCTTTGTTTTACACAGTCTACAGAACGCAAAGGATCTGACGGTGTATTAAACACATAATCTGTCAGCTTGCCGATTGTTGTTGTCGCCACGTGCATTCTCGTATCCGAAGATGCGTAGTAAATAAACACATCGCCGTTTTCTCTGGCAATCGCACCGTTTGTAAATACAACGTTGGATACATCACCGACACGCTCTTTATCCAAAGGTCCGATTAAAAGCCCTGACGGCTCTGCAATAACTTTTTCCGGATGCTCTAAATCTGTCGCAAAAGCATAGATAACATAGCGAAGTCCTGCCGCTGTATTTCTCACGCCGTGGGCAATGTGAATCCAGCCTCTGTCCGTCTTAATCGGCACTGCGCCCGCGCCGTTTTTAGCCTCTGTAATTGTATGGTATTTGCGTCTGCTTGTCATAATTTCTTCATCAATGACTGCGTGCTCAATATCATCACACAGACCGAAGCCGATGCCGCCGCCGCTTCCTGTCTCGATAAAATCGTCCATCGGACGGGTGTAGAAGGCATACTTTCCATTAATAAATTCAGGATGAAGTACAACATTTCTCTGCTGCGGGCTTCTAAGTGTCTTTAAATTATCAAGGCGCTCCCATGTTTTTAAATCCTTTGTGCGGACAATACCTGCTGCTGCGACAGCCGCCGATAAATCATTCACTGTCGTATCCTTGCTCTCAGAACAGAATACACCGTAAATCCAGCCGTCCTCATGTTTTGTCAGACGCATATCATAAACATTTGTTTCCTCCGGGCAAGTATCCGGCAAAAGCACCGGCTCATCCCAAAATCTGAAGCCGTCGATACCTGTCTCACTTTCCGCCACTGCGAAAAATGATTTTCTGTCTGCGCCCTCAACACGGGCAACGAGATAAAACTTTCCGTCAAGCTCAATAGCGCCTGAGTTCATGACTGCATTAATGCCGAGTCTTTCCATAAAATACGGATTTGTCTCAGGATTTAAGTCATATTTCCATTCAACCGGCGCATGATTTCTTGTAAGCACCGGATCTTCGTATCTGTCAAAGACGCCGTTATAAAAATCACTTTTTCTGTTTTTTCTTGCAATGAGCTTTTCAAGCTTTTCTTTTTCAACATAATATTGTGGATGTAACATGAATTATAACCTCCTGATAACTTCAAAGCACATTCTTCCGTTGTGGTAAGGACACTTCCAAGGCTCGACAATCGGCTTTTTCGTCGCCGGCACGCCGTTCTCGTCCAAATCCCAGAACCACTCGGAGCCCTCTCTCTTGTCAACTAAGTTTGTTTTAATATAATCCCACTGGCCGAAGACCGCCTCAAGATATTCCTTATGTTCCGGTGCTTTTTCATAGCCATTTAAAAAGCCGACAACCGTTTCTGCCTGAACCCACCATCTTCTCGATACATCATCGACGCCTTTTTCGCACTCGTTCAGCAATGAATTATCTTTAAACGCTGTTTTATAAACTTCGGCTGTCAGATCTTTTGTAATAGCCTGCATTTTTTCTGAAAGCGCCTGATCGCCAAGCACCTCGCAGCCTCTGTCAATAAGCCATGCCGTCTCAATATCGTGACCGTAGGAATGTAAATCAATAAGCGTATTCCAGTGAGCGTCAAAAAATACTTCCTGACGATGGCGTTTTGGATTATAAACCTTATCCGCAAAAATCTCTAAAATCCAGCGGAGATTTTCGCCGACCTTTTCATCCTTTGTCACTCTGTAAAGCTCTGTATATGCCTCGAAAACATGAAGCAGTGTATTCATTGTCTTTTCTGCCATCACGCCGTTTTCAGAAAGCTTCTCATTACTGACCGGCTCAAAGTTTCTGTCAAAGGCTTCAAGATAACCTTCACTGTCTTTGCAGCGTGTCTCAATGAGTTCGTAAAGCTTCCATGCAAGTTCTAAAGCTTCTTTATTGCCTGATGCGTCATAATAAGAAGAAAGCGCATAGATAGCAAACGCCTGATTGTATGTATGCTTGATGTCATCGGCAATTTTTCCGTCATAAGTCACCGCCCAGTAAATACCGCCATAGGTTTCATCAATACAGCATTTTTTTATAAATTCATAAGCATGGTCCGCATATTCAAGAAGCGTCTTATCGCCCAAAGTCATCGCTGCATTTGCAAAAAACCATAAAATACGGCTGTGGAGGATACAGCCTTTGACAGCTGTTTTATCTATATTTAAGTCAAAATCCACATAGCCGTAAAAGCCGCCGTTTTCTTTATCGCGAAGCTTCTTCCAAAACGGAAGAAGCTTCATCTCAAGATGATTTTTAACTTCTGATTTTAACTGCTTTGTATCCATCAAAAACGCTCCTTTTATCTTCTGCCGATTTCTGTATCAGCCTCTGTCACAACGGAATGTGCCTTAATATATTCGACAAGCTCGTCTGCATAGCAGAATGCAAGACCTACATAGCTGTCTGCAGCGCCGTAGTAAATCGCCATCTTATTTGTTTTACTGTCATGAATTGTCGCGCAAGGGAAAACAACATTCGGCACAAAGCCTCTCTCCTCATACCATTCTTCCGGTGTCAAAAGATATGTCTCACAGCGGTATTTCACAATTGACGGATTGTCAATATCTAAGATTGCGCCGCCAAGGCTGTATACATAGCCGTTACATGTACCGGACACACCATGATAAATTAAAAGCCAGCCTTCGCTTGTCTCAATCGGTGCTGCGCCGCCGCCGATTTTAAGGCTTTCCCACCATTCACTGCCTTTGCCCATTACATGACGATGTTTGCCCCAGTAAGTCATATCCGGACTTTCTGAAAGAAAGATATCGCCAAACGGTGTATGTCCGCTGTCCGACGGTCTTGAAAGCATTACGAAATTGCCGTTAATTTTTCTTGGGAATAATACAGCGTTTCTGTTAAATGGAATAAACGGATTTTCAATACGGACAAACTTTTTAAAATCTGTTGTTTTTGCTACACCGATGGATGCGCCGTAGAAATCCTGACACCAAATCACATAATATGTATCTTCAACCTTCACAAGACGAGGATCATATGCGTAAACCGGCATAAACGGCTCATCATTCTCATCAACAAACTGAATTTTTTCTTTGTCAAATTCCCAGTGAATCGCATCCTTACTTCTGCCAAGGTAAATATAAGGAATACCGTTTGTCTGCTCACCGCGGAACACACCGATAAATTCATCGCCGTAAGGCATTACCGCACTATTAAAAATTCTTGCAACGCCCTCCACCGGATTGCGTCCGATAATCGGATTTTCACTGTATCTCCAAATTGGCGCCCCTGTAAGACCTTCCGGTTTTTCCTGCCAAGGCACATTTTTAACTTCAGGGCTTAATAACTTAAATTCACTCATTTTAAAATCCTCCATATTTTCATTCCGGTATTTTTACCGTTTAAGACGCCCACACATCATCGCCGAAGCTTTCAATAAAAGCTGACAGCTCATCAGCCATCTGTTCAGCTTCCGGTATTCTGATATGTCCCGGCGTTCCCGCACCATTATTTGAATATAAGAAATGTACAATTTTTTCGTCATCAATTTTTCTGCACACTTCATCAATAGACTTATCCCAATTTTCATCGTGCATAAGAATCGTTGTTGCAAGAATAATCAGCGCCTTTGGATATTTACCGCGGATATTTCTCACAAACTGCTCATAATGTGCACGCCATATTTTTGCTTTTTCGCAATCATAGTCTTCTGCCATATAATCATCCGGGTGGTTATCATTCTGACCAATCGCCACAATCACAACGTGGGGCGTATATTTTTTAAAATCCCACGGCACCGCGCTCTCCCCTGTTTCCGGATTGTATTCAATCTTATCCCACGTACTTTCAATGCCGATATAATCCGGCGCATGAAACCATCCCGTATCATCTAAAAGGGCAATACCGCCCTGCGCAATATCATGAAGCCGGGCATTTAATTTTCTCGCTGTCATTGCCGTGTAAGCATACCAGCTGTTGGAATACTCGCCCTGATGCTTGGGATCGGGTTTCCCAACATAATCAACCGCCTCCGAAACTTCTCCGGCAGAAACCGAATCACCGTATACTTCAATTTTTCGCTCAGGCAGCGGCTCAGGCTTTTCAAGCTGCGCGCCTTTGTCAAAATAAAAACCTAAAAGTGTGATTGTATGGCAGGAATCCATACGCTTAAATACAATCAGCTCATGGCGTCCCTCATCAAGCTTTTCTGCCAGTGTCAGCATCACACTTCTGTCATCGTGAGGCAGTAAAAGCTTCTTTTGCACACCATCCACAAAGACGCCAAGATAATTATCCCAACAGCCTCTGTGATTTTTGAGACAGATTTTTGCCGACGTTCCCGTAAAATACGTCTTAACCATTGTATACGGGTACACAAGCACCGGCGCATCCGCATCCGTCGTATCAATACGTCCCATATACATAAGCCTGTCATCCGACGGCTTTATAAACAACTCATTTTCATTACAAAGCATCTGTCTGTGCCTCCCTGAACTTTTGATTATTTCTCTTTGATTTTAAAAGTGCTTCCATTTTTTCAAACAGAAGCACTTATTGACTGCCGCCGTATCAGCCCTTGACAGCGCCAGCCGCAAGGCCGCCGTAAATCTGCTTCTGACAGCAGATAAATATAATCAGCGCAGGAAGCAGTGTAATAATAACACCTGCACAAATGTAGTTATACTGACTTCCCAAAGGCCCCTGGAATGTATACAGAGCCGTCGATACGACACCGAGATTTGCCTTATCCTGCAGATAAAGGTTCGCCATGTAGTATTCGTTGTATGTACCCACACCTTTTAAAATCATAACCGTAATAATTGCCGGTTTAAGAAGCGGGAATAAAATCTTGAAAAACACACCGAAGTATGTACAGCCATCCATAATCGCCGACTCATCCAGTGACGGTGAAATATTTTCAAAAAACTGAATGAAAATCGTGACAGAAATAATATCCGTACCCATCATAACGATAATGTAGCCGTATAAATGATTAATAAAGCCGAGACTGTTCATAATCGCATACACAGAAACCTGCATTGCAATACCCGGAAGCAGGCTTGCAAAAAGGAAAAGATTTCTAATTAATGCGTTGCCGTGGAATTTAAAACGGTTCAGCACATAAGCGAGCATAGAGCCAATCATCACAGAACCTAAAAGCACGCACACAAGCACAATAATCGAGTTTCTGAAAGCTGTGCCCATATTTGCCTTATTCCACGCTTCAATAAAGTTGTCAAAATATGTCCATGAGCCCGGAAGCGTCATAACGTTTGTATTCGCATATTCCTCCGGCGTCTTAAACGCTGTAATGACACAGCTGACAATCGGAAGCACCGCGATAAAGGATGCCGTGATCAGCATAAAATATTTAAAAATATTCCAAATAATTTTTCTTATCCACATGCCTGCGGTCATACCTGTTGCACTCTGATTCATCCTGCGGCACCTCCTTTCACTGTATCATGCGCATTTCCTGAAGCTGTTAATACAGCTGTATTTTTTGCGGCTGCCTTCGCCTGCTTTGCGGCGCGCTTATTCATTTTCTTTGCCGAACGACTGCCGTCATCATCGGTCGGGAACAATCTGTTCATAATAATCTTCTGCAGCATTGTCGCAATAAATATAAGAATAAACAAAATAATCGCCATCGCCGAAGCAAGTCCGACTTTTTGGTTCGTATGCGCCAGCTGATTCATCTTTACAAAATAAGTCGCTGTTCCGAAAGAACCGTTTGTAATAACGTAAGGCGGTTCGAAGGCACTTAAGGAACCTGAAATTGATAAAATAATATTTAAAACAACAACCGATTTAATGCTCGGAAGCATAATATATCTGAATTTATGCCATGCATTAGCGCCGTCGATTGCCGCCGCCTCATATAATGTCTGATCTACAGCCATCATCGCACCGAGAAACAGCACCATATTCTGTCCGAGATACCGCCATATGGATGTCCCCGCCAGCGAGAAGTTGTTAATACTCATATCTTTAAGCCAGTACGGCAGGTTTTCCAAATTAAATCCAAGCCATCCGAGCACTGTATCAAACACAAAGCCTCTTGTGAAGAAAAACTTAAAAATAAAGCCGATGGCAATACCATTAATTAAATAAGGGAAAAATAAGAATCCTTTAAAAAGTGCGCTGCCTTTTGTTTTAAAGCATAGAATTGTCGCGAAGAACAAGGCGAGCGCTAACTGCACAAAGCCGCCGGCAATATAGAATAATGACAGCTTTAATGTTGCAAATAAGTCATCTCTCGTAAATACTTCAATATAATTTTCAAGTCCTACAAAATCTTTAACTTTCAAATATGTTCTGTCATAAAAACTGAATTTAAACATTTCCAAAAACGGAATATATGTAAATACCATCAGCAGCACTAACGGAAGCGTCATAAAAGCGATGAGTACAAGTGTCTTCTGGCCCTTCCGGCTCCGTATCCATTCACCGAAACTCTTTTTACTTTTCATTTGAGTTTTTCCTGACATAAGGTGCCTCCCTTCTAACTTGTGAGGGCACACTTTTTATCGTGTGCCCCATCAAATGATTTATCTTATTTTGTTGCAGCTAAATAGTCATATTCTTCAGGTGTTACGCCATTTTCTTCCTGAGCTGCCGTCCACTTCTCATTCCATTCTGTCATAATTTCATCAAGTGTCTGTGAACCTGTTAAAGCAGCTTCAACAATTGCCTGAATCGGCTCACTTGCAACATTGATACCAAGTTCAGAAGCATTGTTGATGTCGTTGTATAATGTTTCCTCACCTGCCGGCGCCGGATTATCCATAACAAGTTCAATACCTTCCATATCCTTTAATGTTGCCGGATAAGGAGCATCCTTAACAACAGAGATACCACCCTGATTTTCAGCGAAGCCTGATTTTTCTGTAAGCCATTTAATGTAAATCATAGAAGCAAGCTTGTTATCATCAGATGCGTTTGCATTGATGCAGTATGCATAGTCAGGGCCTGCTGATACGTACTGTTTGCCATTAACTGTGATTGGGAACGGCATGTAAGCAATGTCATCAGGATGGCTGCCGCCTGCCTGCATCTGTGTGATTGCCCATGAACCAAGTACCATACATCCGATTTCGCCGTTGTTAATCATGCCCTTACTGCCTTCCCAGTCAGTTGTTGTCGGGTCATCTTCTACAAGACCTCTTGCAACTGCTTCATATAATGTGTAGTAAACAGCGTAAGGACCTGTCATATCGTCATGTTTCTGGAATGGGTTTAAGCCGTGTGTTAAGCCCATGTTTGTAAAGTCTGCGTCACCTGTTGCAGAACCTGAGATGTAAGCGTTCCATGCATTCATTGTCCATACTGCCGCAAAGTTTGTGTACATTGGAATGGCATCTGTGTTGTCTTTGATTTTCTGTAATGCATCGAGAAATTCTTCCGGTGTCTTTGGAAGCTCTGTGATGCCTGCATCAGCGAATACCTTCTTATTATAAACGACACCCTGAACGTTACCCATTGAAGGAATACCGTAGGACTGTCCGTCATAAGCGTTGTTGTTTAACATGATGTAATCATTCTCAAGGTCAGCTACTGAACCGAAGCTTACGAACTTGCTTGGGTAATCAGCCTTGTCAACGGTTGTCGGCATCATACAGATATCGCCCCAGTCATCTGTTGTAAGACGCATTGTCATGTCATCTGCATAGTTTGTTACCGCTTCGTATGTAATCTTGATGTTTGGATATAACTCGTTGAACTGTTTGATGTAATCTGCAAACAATGTGTCTACAACGTCCGTCTTGTGTGTGATCACTTTGATGTCTGCTGTTACGTCTGTGTAATCCTCGCCAAGCTTGATGTCTGTGATTTTTTCAGGAAGATTGCTTTCAGTATTGCCTGTGCTCTCTGCGCCTCCTGTTGTTTCTTTCCCCTGTGTCTCTTTTGTGTCACCGCCGCCGCAAGCTGTCAATGAAGCTGCTGCCATAAGTGTCGCTAAACTTACAGCTAAAACTCTTTTTGCTTTCTTCATAATTTTTTCCTCCATTTTTAAGTTTTTTAAGCAAATTTAACTTTAAATAGATATTAACACAGACTTATATATTTTTCATCATAAAATCTTGGTTTTTATATCACTTTCTTGATTGTACACGCTTATTTTGTCATTTTTAACAGTTTTTCGCATCTATTTTTGTGTATTATGTCTATAGTTTTTTTAATTTTTAATGCAATTTAAACATTTACTTTTCTGTCATTCTAATTTCAAGTTGGTTTTGTATCGTTTTTTATTAATTAATTTAAGCTTGTTTTTAAGTTAAGTTAATCTCTAATCATTTCAAGCAGTACCATGCGTGATTAAAACCAGATTAAAATTCATTGATTTTTATACTAATGTTTACTATACTAGGGATAACAAAACAAAAGCGGGGTGGGCATTTTGGATTTAAAGAAAGAACTTGAAAAGCTGGAGCTTTTAAACGCAGAAGCGGCAGAAGTCATAAAGAAAAATTTATCGATGTTTACGTTCATAAATATACGAACTGCGGATGACCTTTACATTTACACAGAGGCATTTTTTCATGTTGCCGCAAAATACCCATATCAAATCCGGCAGACATCAATTCAACCGGACGGCCTGTGTCTTTTGTACACTTCAGACGGAGAGGGCCTTCTGACACTGACTGACGGCACACAGTTTCATCTCACCGCGCACTGCCTCTGTTTTTGGCCGCAGCGCATAACATCCAATGTCCGTATCATTGCTTCACATTGGAATCACTATATCCTCATTATACAGGGCAGCCAGCTTCCATGGTTTTTAAAACAGCTTTGTGACACTACTGCAAACGCAGGCATTCTCAGAGCAGAACATTCCAAAATTCCTCATATGCTTCATGCCTGCGAGACCGCCAGAGATTTTTCCATTGACGCATCTCTTTACAATCTCAACTATACGACCTTTTTTCTTTCGGAAGTTATCCGACTTGCAGCCGATACGAGCGCTGTGCCGGATATTCCCGAATATTTACAGGATATCCGCCGATCTTTCGACAAAAATTACAGCCATTACTATTCTCTTGATATGCTTGAGAAAAAATATGGCATCAACAAATACCGGCTCGCCAAAGAATTTACCCACTATTATGATATTGCCCCGATCAGCTATCTTAGCCACAGGCGCATCGAAGCGGCCAAAAGACTTCTTTTATCAACCAATATGAAAATACATGAAATTGCAAATCAGGTCGGCTACGAAAACCCGACACACTTTATCAATATCTTTAAAAAGCAGACCGGCATGACCCCCCTCGTCTACCGGAAACTCGGCGCAGAACTATAAACAAAAAAGGGCTGCATATCCTATGGAGAATGTAACAAAAAAGGATAGAAACTTTGCGTAACGCGGAATTGTCAACTGACGCACTGCATATCCTATGGAGAATGTAACAAAAAGGGCTGCATACTTTGCGTCGTGCGGAATTTTAAGCTGACGCACCAGCAAAGTATGCAACCCTTAATTTATTACACTCTCCGTACACTATCTTTGATGACCATCTTCCCGGTGACGATTCTTGTCATTTCTATGTCTTTTTTATGATGCTTCAGCCGGTTGACAAGTTTATCAATGGCAACTTTAACCATCGCCTCGACATTGACCTCATAAGTTGTAATTTTCACATCACAAAGCCCGGTGTACAAATAATTATCATAACCGACAATAGAAATATCCTCCGGCACCTTATAGCCATTTTGTGCCAAAAGCTTAATCAGCTCACTGGCTGTAAGGTCACTGTTGCAGGCAAATGCCGTCGGCATTTCCTTTGGCAGAGAAAGTCTGTCAATTTCCATACGTCCCGTAAATCCTCTGTCGGCAATCACCCAATCTTTACGTAGCGGAATATTATTTTCCATCAGCGCCTTGCAGTAACCGAAATAACGGTCTGTAATACTGTTGTTAGCGAGTACCGTACCGACATAGGCGATATTTCTGTGACCGTTTTCGATAAGATAATTGACTGTATGATACATGCCGTAAAAATTGTCCGAAATAACCGCATCCGCAAAAATATCTTTTTTTACGAAATCCACGAGAACAACCGGCATATCTGATTTTTCGATAAGAAAGGACAGGTATTCATTCGTCACCTCGCCGATTACCGCAATACCGTCGGCATTTTTTCCTTCGACGCTCAGCGGCAGAACAAGGTTTTCTTCGTCCTCCTGTTTTAGCACCTCATAAAGTACCATACAATTTTTATTTTTCGCAGCCGTGCAAAACTCCTGATATACTTTCCAGTAAAACGACGGATAAGAGCCCAAATACTTATCCGCAATAATAACACATATATTCAGCGTTTTTGTCCGTTCAACAACAACCGTTCCCTGTTTTGTTTTATAACCCATTTCGGCCGCTGTACTTCGTATCTTATCTCTGAGTTCATCACTGACACCTTTTTGGCCTGAAAGCGCGTTCGACACCGTCACCGTACTGACATCTAATCGTTTTGCAATATCCGAAAGCCGCACTGTCTTCCTCATAAATGTGTACCTCCCCTGAAACATACCTTCTAAAAATTGAATCTTATCTTGATTATATTAATTTTACTTAATTTTGTCAATATATCGCCTTGTTTCTACTTAAATTTCACTTAAAAAATTACAGAAATTCTTAAACCTTAAATTGTCGAAACATTATGATTGATGTCATTCCCATCTTATGTTACACTAACTAAAAACATATTTTCTTTTATTCTATACCATCTTTATTTTTTCAAGTCACTATACTTCACAAAATACAAGTATTGTCTCCCATTACATTTTATTATAAACTAAGAGGAGGGATGTTCATGCCTGCAATTGATACCGCAATGCATGATTTTATGTCTGATCCATATATTTTTTCAGAATTTATCAACATTTTTGTTTTTAACGGCAAGCCTGTCCTGACAGCGAAAGATTTGGACGATAAGGACAGCAATCTTTCCCAGATGATTGATTTTAAAGAAAATAAGACGGCTGCGGGTATTTCCGACAGCGCTGCCACGGTGGAACGCTACAGAGATGTCATTAAAAAAGCCGTCATTAAAGATAGCTTTATTTTGCTTGCCATCGAAAATCAGACAAATATATCTATGATTATGCCTGTAAGAAATGCTCTTTACGATATGTTGAATTATCAATCTCAGATCAAAGCTTTACAGCGCAAAAACAAAATCGAAAGAAGCACTTACGCTAACAGCGGATATTTTTTATCCGGTATGACAGCCACGGACAAAATATGCCCTGTCATCACATTTGTATTTTATTATGGCGAAAAGCCGTGGACAGGGCCTGTGACTTTACATGAAATGCTTAACACCAACGAACTACCAAAAGAATTTTTGCCATTTCTCCCCGACTATCGAATCAATCTCATCGACATTCATAATATCAGCGACGATATACCAATGTCAGAAGACTTAACCATCGTCATTTATTTATTAAAATACCGGGGTCAGAAAGGGCGCTTAAAAGCCTATATTCAAAATAATCCTGAAATTTTTGAAAAAATTCCTGAGCATTTGCTGAATTTAATTTCAGTGATACTAGATACTCCATGGCTGATCCATGAAAAAAACAAATATATTTCAAAGAAAGGACGTGTCAATATGTGTACAGCAATCAAAGAATGGTATGAAGAAGCACTCTCCGAAGGCGAAAACCGCGGCAAAATCGAAGGAAAAATCGAAGGAAAAGCCGAAGGACTTAATCTTGCCGGAGAAATCATCAAAAGAAAAAAGCACGGCGAATCGCCTGCCGCGATTGCACGTGCTCTGAATATCGAACAGACAGAAGTGCTTTTAATTACACATCTGCTGGATTAAATTAAGGTTTGTCGACTTAGCATATTATAAACTTTATTGTCACTATTTCACGCGCATGGGGCGGCATATCCTTTTGGGTGACACGCAGCGCTCATTACGATGTTGTCGTTTGACGTCAGAGGCTGCCGCAGCTGTCAAGAAATGCCGCAAGGAATATTGCCGGTGAGTTCCAGTAGATTGTAATCTCATTAAGCGAATAACATTCCCACACATCAAGATAGCATTTCATTGGCGGCGTGCCCGGCTCAATGAGCCATTCCGCTTTTTCATCACACGGATTTTTATTCGGGCCGCCGGAGACAAAGCCCGGAATTGTTTCTTCAATGCCATCGGCAACGGTTACACGGTTGTGCGGATTTTTAAAAGCATGTTCTCCGGCGCCGGTCACATAACTGAAGTCTGCTGCATTGACGCCCAAAAGATAATCCATCTGAGCAGATGCGCCTTCTTTATATGCCATGCAGCCGGTCAGCCTGAAGGCCGTCGCCAGCACCATACCTCTGTTTAGAACAACCATGTTGCTGCCCCAGCCGTAGTCCTCACATTGCATCGCCGCACCGTAACCACAATCCGCACCCATTTTAAGGAAATCATCCGCCGCATCGATAAAATGTTGCTCAAACTTCTTTTTAAGCCCGTCTGCCCGGACATCATCCACATCAAAGAATGTCCAGCCCGCAAGTCCGGCCACGTCAGTCCAACCAAGCGCCGACTTATCGCCGGCCTTTTCAAAATACATTTCGGCAGCTTTAAGATAAGAGGCATCGCCGGTCGCCGCATAAAGCTCTGCGGCAGCCCAAAGGCGCTCATCCGTATCTTCCGTATCTTCATATCCGCCTGTATTACAGCCTTTTGGATTTTCAAAACCGATAAATTCAGGATATGCCTCAAGCCATTGATAAGCCCGGATAGCCGCCTGAAGCGCTTTCTTTGAAAAATCCGGCTCAAAACTTTCATATATTCTTGACGCAAGCGCCATAATAGCCGCAAAATCTGCCGCAGCCATTGTGGACGCCGGGAATAAAATCATCTGACGCTTGTCCCGGCACGGCATGACGAAATTGGCATGGCGCATCGATGTCAGCTTATGACTCACACTGCCGTCATCCATCTGCATTTTCAAAAGCCAGCGCAGCTCATAAAGACATTCACTTAAAATATCCGGCATACCGCTGCCGCTTTCAGGAATATTTAGGCTTTCTTCAAAACTTTTTGGAAACCACTGCCACGCATATAAAATATGTGCCAGCGCTGTCGCCGCAGCCGTCGGATAACGGCCGAAATCGCCGGCGTCATGCCAGCCGCCGCTCACATCAAAAAACGTAATTTCTAAATCTTCTTTTTCTTTCGCAAAGGCAGCAAACTCAGCAGCCGTTTGAGGCGCGCCGCATTTCACAAGCCGGACATAGTCTTCAAGACATACCGCTTTTTCTTTATGACAGCACGCTCTTGCAAAGTTTCCGGCATATTTTTCCTCAAGTGCTGTGCCGCACCGCTGAAAATAAAGCGCCTTACAAAGAAGCCTATTCAAATCACGGTAAACATTTTCCCGGATATCAAATGCATAAGAACGAGCGCCGCCGGCCTCCGCATAATACCGCCCGGCTTTTGTCACCGGTGAAAAGTCTGCCTGCCACACCTCATCACCGGACGCCGCATCAAAGCCAAAATAGACGGCAGCTGTTTCAAAAACGCACCGGCCTGTCTCTGCCTCAACAATGCAAACAGGCATCTGCCCGGACGCCTCCGTGTTTTCTGAAAATTTTTTTGATGCATCGTCTGCCTTCATATCCGTTTTGTCCACAGCCTTTAGCACTTTGGAAATCACGGCTGTTTTTTTACTGTCAGGTCTGTAACCTGCCTGATTTATGTAAACTTTCATCATCAATTGCACCTCAGCTGATTTTTTCAAAATGATATAAGTGACTTATAAAGTCGCCGAAATCTCTCTTTACCAAAAATCCGCCGTTCATTAAAACTGCACCCGAATAAACCTCGCCTGTTTCTTCAAGGCGGTAAAGAGCGCCGGCCTCAAGTCCTTTTAAGCGGATTTTGCGGCTCTTAAAATTAGCCTCAGAAAGCACCTGAACAAAGGTCACAAGCGCCTCGGTCTTATCCTTTGATACAACAGCCCAGCAATCATACAGATGATTTTTGCGCCATGACGCAATGCGGTAATAGTCACCCTCACGCACAAGCGGATGATATTTATGGTACATCTGTGTCTGCAGCTTCATCTCATCTCTGTCATCCTGAGAAATTTTTGTAATATCAAGCTCATAACCAAATGTGCCTGCAAGCGCCACGTGACCTCTTGTTGTAAACGGCGTTGTTCTGCCGACTGTATGGTTTGGACAATCACTGACATGGGCACCCATACACGACAACGGATAAATAAGCGCCGTACCCTCCTGAATCTGAAGCCGCTCAATCGCATCCGTATCATCAGAGCACCAAATCTGCGGACTGTAGTAAAGCATTCCCGGATCAAAACGGGCGCCGCCGCCGGAGCAGTTTTCCAAAAGAAGATTCGGAAATTCAGTTACAAGACGTTCCTGAAGCTCATATACACCGAGCACATAACGATGATAGAGTTCGCCCTGCTGTTCGCTGTCCAGATAAATACTGCCCAAATCCGTCAGCTGACGGTTCATATCCCATTTCACATAAGAAATATCCGCACTTCTCAAAATCTTTGCAACACATTCGTAAGCATAGTCAACGACCTCCGGTCTCGACAAGTCAAGAACGTACTGGGCACGGCTTAATGTACCTCTCCGCCCCGGAATCTGAATTGCCCAGTCCGGATGAGCCTTATAAAGCTCTGAATCCGGCGAAATCATTTCCGGCTCGAACCAAATGCCGAATAAAAGCCCTTCCGCCTTCACCCTTTCAACAAGCGTATTAAGGCCGCCCGGCAGTTTATTTTCATTGACAACCCAGTCGCCGAGAGAGCTGTCGTCGCTGCTTCTGTGGCCGAACCAGCCGTCATCCATAACAAGCATTTCCACGCCGGCTTTTTTGGCTTCTTTGGCGATTGCCACAAGCTTGTCCGTATCAAAATCAAAATACGTTGCTTCCCAGTTATTAATTAAAATTGGGCGCGCCTTATGAAGATAAGGACTTCTGATTAAATGATTTCTGTACAAATCGTGGAAGGCACGGCTCATTTTTCCAAGACCTTCATCGGAATAAACGCATACAACCTCCGGCGCCTGAAACGCATCGCCCGGCTTTAATACCCATTCAAAGCCGTCCGGATGAATACCCATAAGCATTCTCACCGAATTAAACTGACTTGCCTCAGCCATCGCCATAAAATTACCTGAATATACAAAATGCATTGCATAAACATCGCCGGTATCTTCTGTCGTTTCCGGCGTCATTAAGGCGATAAACGGATGCTCCTGGTGACTTGACTCACCGCGGACAGATGAAACACTGTGCTTGCCGTATGTGACATCACACTCTGTCATATGGCGTTCTCTCGCCCATGAACCGCTTAAAGAAAGCATTTTAAAGTCTTCATTATCCATATCCATGCAGGCACTTAAAACCTTTTCGACATAAAGCTTCTCACTGCCTTCATTGACAAGGCGGACACTTCGCACAACCGCATCGCTGTCATCAAATACAGAATAGCTGAGAATGACTTTAAGTCCTGTCACTTTATCCTCACAATGAATTTCAAGTGTATGAACGCCTTCATTATTTTCAGCAAATGTGGACGGCATTCCCTCTAAAGGCTTCTTACCGTCAAAAATCTCATGGTTTACATATGTTAATTCACACGCTCTGTGGCCGCCCGCAGTACGGATTCTTAAGCTGCTTTCGCGGTAATCGCCGACGCCCCATGTTGAATATTCTGTCGGAAATGTATCTGCAAAGGAACATTTCTCACGCATATTTTCAGACGGCACAAACGGCGCCTCTCCTGTTCTGAGCAGCGCGCCAAGTCCCTCGAGGCTTTCCAGTTTTTTCCCGTAATAAACATGACCTGCATAACCGTCTGCAATACCGATCACATAGCTTGTTGTCTTCGTATCAAGCTGAAATAATTTTTGTTTCTCGTCGTAAAAAATACTCATGTCAATTTCTCCCTATTTTGAAGTATAAAAATCTTTAATCACCTGACATGCCGGTTTGCCATAGACAGAATAACCGTCATTAATGATCGGATATTCGGAATAATTCGACACCCAGTCCCAGCAGACATAGCCTTTAAGCCACGGGCGCTTTTCGCCCTCCTCAAACATTTTTGCATAATAGCGGCTCTGCTCCTCTAAATCAAGCGGTCCCTCAAACGTCCAGTCATTCGGCACCGCAGAGCTTCCTGTACGGCACGGTATACCACACTCAGCAAAGAAAAACGGCTTATCAAAAGCGTCTGCAACCGCCTTAATACGACGGAAGTTTTCATCCCACTTATCTATCGGATAGTAACCGCTTGAAGAAATCACATCGAGCGCATCCCACCATGTCACCATTTCTTCCTGATATTTATCTGTATTATAAGTTAAAAGTCCATGATAAACAAGACGCACCTTTTCAATTAATGCGCGCCAATATTTTTCCTGACGCTCAGCCATCACAAGCTCACAGCCGATCATCAGCATTTCACAGCCCGTCTTTTCGGCAATAGCCGCATAATGAAGCATATATTTCGTATAATTTTCAAACCACACACTCCATTTCGGCTCACAGACAACATCTTTATCAAAGAAATTAATAAATGCACGCCATACACCGTTTCTGCAGTTTAACATCGGCTTTAAAATCACGCGCAAGCCAAGTGTTTTCGCATAAGCAATGACCGCCTCCAGCATTTCATCGGACGGCATATGCGGTCCCGTATAATCAATCGCCTCTGAATGGGGTGTATCCTGAAGGGCGCCGATCGCAATAATTGCCGTGTCAAGCGCCGTACTTTCCTTCATCGTTTCCATAGACGCTTTTATCTGCGCCATATCAAAACCGCCGCCGGCGCTCTCACACAAACGGAATGTAAAGCCTTTAATAAAATCAAAATCCTTTCTCATGAATCTTTATCCTCCCAAAAATGAAATCTTATGATATGTCATATAT
>OLRK01000946.1_pt1 | contig 28025 bp, 26 predicted proteins | sample 1672911 | NCBI WGS metagenome assembly OLRK01 (sample SAMEA3136736, study PRJEB25190) | human gut metagenome | biome: human gut; feature: human-associated habitat; material: faeces | place: Austria | collected 2013 | reverse complement strand
GATGTTTGAGGAGATGGGAGAGCGGTTCGGGTTCCGCTATGTGGTCAGCTCCCTGCGGGAGAGCTACTCCGCCTCCCACAACGGCTGGTCCGCCTGCATTCTGGACCGGCAGAGCGGGGAATTTTACTATTCCACCCGCTACACCTTAAACCCCATCGTGGACCGGGTAGGCGGCGGGGACGCCTTCGCTGCCGGCCTCATCAGCTCCCTGGCAGACGGAGAGCCCTTCCAGGACGCCCTGGAGTTCGCGGTGGCGGCTTCCGCCCTCAAGCACACCATCCACGGGGATTTCAACCTGGTGAGCCGGGCAGAGGTAAAGGCCCTGGTGAAGGGGGACAGCTCCGGCCGGGTGCAGCGGTAAGGCCCGGAGAGACCGGCAGAAATTAAAATCAGATAAAACGTGAAAAAAGCTTTGTGTAAATGGATGTTCCATTGGCATGAGGCTTTTTTTATGCCATGAAACGGCGTTCCCTGTGGCATAATTTCATTTCCCAATTTCCACTTGCAACTTTCCGGATTTGTGCTATAATAATAGTAAAAAAATTGACTATAAAGAAATTGACTATAGACAAAAAGGACGGTGACCCATGACAAAAGAAGACCGAAAAAACGCCTATCTCTACTGCAAATTCCGGGATGAGCAGTTCGCCCTGTACGACGAGTACGCCAAACGCCACGGAATGTCCATGAAAACCCTGCTGGTGTTAAACGCCCTCTTTTACGCGAAGGATGGGATGACCCAGACGGAGGTGTGCCAGCGGACGTTCCAGTCCAAGCAGACCGTAAACCTCATTGTCAAAAACCTTCTGGCGGAAGCTTACGTCACCGTGACGGAGGTGCCGGAAAACAAGAGGAACAAGATCGTCCGGATGACGGCCGGGCCTACTGCGAACAGGTAGTCCGCCATATCACCTGGGCGGAGGACACGGCCATGTCCCTGTTTTCTCCTGAGGAGCAGAAGAACCTGATCGACCTGTCCCGGACGTTCACAAAGAACCTGACCATGCTGGTAAATGAAGAATGGGAAGAAAAGGAGGATTGACCATGGAATTTTACGAAGTAATCAATAAAAGACGGAGCATTCGCCAGTTTGAGGACCGGGAGATCCCCAGGGAGGCGCTGGAGCGGATTCTGGACGCGGGCCTGAAAGCCCCTTCCTCCGACCATCAGCGGCGGTGGGAGCTGGTGACCTTCACGGACAAAGCGGCTATTTTGGAGCTGGCTAAGCTGGTTCGCCCCTATCCCTGCCGGATCCGGGAACCGAAAACGCCTCAGCAGGAGATGTTTCAAATCGCCTACCCCAGGCAGCGCACCATGATCCAGGAGTCTGCCTGCGTGATCCTGCCCTATTTCCGGCAGAAGTATGCCTTTGACAATCCCAAAAACGACTACGGCCTCATGGACTACGGAGCCGCGTGGGCGCTGGTGGAAAACCTGCTTTTGGCGGCCACTGCCGATGGCCTGGGATCCGTTGTCCACATCCCAGTGAAAAAGGAACCGGAGCAGATCAAAGCCTTTCTGAAAATCCCGGACGGCTACTACCTGCCGGCGCTGGTGATCTTAGGCTACGCCAGGAAAGACGCCCTCGTGCCCGCCCAGGTGAAGGCGACGGTGGAGAACAAGGTGCACTGGAACAAGTGGTAACTGGAAATTGCGGATAGAAAACTTTCGAAATAGAGAGAAGGAGAATTATGGAATTTTACGACGTCATTGAGAAACGGAAAACAAACCGGGAGTGGACAGATCAGGAGGTGGATGTTGCCGTCATAAAGCGGATCATCGGGGCCGGCATGAAGGCGCCCTCCTGGGATCACTACAGGAACTGGCAGTTCATCGTCCTTCACACCAGGGAGGAGAAGGAGAACGCCTTTCGCTACGCTAAATCCATCGCGAGGAAATTTGACACGGGCCGCTACGAAAACCGCAAGCTGAACCTGGCCCAGAAAATGTATGTCTACGCCATGCCGCGGCAGTATACCATGCTGGTGGACTGTCCCTATGTGATCATTCCCCTGTTTCCCTGCAATAAACTGAACGGGGAATGGGTCAGCAAGCTGAACCCTCTCACCACTGCCTGGTGTGTGGCGGAAAACATCATGCTTGCGGTGACTGCAGAGGGCCTTGGCTATTCCCTGCGCATTCCCTTAAATAAGGAACACGACGTGGTGCTGGACGCCCTGGGCGTGCCCCGCGGCTGGATGACTCCCTGCTTTATCGGAGTGGGCCACCCAAAGGAGGACGAGGCCGTGCCGGAACAGTATGACAGCAGCCCAGAGGGGCATATTCATATGGGAGGATGGCGGTGATGGACTGTCCTGGGAAACCAGGCGGCGTGAAACGGCTCCGCCATCTACTAAACCGATCGAACCGTGATCAGATGAAAGAGGATGAATGATATGGAACAGACGATTTATACACAATTCCAGCAGATGGTCCTGGAACACCGGCAGGAGACTGCCGTAATTGAAAATAACCGGACACTCACCTTTGGAGAGCTGTCCGATCTGGTGGACACCATTGCGGCTGCCTTCCCGAAAACCGTACGAAGCGTGGGCATTGTGATGACTCACCGCGGGGAAATGATCGCGGCCATTCTGGCCGTTTTAAAACGCGGCGGACGGTACATTCCGGCGGAGCCGGGGTTTCCCATAGGCCGAATCCGCTACATGATGCAGGAAGCTGAGGTGGACTTTATTCTGACGGAGAGAGAGTGGGAGGAGAAACTGGCGGGATTTCCCCTGAGGTTTCCGGACAGCGAAAGGCGGGAAGAAGAACCAGCCGTCCCGAACTGTGAATCCCTGTGCAGCCCTGAACAGCCGGCCTACGTGCTGTACACCTCCGGAACCACCGGACGGCCCAAAGGTGTCTGTGTGACCAACCGGAACGTGTGCCACTACGCCCAGGCCTTCCGCCATGAATTTCATGTGGGAGCAGGGGACGTTATGCTCCAGTATTCCGTCTGCTCCTTTGATATTTTTGTGGAGGAGGTCTTTGCCAGCCTTTTAAATGGAGCTGCCATTGCCATTCCGTCAGAGGAAGACAAAGAAGGACTCTCCTCCCTCATGAACTTTGTGGAGCGCCATGGGGTGACGATGATCAGCGGATTCCCCTATCTGTTGGCGGAAATGAATCACCTTCCGTCCATTCCTTCCTCCCTGCGGCTGCTTATAAGTGGCGGAGACGTTCTGCGGGGTGTTTATGTGGATCATCTGTTAGACCAGGCGGAGGTGTACAACACCTACGGGCCGTCTGAGACCACTGTATGTGCTTCCTACTACCGCTGCCGTCAGGGCGGCGTGCTGGCAGACGGCACCTATCCCATCGGAACACCGGTAAAGGGGTGCCGGATCCTCCTTTTGGATGCCGCTGGAAAGGAAGTACCAGCAGGAGAGACCGGGGAAATCTGTATTCTCGGAGACGGGGTATCCCTGGGCTACATCGGAAACCACGAGGAGGAAAACAAGGCATTTGAGCCCCTTCCGGACGGCAGCGTCCTGTACCGCAGCGGCGATCTGGGGTATTGGCTGCCGGACGGCAATCTGGCCTTCCTGCACCGCAAGGACACGCAGATTATGATATACGGGAAACGGGTGGAGGTATCGGAGGTGGAATCTCATCTTTACCAGTGCCCCAGCGTGCGCCAGGCGGTTGTCCGGGCCTTCACCGATGAAGATGGCCTTTCGTACATGACGGCCTATGTCGTCCCCTCGGACCAGGAGATCAAGGTGTCCACTGTCCGAAAGGAGCTTTCGGAAAACCTTACCTCCTTTATGATTCCGGAATTCTTCGTGAAAATGCCCTCCATTCCCTTAAATACCAACGGCAAACCGGATATTGCAAAGTTTCCGGTGGTGATGAAAGCGGGGAATGTGGCATGAATGTATTGATACGGCAGGCCGGGACTACGGATCTGGAACTGCTGCTGCGTTGGCGGATGGAAGTGCTGCGGGAGGTATTTTCCATCCCGGAAAACCAGCCCACAGACCGGCTGGAGGAGGAAAACCGCCTATATTACAGGAGAGAGTTGGCCTCAGGCGGACACATCGCCTGTTTTGCCTGTGCTGGAGAGGAGATCATAGGCTGCGGAGGGCTCTGCCTTTACAGAGAAATGCCTTCGCCGGACAATCCCACCGGGGCCTGCGCCTACCTAATGAATATTTATACCCGGCCTTCCTGGCGGAAACAGGGGGTGGGAGAACAGATTGTGACCTGGCTGACGAACCAGGCCTTGGAGAGAGGCATTACAAAGATATACCTGGAAACGTCTCAGGCAGGAAAGAATCTGTATCGGAAAACCGGTTTCGTGTCCATGGAAGATATGATGAAACTGCCGGAGGATGCCCTCCGGCAGCCGGTCCCATCGCAAAAATAAGGAAATCGCAGTCCTTAAAGGGTGCGCGGCAGTATATATTCACACCGAAACGCGGCTGTGTCAGTAGCCACGTCCCTTCACGCGAAGTATGGTTCCACCGGAGGCTTTTGTCTCATAAGGAACGCCGTTTTCCGCGGCGAAAAACGGCCGGCCAGGCCTTTGTCGGGCCGGCCTTCCAAAATCCACAATCACAGTCATTCAGACCAGATTTTTTCCCGCGTTTATTTTTATCCTGCCCCTCCCACACACAACGGACATGACCGCTAACGCGGTCATCACAAATCATGAAAGCCCGATGGCTCCACGCCTACGGCGTTCCCGCCATCTGCCGACGGTATTCGAAATACGTGCTATCGCTCTGCTTTCACAATAAAATGAACCATTTTCCCACAGCCGGACTCTATATGACAGGTGCACCGAAAACAAGCGGAAAGGAGATAGGCATGGACGGGACGGAACGAGAGATGATCATACGGATGCAGCAGGGGGAGGACGAGGCCTTTTCCTGGCTGTTCCGGAAATACCAAAGCCGTGTCCTGCGCATGGCGTATCTGATTTCCGGGAACTACGCAGACAGCGAGGACATTGTGCAGGAAACCTTTGTCAAATGCTATACATACCGAAGGCATCTGCGGGAACCGGAGCGGTTTGAGCCATGGCTTTATCAGATCATGACCAGGACGGCCTGGCGCATGGTGAAAAAGGGGCGGCGGGAACAGCCCGCCGAGGAAATCCGGGAGGAGGAACCTCTGCGGACGGACGCCCCGTTAGAGGCCGTGATCCATTCAGAGGAGCGGACGGCTCTCTGGGAGGCAGTGCAGTCTCTGGAGCTGCGCCAGAGGACGGCGGTGGTGCTTTATTACTACAACCAAATGTCCACCAGAGAGATCGCTAAGGCCATGGGATGTCTGGAAGGAACGGTAAAGTCCAGGCTGCACACCGCAAGGAAAAACCTAAAGCAGAAGCTGGACGCATGGGAAAAGGAGGCGCTCTATGAAAAGAGAACCGTTTGACAACAGGATAGAGGAACTGCTGAGACAACAGGCGGACCACGTAACCATGACGGGAGAGCGGCAGGAACAGGTCCTTGGCCGCATCTTAAACAGAGTGGGAGAGCCGGGACAAAAGGAGGATTTTGGGATGATGAGACGGTTTACAGGAAAGAAAATAGCAGTGATGGCGGCAGCCATGTGTATGGTGGGAGTGTTTACGGCGGTAGCCGCGGGAAAGATCGTGTCGGTGTCCTCGTCTGTGCGGACAGACCAGCCGGACTACCGGACAGCGGCGGAGGTGACAAGGGACGGGGACCGGCTGGGCTTTACCCCTAAGGCCGTGGAGAGCTTTTCCAACGGTTACGCCTTCTCCCAGGGCTATTTTTCCATGATGGAAGGCTTTGACGAGGAGATGAACCGGGTGGCGGAGATCCCCTCCGTGATTTTGGACTACCGGAAGGGAGACCATTTCCTGACCCTGGATATGCAGAGCCCCGGAGGGCTGGACAGCGGTGAGCCGGACCAGGTAGAGGTCTACGAGGGCATTGAGCTGGAGTATTCCCATCTGGATTCCATCTTCGTGAGCGTGGATTACACCCCCACGGAGGAGGAGCAGAAACTGTCGGAGGAAGGAAAATTAAACATCGGCTACGGTCTTCCGGAAGGCTCTGAGAAGGAGGAGACTGGCTTTTCCTTCGTCCGCTGGGAGGACGGCGGCGGCGCCTACACCCTCACCAGTGGAGAGGAAAACGGACTTTCCTCCGGTGAACTGCTTGCCATGGCAAAAGAAATTATCGACAGCGGGGCCGCGGAATAAAAAAGCGGGCAAAGCAGGAGCTGGCGGAGGCGTTGTACCACAGAAAACCGCCTTTCCCGTGATACAAAACGGGCATGACCGCTCACGCGGTCATCGCGAATCTTGAAAGCCAGATGGCGGAACGCCGTAGGTGTGGAGCCATCTGCCGGCGGTATTCGAAATCCGGGCTACGCCCTACTTTCTCATACCGTCTTGCCCGTCTGATGCCGATATATCTGTGCGCGCGAGCGCGCCCATCTATACCGTCGCCATCCGGGGCTTTCACACTAAATAAGTCTTGCAACAAAGCCTCTCCTGTGGTAAACTATACACGCTTTGAAAGAACGGGTGTGGGAATTTTTCCCACACCTGTTTCCATACCATCGGAGGGGAAAAATTATGGATTTGCTGACACTTTTTACGCTTGCTGTAGGTCTTTCCATGGACGCCTTCGCCGTGGCCGTATGCAAGGGCCTGGCGATGAAACAGATCACTGTGGGAAAGGCGGTGATCGTGGGCCTGTGGTTCGGCGGGTTTCAGGCCGGGATGCCGTTTTTGGGCTACGTACTGGGCATTCAGTTCCGGGACAGGATCACGGCCATTGACCACTGGATTGCCTTCGTCCTGCTGGCCTTTATCGGCATCAATATGATCCGGGAGGCGCTTTCCGGCGAGGAGGAGTGCTGTGAGGACGGGGACGCGGCCCTGGGAATCAAGGAAATGTTTCTGCTGGCAGTGGCCACCAGCATCGACGCCCTGGCGGTAGGCATCACCTTTGCCTTCCTGGATGTGGAGATCCTTCCTGCCATCAGCTTTATCGGAATTACCACCTTCTCCCTGTCTGTAGTGGGAGTGAAGGCCGGAAATGTGTTCGGCCGCAAATACGAGGCCAGGGCCGAGATCGTGGGAGGCGTCATCCTGATCCTTCTGGGGACGAAAATCCTCTTAGAACATCTGGGAATTCTGGCGTGAGAACCGTATCCCAAAATCTTAAGAAAAAACAGAGGAATTCTTTTGAAATATGTCTGGTAGAACGATGGAATCTGTGATAAAGTGGTAAACAGAGGTTTTACCACTTTATGATTGTGCATATAGGATGAGGTTAGTATGAAGATTCATTCCAACACCAAAAAGAAACAAAAACAGAAAAAGGCGCCGGAAAACAGAAGGGCGGGAAAGACGGGAAACGCCGGGTATTACCTGGGGCTGCTGTTCCGCCCGCTGTTTCGGGTTTTCAAGATTCTGGGCGTCGCCCTGGCGGTAGTGTTTGTGCTGGCGCTGGCGGTGGGGGCCGTGGTGGGAGTGACGGAGATCTACCCCCGGTATGTGGAGTACAAGCAGATGGCCGTCCAGGTGGTGGCAGACAGCGATCTGGATACCTTCCGCCTGCAGGAATCCAGCTACATTTATGACAGTGAGGGCGCCATCATCGCCAAGCTGACGAAGGACGAGGATTCCTTCTATCTGCCCTATGACCAGATCCCGGAGTACGCGGTCCAGGCCTTTGTGGCTGTGGAGGATAGGACGTTCTGGGAGAATTCCGGCATCGACTGGAAGGGCATTTTCCGGGTGGGCCTGCGTTTCCTGACCACGGAGGGAGAGGAGGTCCACGGGGCCAGCACCATCACCCAGCAGCTGGCCAGGAACCGGTTCCTCACCAGAGAGGTCTCCCTGGTGCGAAAAGCCAAGGAAATGCTGATTTCCCAGGAGCTGACGAAGAAGTATTCCAAGGAACAGATCATGGAATTCTACATCAACGACATCAGCTTTGCCAATACATATTACGGCTTAGAGGCGGCGTCCATCGGCTACTTCGGGAAATCCTCCCGGGAGCTGAGCTTAAGCCAGATTGCCTACCTCTGTGCCATCCCCAACTCCCCCAGCTACTACAATCCTTACCGGCATCCGGAAAATGCCCTAGAGAGGAGAAATAAGATTCTGGACGATATGCTGGAAATGGGCTATATTACCCAGGAAGACCACGACAGGGCGGTGGCGGAGACCATCACCATCGAAAAACCGGACTACGGGTTCCACAACTACGAGACCACCTACGCCATCGACTGCGCCGTGCGCTACCTTATGGAACTGGACGGCTTTGCCTTCCAGTACGGGTTCCGGAGCAATCAGGCATACAAGGACTACAGCGAGCGCTACGACGAGGCCTACGCCATAGCCAAGGAGGAGCTCTACACCGGAGGCTACGACATTTACACCACCTTGGATCCGGAGAAACAGGACTATCTCCAGAACGCCATCGACGAGGGCTTAAGTTTCAGCGACGAGACGGCAGCTAACGGCATCTACGCCTTCCAGGGCGCCGCCACCGTGGTGGACAACGCCACGGGAAAGGTGGTAGCCATCGTAGGCGGACGCAGCCAGGAGACGGACGTGTACGGCTTAAACCGGGCCTACCAGAGCGACCGGCAGCCGGGCAGCTCCATCAAGCCCATTATCGTGTACGCCCCCGCCCTGGAAAATGGCTACACCTCCAGCACGATCGTAAAAGACGTGAGTATCGACGCTGCCAAAAAGGCGGAAAAGGGAGACGACTTGACGAAACTCCCGGGAGGCACCATGCCCCTGCGCCAGGGCGTGGAGCGGAGCCGCAACGGCGTGGCCTGGTCCGTCTACGCGGACATTACTCCGGAAGTGGGAATGTCCTATCTGACGAAAATGCGGTTTGACAATATTGTGCCGGACGACTACTACCTGGCGGCGTCCCTGGGCGGCTTTACCCACGGCGTCACCACGGAGGAGATGGCAGGGGCCTACGCGGCCCTGGCCAACAAGGGAATGTACCGGGATCCCACCTGTATCCAGTCCATGAAGGACAAGAACGGGGAAGAAATCTATGAAGATCCGAAACCCATCCGGGTATATGAGGAAAACGCCGCCCTGGTGATGGTGGACATCCTGACGGGAGTGGTCACCAGAGGAACGGCCAGCGGCATGGGCTGGAGAGGCGGCATCGAAGCCGCCGGAAAGACCGGCACCACCAACAACAGCAAAGACGGTTGGTTCTGCGGCATGACCCCCTATTACACCATGACGGTGTGGGTGGGCTACGACCAGCCCAGAGCCCTGTCCTCCCTGTGGGGCAGCACCTATCCCGCCCAGATCTGGAAAACGGCCATGTCCCACTACGTGGAAGGGCTGGAGCCGGCCTCCTTTGAGGAGCCGGGGCCGGAAACGGGGACGAAAAAGGACGTAGTGGTTTACACGGAGCCCATTACCACCCAGGCGGAGACTCCCGCGGTGGAGGAGACCGCTCCGCCGGCGGAGGTTCCCACGGAGCCGGTGACGGGAATCCACGGGGGACCGGGAATCGGATTGGATTAAATTCAGGAGAAAGAAAGGATGGGAATGAGTATGAGAACGAATCTGGAGCGCATTCAGCGGGACATCGAGGCCCTGTCGGCCTTCAACTCCACACCGGGAGCCGGGCTGACCCGGTTTTCCTTCAGCGAGGAGCATAAGAAGGCCCAGGACTACATCGTGAAACAGATGGAGGAGGCCGGACTGCAGGTGCGGATCGACCCCTGCGGCACCATCATCGGCCGGCTGGAGGGAGAGGATCCTTCTGCCCCGTCAGTGATGACCGGGAGCCACTTTGACTCCGTCCGCAACGGCGGCAACTTTGACGGCCCCGCCGGCGTGATCACGGCCTTAGAGACCGCCAGGGTATTTCATGAAAACGGTCTGAAATTCCGCCGTCCGGTGGAATTCATCGCCATGGTGGAGGAGGAAGGCGCCAGGTTCGGCGGCGGCCTTTTTGCCAGCCGGGCTATGACGGGACGGCTCACGGCCCAGGAGCTGGCCACCTTCCGGGACGGGGACGGGATCTCCACCGGCGAGGCCATGAAAGCTTTTGGCCTGGATCCGGACCGGTTCCAGGAGGCAGTGAGAAAACCGGGAGAGATCCAGAATTTCATCGAGCTCCACATTGAGCAGGGCCCCATCCTGGAGGCGGAGCAGAAACAGCTGGGAATCGTGGAAACCATCGTAGGCATCCGGGAGCTGGAGGTGAACATCCACGGCCGTCCGGACCACGCGGGCACCACTCCCATGAATATGCGGGCGGATAGCTTTCTGGCGGCGGCCAGGACGGCCCTGGCGGCCACGGAGGCGGCAGTTCAGGCGGGAGAGGGCACGGTAGCCACCGTGGGAAAGGCCCAGGTTCTTCCCGGCTCCTTCAATATCGTGGCAGGTACCGTCACCTTCTTCGTGGACATCCGCAGCCGGAACAAGGCCTGCATCGACCAGGTGGAGAAGGCCATCCGGGAAAATCTCCAGAAAGAGGCGGAAAATCCCGGCATTACCTGGGAGATTCGGGTGATGATGGAGACGGATCCGGTGGAGACGGACCGGGAAGTGTGCCGGATTCTGGAGGAGTCCGCTGGGGAACTGGGGATCACCTCCAAGCGGATGCTCTCCGGCGCGGGGCACGACGCCATGATCATGGCAGATATTGCGAAGATCGGACTGGTCTTTGTGCCCAGCAAAGGCGGCCGCAGCCACTGTCCGGAGGAGTGGACAGACTACGACCAGCTCCAGAAGGGCGTGGAAGTGGTGTGCGCGGCGGTGGAGAAACTGGCGAAAGCGTGAAACGGCGATCATAGAATGTAGCTATAGAATGTAGAAACCGTAGAAAAACCACATAATGGCAAAACAGGCGGTATGCAGTTGGAAAAAGCTGCATACCGCCTGTTTTTCACAATTATGGAATTGTCAAATAACTCCCGCCGCCTTACACCAACGCCTTCAGATCCTCCAAAAATGTAGGATAGGAAATATCCACGCAGTCCCAGGCGGGAATCTGGGTCTCGCCCTCCGCGGCCAGTCCGGCCACGGCGAAGGTCATGGCGATGCGGTGGTCATTGTGGCTGTGGATGAGGGCGCCGTGAAGGGGACGCCCGCCCCGGATCACCATGCCGTCCTCCGTCTCCCGGACGTCGGCTCCCATGGCCGTCAGATTGGTCACCATGGCCTCAATGCGGTTGGACTCCTTTACCTTCAGCTCCGCGGCGTCCCGGATCACCGTTTCCCCTTCCGCGAAACAGGCGGCCGCGGCGATCACCGGCAGCTCGTCAATCAAAGTGGGAATGATGTCCCCGCCGATCACCGTCCCGTGGAGATGGCTGGTCCTTACCAGCAGGTCCGCCGCCGGTTCCCCGCCGCCGCACACCGTTTTCACCGTCTCAATGTCTCCCCCCATCTGCCGGAATACCCGCAGCACTCCGTCTCTGGTGGGATTTACCCCCACATTTTGCAGGAGGATTTCCGAATCCGGCACCAGCAGCCCAGCGGCTAAAAAGAAGGCGGCGGAGGAGATGTCCCCCGGTACCTGGATGCGCTGGCCAAAGAGCTCCTCTGCCGGACGGATCACGGCGGTGGTCCCTTCCGTGCTCACGTCCGCTCCGAAAGCGGAGAGCATAAGCTCCGTGTGGTTGCGGGAGAGGGCCGGCTCCGTCACCCTGGTCTCCCCGCCGGCGTACAGCCCCGCCAGCAGGATAGCGGATTTTACCTGGGCGGAGGCCACGGGAGTGGAGTAGTGGATTCCGCGCAGGGGAGCGCCGGAAATGCGTAAGGGGGCGCAGCCGTTTCCACGGACGCTCTCAATTTTGGCTCCCATGAGGGAGAGGGGATCCATGATCCGTTTCATAGGCCGTTTCTGGATGGACTCGTCCCCGGTAAGAGTGACGTCAAAGGGCTGGGCCGCCAGGATGCCGCTGATTAAACGGGTGGTGGTGCCGCTGTTTCCGCAGTCCAGCACCTGCTCCGGCCGTTTCAGGCCATGGAGGCCGTTTCCCCGCACGAAGATGGTTCCGTCCTGCTCCTCAATCTGCACCCCCATGCTCCGGAAACAGGAGATGGTAGAGAGGCAGTCCGCCCCTTTCAGAAAATGGGTGATTTCCGTGGTCCCCTTTGCCAGGGAGCCGAACATTACACTCCTGTGGGAGATGGATTTGTCCCCCGGCACAGCCAGGGTCCCTTTCAGGGAAGAAATTTTTGAAAAATTCATGGTTCGTCCTTTCTGCCCTACGGGATGAGGGTGTATTTATAGTCTGTGAGCCGGTTCCAGGCGGCGGTTCTCGCCTCCTCGTCGTAGAAGGAAATGCGCAGCGCCCCCTCCCCGTGCTCCCGGCTGTGGTTAATGCCGATATTCTTGATGCTGATGCCCTTCGCCGCCAGGATGACGGAGAGGGTGGAAATGGAACCCACCTCGTCCACAATATCCACGGAGAAGGAATACTCCGGTTCAATGGCTCCCCGGTTCCGGTCGGAAATGGAATTCCGGTAGGCGCGGGAGGAGTCAAACAGCCGGTGGATGGCCGCCTCGTCCCGTCCCCTGAGGGAGGAGAGGACGCTCTGAAGGGATGTGATGTAGCGCTCCAGCATTTCCGCGATGTTCCCCGTGTTGGTCATACAGATCTGCTCCCACATCTCCGGGGAGGCGGAGGCGATGCGGGTGATGTCCTTAAAGCCTCCGGCGGCGATCTGTTTCATCGTCTCCCGGTCGTCGTCGGCGTCCCGCACCAGGTTTACCAGGCTGGAGGCCACGATATGGGGCAGGTGGCTGATGGCCGCCACCGCCAGATCGTGTTCCCCGCAGGAGAGGACCATGGGGATGGCGCTCACCGCCTTTGCCACCGCCACCAGACGCTCCACGTTTTCCTTCGGCGCCCCCTCCGGCGGGGTGATCATGTAGTAGGCGTTTTCCAGCAGATGATCGGTGGAGTTTTCATAGCCCGTTTTCTCTGAACCGGCCATGGGGTGGCCTCCCACAAAGACGCCTTCCATGGAAAGCTCCTTTACGGCCTGGTGGATGCTGGTTTTGGTGCTTCCCACGTCCGTCACCAGGGCGCCCTCCTTTAAATAGGGCTTTACCGCCCGCAGATAGCCCTCGTTATACTCCACCGGCGTGCAGAGAAAGATCATGTCACACCGTCCCAGACGCTCGTCCACCCCGTCTAAGATCTCGTCCACCACTCCGTCCGCCTGGGCCTGGCGCAGCTTGTCCGCGGAGCGCATATAGGCCATGACCGTCAGCTCAGGACTGGCCTTTTTTAAGGCTCTGGCCAGGGAGCCGCCGATGAGCCCCAGGCCGATAAAGCCGATTACCGATTCCTTCATATTCTGTATTCCTCCCTGTGTGTGCTTGCCTGCGCCGTCTGCCTTATTTCTTCCCGGCGATGGTCCGCCCGGAAAGCTTGGCGTAAGGCTCCAGCTCTGCCATCAGCCCGTCGAAATTGCTGAAGGTGAGGGACTGGGGGCCGTCGGAGAGAGCGCGCTCCGGACAGGGATGGACCTCGATCATCAGGCCGTCCGCCCCGGCGGCCACAGCGGCCTTCGCCAGAGGTGGCACGTAGGAGTAAACGCCGGTGGCATGGCTGGGATCCACGATAATCGGCAGATGGCTCTTTTGGCGGATCACCGGCACGGCGCTTAAATCCAGGGTGTTCCTGGTGGACGTCTCATAGGTGCGGATGCCCCGCTCGCAGAGCACAATATTGTGATTTCCCTCGGAAATGATGTACTCCGCCGCGTTCAGCCACTCGTCGATGGTGGCGGCTAAGCCCCGCTTTAAGAGCACCGGGATCCCGGCGCGTCCGCATTCCTTCAAAAGCTCGAAATTCTGCATATTTCTGGCGCCGATCTGGATCATATCCACGTACTTTGCCGCCGCCTCCAGGGCCCGCTGGCTGGTCACCTCGCAGATGACTGCCAGGCCGGTGGCCTCCCTGGCTTCCTTCATATATTTGAGGCCTTCCTCCTCCAGTCCCTGGAAGGCGTAGGGGGAAGTGCGGGGCTTGTAGGCGCCGCCCCGGAGGAAATTGGCTCCCGCCTTTTTTACGGCAAAGGCCGTCTCCATCAGCTGCTCCCGGCTCTCCACGGCGCAGGGCCCGGCCATGACGGTCAAGGTATTCGGACCCACGGAAGTGGGGCCCACCTGGACAGTGGTAGGCTCCGGGTGAAATTTTTTATTTACCAGCTTATAGGACTCGGTGACGGGGACGATTTTGTCCACCCCGTCCGCCAGCTCCAGATTGGAATTGGCCAGAAGGGTTTTGTCCCCTACCACACCCACGATGGTGACCTGAGTTCCCTCGGATAAATGGGCCGTCAGCCCTTTCGATTCAATGAGATCGGTGATATGCCGAACCGCCTCTTTGGAGGCACCTGGTTTCATAATAATAATCATGACTGTCTCTCCTTTTTCTGCAATTATACCGATTGTATCGGAAAGGCATAAAATTGTCAATCGTTTATTACTTTAAAGTTTTGCGCTTTAAAGCAAATTAGTAAAGAGCCACAAGGGCAGGGTTTCCAGGAAAGAGACAGCCAGTGAAAAGGGAATGCAAAATTTTTTAGCAAAACTGTATATTAAGCTTGTAAATTTACAGAATTTTTAGTACAATATGGTCATAGGCGAAATTCTTCAACAGGAGGGACTATTTATGAACGTATACGGAACACAGCAAATTCGGAATGTCGTGCTCTTAGGGCATGGCGGCGCCGGAAAGACTACCGTGGCAGAGGCGATGGCTCTCGTCTGCGGAGTGACCAAGAGGATGGGCAAGGTAGTTGATGGAAATACCATCAGCGACTATGATAAAGAAGAGATCAAGAGGCAGTTCTCCATCTCCACATCCCTGATTCCCCTGGAGTATGAGGGAGAGGAGGGTGTTGTGAAGGTAAACCTGTTAGACACCCCCGGATATTTCGACTTTGTGGGCGAGGTGGAGGAGGCCATGAGCGTGGCTGACGCCGCCGTCATCGTGGTAAACTGCAAGGCAGGCATCCAGGTGGGAACGGAAAAAGCCTGGGATCTCTGTGAGAAATACCGTCTGCCCAGGATCATTTTCGTCACCAACATGGACGACGACCAGGCCAGCTACCGTGAGGTGGTATTAAAGCTGGAGAAACAGTTCGGAAGAAAGATCGCTCCCTTCCAGCTCCCCATCCGTGAGAATGAGAAGTTCGTGGGATTCGTAAACGTGGTGAAGATGGGCGGCCGCCGTTTCACTGGCGTCGGTACATATGAGGAGTGCGACATTCCGGATTACGTGCAGAAAAACTTAAGCATCGCCAGAGATGCCCTGATCGAGGCCGTGGCCTAGACCAGCGAGGAATATATGGAGCGCTATTTCTCCGGAGAGGAGTTCACGGAGGAGGAGATCTCCAATGCCTTAAGAGAGCACGTGATCGACGGCAGCATCGTTCCCGTGATGATGGGTTCCGGCTTAAACTGCCAGGGACTGCGGATTCTGCTCCGCTCCATCGACCGTTATTTCCCGTCACCGGACAAATACGAGTGCGTGGGCGTGGATATTTCCACCGGCGAGCGCTTTACGGCAAAGTACAACGACGACGTTTCCTTATCTGCCAGAGTGTTCAAGACCATCGTGGATCCGTTTATCGGAAAATATTCCCTGATGAAGATCTGTACCGGCACCTTAAAGGCGGACAGCTCCATCTACAATGTAAATAAAGAGACCGAGGAGAAAGTGGGCAAGCTCTACGTGCTGAGAGGCAAGGACGCCATCGAGGTTCCGGAGTTAAAGGCCGGCGACATCGGCGCCGTGGCCAAGCTGACGGTGACCCAGACCGGCGACACCATCGCCGTGCGGTCCGCCCCCATCCTCTACCACAAACCGCAGATCTCCAAGCCCTACACCTATATGCGCTATAAGACGGTGAACAAGGGCGACGACGACAAGGTGTCCAGCGCCCTGTCCAAGCTGATGGAGGAAGATCTCACCTTAAAGGCGGTCAATGATAAGGAGAACCGCCAGCTGCTCCTCTACGGAATCGGCGACCAGCAGCTGGAAGTGGTGGTGAGCAAGCTCTTAAACCGCTACAAAGTGGAGATCGAGCTGAGCAAGCCGAAATTCGCGTTCCGTGAGACTCTCCGCAAGAAAGTGGAAGTCCAGGGCAAATATAAGAAACAGTCCGGCGGCCACGGCCAGTACGGCGATGTAAAGATGGAGTTTGAGCCCTCTGGCGACTTAGAGACCCCCTACGTATTTGAGGAGAGAGTGTTCGGCGGCGCCGTGCCGAAGAACTACTTCCCGGCTGTGGAGAAGGGCATTCAGGAATGCGTTCTCAAAGGCCCGTTGGCCGGCTATCCGGTGGTGGGACTGAAGGCGACTCTGGTGGACGGCTCCTACCATCCGGTGGACTCCTCCGAGCTGGCGTTTAAGATGGCGGCTACCATGGCCTTCAAGAAGGGCTTTATGGATGCTAACCCCGTGCTGTTAGAGCCCATCGCCTCCTTAAAGGTGACGGTGCCGGATAAATTCACCGGCGATGTCATGGGCGATCTGAACCGGAGACGGGGCCGCGTCCTTGGCATGAATTCCAATCACCACGGCAAGCAGACCATCGAGGCGGACATCCCCGTGTCTGAGCTCTTTGGCTACAACACCGACCTGCGCTCCATGACCGGCGGCATCGGCGAGTACGAGTATGAGTTCAGCCGCTACGAGCAGGCTCCCGGCGATGTGCAGAAACGGGAAGTGGAGGCGAGAGCCTCCCAGACTGACGGCGAGGCGTAAGACAGTCATCGGGCGCCGCGGGAACGTCCCGCGGGCCGCGTTTAAACCGTCAGGCGCCATGCCGTTGACCGGATCATAGAAAACAGGAAATGCCTTTCGTTCCATGGACGGAGGGCATTTCTTCTTTGTTTAACAGGAAACTTCGTTTCCTGTTAAACAAGAATGCTCCGCAAGGAGGCGCACTCCGCGCAAAGGAAAATGGCTGTTTACGCAGCCGCGCTCCGGCGCGAGTGTGCGCCAAGCGCACACGTTTTTGTTTCTGTCATGGGAGAATGCGTCTCCTGTGGCAGAACCGCCTCCGGCGGAAGGAGCGTTCCCCGCGGGGCGCGCAGTTTACAAAAGGAAGGATAGGAAAATGTGCAGTCTGTTTTATACGGATCGAGAGCTGATCGGGGAGATGAGGCGGCTGGTTCAGAGGGCGGACCGGGAGGTGGAAATGATAGAACCGGGGCGGGACGTGCGCCCTACGGAACGGGCCCTGCTTTTGCGCCAAAAGGACGGAGCCCTCTGTCTCTCCGCCATGAAATGGGGCTATCCCGGCCCTTCCGGCTCCGGGGTGGTGATCAACGCCCGGGCGGAATCCGTGACCGAAAAGCGGATGTTCGCGGAGGGAATCCGCTACCACCGGGCGGTGGTGCCCGTCCGCCGGTTCTACGAGTGGAACCGGGAAAAAGAAAGGTACACCTTTCAGAGCCGAAACGGAGAGATTTTGTACCTGGCCGGATGTTTTGACATCAGGGACAATGAGGAGCGGTTCGTCATCCTGACTACGGAGGCGAACGGATCCATGAGACCGGTCCACGACCGGATGCCTCTGATCCTGAAACGGGAGCAGATCCAGGACTGGCTGGGAGACTGGAATGCCGCGGAGAGACTGCTTCGCCAGACTCCCATGGAGCTGACGCGGCAGGCGGAGTATGAGCAGATGACGCTGTTTTCGGTGTGAGGCAGCGAAAAGGAGGAAAGGAGGGGCCTATGGAACGGGACATTCGGCAGATTCGAAAGCGGTTTTCCCACATTGGCATGGTTTTCTGCGCTTTTTGGGCAGCGTCCTTTGGGGGACAGTTTCTGATATGGACAATTCTCAGCAAAACGGGAGTGGACCAGCTGATTTCCCTTCGGACAGCCGCGCTTGTCATCGCCGCAGGCGGAATGTATCTGGTGGGATTTCCCGTGTATCTGCTGCTGATGGGGCGGATACCGGCGCAGCCCCTGCCAGAAGGAACGGAGAAACGGCTGTCCCCCACAGGATTTGCCGTCAGTTTTTCTGTCTGCATGGGCATGGTGATGGCCGGCAGCCTGTTGGGGAGGCTGGCGTTTCTGGTCATTTCCATTCTGCGCGGCCTCCCGCTGGATCTTCTTCTGCTTTCACCGGGATATTCCTTCGGCGGAAATCTGGCGCTGGAAGTCCTGTTGTATACAGGAATTGCCCCCATTGTGGAGGAGCTGATATTCCGGAAAATGCTGATCGACCGGATCCGCGATTATGGAGATCGGACGGCGATCCTTATCTCCGGGCTGATCTTTGGGCTGGTCTGTGGAAATTTTTTACAGCTCTTTACCGCCTTTGGGATGGGAATGGTCTTAGCTTATCTCTATCTGCGCACCGGGAATGTAAAAAATACCATCCTTCTTCGTATGGCCATCAATCTGTTTGTCATCAATATGCGAAGGGGGCTGTTTCTCTGGGGAATGGTCTCGTTTCCAGCGGAGATTTTATTCAATGCCTATTCGGCCCTTCTGGTTTTGTGCGCCTTTGGCGGGATCTGCATGATGGTCTGCCTGAGAAACAGGCGTCACTTTCGCCGGGGCGAGCAGGAGCTGTCTCTGCCTCTCCTGGCGCGGACGGCCTTTGGAAATGTGGGGATGATTCTGTTTTTGGCTGTCTGCGCCCTGAGTTTTCGCATCAGTATCCGTTGACCGGAGGGAGGAATCTTAAGTAGTATCCCAGAAAAAAGTATGCTACAATGAAATACCAGAGTCAAACGGCGGGAAATCTGACGCAGGCCTGCCTGTAAGAGGAATATGGCTGCTGACGTAGCCGCGTTTCGGCGCGAGTGTTTGCCAAGCGCACATTTTTTACCGTTTCGTCTGCTCTAGGAAAAACTCCCGTACACGGGAAAACGGAGGATCCTATATGAATTTGAATTACCGGCAGATCAGAAAACAGTTTTCTGACATTGGACTGGCATACTTTATGTTTTCGGCGGCTGCCATGGCGGCCCAGTTTTTGGCGGTGCTCCTGTTTCGGCTTATGGGGTGGGACAACCTGTTAGGAACCACCGGTTCCGTTCTCTTATCCATGGGCGGAATGTATCTGGTGGGGTTCCCCGTATATCTGTTTTTTATCCGGCGCGTACCGGTACAGCCGGAGCCGGAGGGAGGGCGGGAGGCCTTTCCCTTAAGCAGGGCAGTGGTCTGCCTGGTGGTGTCCATCGGCGTGATGCAGGCGGGAAACCTGTTTTCCAGGGTACTGTTAGCCCTGGTGTCCGCCCTGCTGGACCGGGAGCTGTTTAACCCGGTGGACGATATTTTAGGCCAGGAAAATCTGGTGGTGATGGTGCTGTTTACCGCGGTGGTGGCTCCGGTATTTGAGGAGATCATGTTCCGCAAGCTGCTCATTGACCGGATCCGAAACTACGGGGACCGGGCGGTGATCTTAGTTTCCGGCATAACCTTCGGACTGTTTCACGGGAATTTCTACCAGTTTTTCTACGCCTGGGGGCTGGGAATGATCCTCGCTTACGTCTACCTGCGCACGGGAAAGGTGAAACATACCATTCTTCTCCATATGTGCATTAATATTCAGGGAAGTGTGATCTCGACGCTGCTTTTGCAGCTGAGCCGCTATACCTGGGTGGCGGATGTGCTGGTGATGGTGTATTCCCTGCTGATCTTTTCCGTGGCGGTGGCCGGAGCCGTATTGGCAGTCTGCCTGTGGAAACGGAGAAAGTTTCTGCGGGGCCCGGAGGAGCTGCCCGCCGCCAGGATGTTCCCCACCGCTTTTGGAAACGTGGGGATGGCGCTGTTTTTAGGCGCCTGCCTGTGGCAGTTTTGGATTAATATGAAATAGGAGGACGGAATGGGACAGCAGGACAGGACAAAATTCCGGCTGGCGGAGGCCATCAAGCATCTGATGGGCCGGATGCCCCTGGACCGGATCACGGTGACGGACATCGTGGCGGACTGCGGGCTGACCCGCCAGACCTTTTACCGGAATTTTAAGGACAAATACGACCTGGTAAACTGGTACTTTGAGCGGCTGGTAGAGCAGTCCTTTGAGGAAATGGGAGTGAGCCTGACTCTGCGGGAGGGACTGACGAAAAAGTTTCAGTTTATCCGGGAGGAGCGGGTGTTTTTCACCTGCGCTTTCAACTCCAGCGACTACAATTCCCTGGTAAAATACGACTATGAGTACATCCTGAATTTTTACCGGGGAATCCTGAAAAAGAAACTGGGGCGGGAGCTGGACGCGGACGTGGAATTTCTGCTTAAAATGTATTGCCATGGCTCCATTCACATGACGGTGGAGTGGGTGCGCGCCGGGATGAAGGAGGAGCCGGAGACGCTGGCGGAATTGCTGGTGGAGGCGCTGCCGGCAAAGCTGGACACCCTGCTGTCTTTTTTGGAGGAACGGCCGTAAGGAGGAATGGAAATGCGGAAAATCATAGTGGGGGATGTGCACGGATGTATCCGTCCTCTGAAAAAGCTGCTGGAAACGGTGGATTTTGACGAGAAACAGGATATGCTGATCCAGTTGGGAGACATCATCGACCGGGGGCCGGATCCTTATGGGGTCTACGTGTTTCTGCGCCGGAAAAAGGGAGCGATGAAGGAGCGGTGTGTGCTGATCCGGGGAAATCACGAACAAATCCTCATCGAGGACTCCAGGGACCCGAACTTCCGTCAGATGTGGAGCCAAAACGGCGGAAAATCCACCATCAAATCCTGGGAGAAACGCGGCTCTTTCGTGGAGAATTCCGCCGCCTGGATCGAGGAAAATACGGTGCTGTACTACATGGACGAGGAGATTCGCTGCGCCCACGCGGGGATGGAGGATAAAGAGCCGGACCAGATTTCCGCGGATGTGCTGCTGTGGGACCGGATGTCCCTTTTGGACAATCAGTACGGCGGCCCGCTGACGGTGGTAGGGCACACCCCGTTGTCCGCGCCGGTGTATATGGACGGCAAAGGCGGGCAAGCCCTTCCTTTAAAGGAAAAATGCTGGTACCGCCTGCCGAAAACGGGGATGATCTGCATCGACACCGGATGCGTGTTTCAGGGAAAGCTGACGGCCATGGTGGTGGAGGACGGAATCTTCTCCCTGTGGTCGGCGGAGGGGAATCCATAGAAACTCCGAAAAGTGAAAACTCTCCGCCCCAAGGCGGGAAATGGGGGCTACGTTTCTGTTTTGTCCCCGTTTCCCGCCTTTACGCTTTTTTGCAGTTCTTCCGAAGAAACCCCGTACAATTTAGCCAGGGCAATTAAATGAGAGGTGCTTGGGACCGAGGTGCCCCTTTCCCATTTGGAGACGGCCTGCCGGCTCAGCATGGGAAAAGGGCAGAGCAGCGGGGATTTTTGGCGAACAGAGGGGCATTATGTGACAAACCGGCGGAAGTGTCACTTGCTTTTTCTCATGGGTATGTTAAAATTTTATCATAATCAATGAGCAGGCGGAAGGCGGGACTTCCGCCGGAAAAGGAGAGGTGTATCATGAGCAACCGAATTGTATTAAACGAGACGTCCTATCACGGCGCAGGGGCTATCCAGGAGATCGCAAACGAGGCGAAAAATCGCGGATTTCACAAGGCATTTGTGTGTTCCGATCCGGATCTGATCAAATTCCAGGTGACGGGAAAGGTGCTGGCGGTTCTGGACGCGGCGGGCCTGGCTTACGAGGTTTACTCCGACATCAAGGCCAACCCCACCATTGAGAACGTGCAGACCGGCGTAGCCGCCTTCCAGGCCTCCGGCGCCGACTACATCGTAGCCATCGGCGGCGGTTCTTCCATGGACACGGCCAAGGCCATCGGCATCATTATCGCCAACCCGGAGTTTGCCGACGTGCGCAGCCTGGAGGGCGTGGCACCCACGAAGAATCCCTCCGTGCCGATTATCGCCGTGCCCACCACCGCCGGGACTGCCGCGGAGGTGACCATCAACTATGTGATCACCGATGTGGAGAAGAAACGGAAATTCGTCTGTGTGGACACCCACGACATCCCGGTGGTTGCCATCGTGGATCCGGAGATGATGGCCTCCATGCCCAAGGGCCTGACCGCTGCCACAGGAATGGACGCTCTGACCCATGCCATCGAGGGCTATATCACCAAGGGGGCCTGGGAAATGACGGATATGTTCCACTTAAAGGCCATTGAGATCATTTCCAAGTATCTGAGAGGGGCTGTGGAGAACACCAAGGAAGGCCGGGAAGGCATGGCTCTGGGCCAGTATATCGCTGGAATGGGCTTTTCCAACGTGGGACTGGGGATCGTTCACTCCATGGCTCACGCCCTGGGCGCCGTCTATGATACGCCTCACGGGGTGGCAAACGCCATTCTCCTTCCTACTGTAATGGAGTACAACGCTCCGGCTACCGGGGAGAAGTACCGGGAGATCGCCAGGGCCATGGGCATAGAGGGCGTGGATCAGATGTCCCAGGAGGAGTACCGCAAGGCGGCCGTGGACGCGGTGCGCAAGCTGTCCCAGGATGTGGGAATCCCCGCCGATTTAAAGGAAATTGCCAGGGAGGAGGACGTGCAGTTCTTATCAGAATCCGCCTACGCAGACGCCTGCTGCCCCGGAAATCCCAGGGACACCAGCGTGGAGGAGATCGCAGCTTTGTACCGTTCTCTGATGTAATGGAAATGAGTGCTTGAAAAAACAGTGCCGTTCAGGCCGCCGCTAATGCTGCGGGGGCCGGACGGCACTGTTTTTCTTTAAGAGGGAACCTAAAAAAAGCGATTCAAATCATTGGTCACCACTGCACGTTTCAGCTCCCGTTTCAGCTCCTGGGAAGGATGGGCAAATCCGCTGAGGAGGAGGGCGGCGTGACAGTCAGAGGCAGAGGCGGCTTTCCAGGCGGAGCCGTTCTTTTTGGGCACCTCAATCTCCCGGACCGTCGTTCTCCGGGCCGTTTTATACCGGGGAAATACCACGTAGGCGGTCATCCCTTTACGGACGGTGCCCTGAACGATACCTGCCGCCACCAGGCCCGGTTCCTCCCGCAGCTCAAACACTTCCTCAATGGAAAAAAGAAAGGGCTCCTGGACTTCCTGCCGGCACAGGGATGTCAGCGGTTCCCCAATATCGAAGGAACCTGCCGTCTCCGGGGCGGGAACTTCTCCTTTCGAATGCCAGGTGAAAAAAGATTCCGCTCCCAGCTCCTCCTCCCATTCCGGGTAACCGGCCCGCAGCCCCCGGCAGAACTGCCGCCGGATCCGGTCCGCCGCCGCGTATTTGACCGCTGCCAGAATCAGGATCGCCATCCCGGCGGCGGCGCCCACCGACCACAGCAGCAGAGGGGAGTGGAAGGGCAGGGAGAGGAGGAAAGTAAGGAAGATGGCGCCGGCGGTGATCCGGCAGGCGCGGCGAAAGCCTCGCTGCAGTTCCCAGTGCCGGTTTACAGCGGCCCGGTGGAGTTTTAACAGCTCCGTCCTGGTATAGGCGCGGGCCCGGAGGTTGTTTACTGTTTCATCTGGAAGGCTGGGAAGGGAAAGGTTCATGGGGATGCTCCTGAAATTGAAAAATTGGTTTTCCGGTTTTCTGCTCTCATTATACCATGTGCACTAAATTCGTAAAATACCTCATTAAGTGCACAGGCATATGTTCTCACTAGGCTCGTGAAAAACCTCGGATTCCCCTTTTCGCCGTCAAAACCGGGCCGGCAGCCGGTTGCCAAATCTGGAAAGCTGTGTTATGTTGTCAACAGCACACGCCCCACCGGAGGCATTGGTATCCGCAAATATTGACATAGAAAAGGAAACGAACATGAACCACATTCAAAAAACTGCCGCCATTTTTCTGATCGCTGCCGCTCTCCTAGCAAACGGCTGTGCCGGAGCAGAGAACCAGATTTCCGGCCTGGAAACGTCCGATTCTTCCCCGGAGCCGTCTATTGCTCCAGGGGAGCCGTCCGATTCCAAGGAGGAGGCAGTTTCTCAGAGCTCCCCGGAAAATGGAGAGCCAAATCCAGAGGAGCGCGAGACAAAAGACGGCTCCCAGGCGTCCCCGCCTGCCCTCAAGGAGACGGACTGGTCCGCCCTCTTTGGAGCATTTCACGGCGCCGCCGTCCTTTACGATGAAAAGGAAAACAGCGTCCTCGTCTACCAGCCGGAGTTGGCCCGGACCAGGCGGTCCCCCTGTTCCACCTTCAAGATCATTTCCTCCCTGTCGGCCCTGGAAAACGGGATCCTGACGCCGGAGCATTCCACCCGCGCCTGGAGCGGGGAGGTGTTCTGGAATGAGGACTGGAACCGGGATCTGGACTTTGAGACGGCCTTTCGCACCTCCTGCGTCTGGTATTTCCGAGAGCTGATCGACGAGATCGGGGCGGAGCGGATGGGGGACACCCTGGAGCGGCTCCAATACGGAAACCAGGACATTTCCGACTGGGAGGGCCGGTTAAACACCAACAATCAAAACCGGGCCCTCACCGGTTTCTGGATCGAATCCTCCCTGAAAATTTCCCCCATGGAACAGGTGGAGGTGCTGCGGCGGATCTTCGGAGGGGATTCGGAGTACCCGGAAAGGGTCACAGAGCCCTTAAAACAGGCCATGAAACTCTCTGATCTGTCTGAAACAGAGGCGGCCGTCTACGGAAAAACCGGCATGGGAAAGGACCGGGGCGTGACCGTGGACGCCTGGTTTACTGGTTTTGCGGACACGGAAGACCGAAGGTTATACTTCTGCGTGTATCTGGGAGAGTCGGAGGGCGTCCAGGTGACCAGCCAGGAGGCCAAAGCCATCGCCCTTCAGATTCTTTCCCAGTACGGCGGCGCCTGATGGGAACCGGCGGACGGCCTGCATAAATTCTCCCCATCTGGAAATACTCTCCTCCAAAGGAGGAACGATTCCATGAAAAAATATCTGTACATCCTGATTCTGTTTCTGGGCGTCAGCGCCGTGTGCCTGGCGGTGGGATACGGGATCACCCGGTGGAGCGTGAAAGAGGAGAAGGCCATTCCCAATACGGTGCTGGCGACAGAGACCGTGTCCGAGCCGTTTCTGGCGGAAACGGAGACCGGGGAGACAGAGACCGGGACGGCGGAGGCGGCCAACCACGACCTGGAAAACCGCTATTATCTGGTGGTGGAGGACGGGTTTTTGCTGGTCTTTCCCAGAGATGGGGACCGGGTCTGTATGTACACCCACGTGCCCGTCACCGACTTCCCGGAGGAGGAGCAGGAGCGGCTGCGGGCGGGCATCTGGTTTTCCTCCATGCTGGACATTTTCAACTATCTGGAGTCCTACACCAGCTAGATTCGCTCTTGATTAATCATTCCGTTTCGTCTATACTGGTTCCGTATAGCCTGCAAGAGGCGGGCGGAAAGGAATGAGAGATTGAGAAAAATTGTTGGAAAAGGAATGTTGACGGCAGCGCTGTGCGCCCTTCTTGTGACAGGAGGCGTGACGGCGGCCTATGCGCAGGATGACACGGGGACCTTTGTCTCCGGTACGAAAATAAACCATGTGGGAGTGGCGGCCATGACGCCGGCAGAAGCGGAGGAACGGATCGAGTCCTTTTATAACGGCTCCTACACCCTGACCATCCACGGGAGGGACGGGGCGGAAACCTCCCTTTCCGGGCCGGAGATCGGATACCGGGTGGAGGTCGCCAGCGGCCTGGAGGAGATTTTGCAGGGGCAGAACGAAGGGGGGCGGGTGAGCGGTCCCTCCGTGGACAACCGCTATCAGGTGCCCATGACCGCCGTCTACGACGAAACGGCCTTAAAAGAACGGCTGGCAGCCCTGCCCCTTGTGACCGGGGCCAGCCCCACGGCGGACGCCTCCATCGCTCCCTGGGATGAGGAAACGGGCTTTGTGATCCTCCCGGAAACCCAGGGAAATGAGCTGGACGGAGAACGTCTGGAACAGGCAGTGAAACAGGCCCTGGCGGAAGGCGCCTCCTCCCTGGATCTGGAGAGCGCCGGCTGTTACATAGAGATTCAGGTGCGGGCAGATGACCCGGCCTTAAACGCGAAAAAAGACGCCATGAACCGCAGCGCCTCCATGAGCCTCATCTACACCTTCGGAGAACGGCAGGAAGTCCTGGAGGGGGCAGTCATCGCCTCCTGGCTGAAACCGGGGACGGGGGCGGAGATGGAGGTGGACCGGGAGGCAGCCGCCGCCTTTGTAAAAACCCTGGCAGAAACCTACGACACCGCCGGAACGGCCCGCGTCTTCCACACCACCAGAGGAACGGACGTGACCTTGACAGGGCCTTACGGATGGACCATCGACCAGGCGGCGGAGACAGACAGCCTGATCGCCGCCATCCGGGCCGGGGAGAGCGGGAGCCGGGAGCCGGTTTACACCTCCCAGGCGGCCTCCCACGACGGAAACGATTACGGAACCACCTATGTGGAAGTGGACATCGCCGGCCAGCACGTCTATTTTTACAAGGACGGCGAACTGGTGTGGGACGCGCCCTGCGTCACCGGAAACCTGGCAAAGAATTACGGAACCCCCGACGGCATTTACGGCCTCTACTACAAGCAGAAGGACAAGGTGCTGCGGGGGGCCAAGCAGGCAGACGGCTCTTATGAGTACGAAAGCCCGGTGGACTACTGGATGCCCTTTAACGGCGGCATTGGCCTCCACGACGCCAACTGGAGGAGCAAGTTCGGCGGGACCATATACGAGACAAACGGTTCCCACGGCTGCGTAAACCTTCCCCCGAGCCAGGTCAAAGAGCTTTACGACTACTTATATAAAAATGTGCCTGTGATCTGTCACAGCTAAAGGCGTTCCCGGCACAAATCAGGCACAGATGGAGGACACATGAAAAAAATCGTGATCGTGGGCGGCGGGGCCTCCGGGCTGGCGGCCGCCATCACCGCCGCCAGAAAAGGCTGCCAGGTGACCGTGCTGGAACACAAGGAGCGGCCCGGAAAAAAAATCCTGGCCACGGGAAACGGCCGCTGCAACTTAACCAACCTGCGTCTGGACCCGGACACCGGCTACCGCGGCGGCACTCCCGGCTTTGCGGCCTCCGTTCTGTCTAAGGTGACGGTGGATGAGACCCTGGCCTTTTTTGAGGATATGGGCCTGCCAGTGCGGGACCGGGACGGCTACGTCTATCCCCGCTCCGCCCAGGCGGCCGCGGTGGCGGACACCTTAATCCTGGAAGCGGAACATCTGGGGGCGCGGCTGCTCTGCAGCGTCCACGTCCGCCAGGTGGAACAACGAAAAAACGGCGCCTTTCTGGTGCGGGCCGCCTCCCCGGAGGGGGATGTAAACATCCCGGCGGACTGCGTAATCCTGGCTACCGGCAGCAAGGCGGCTCCCGCCACCGGCTCCGACGGCAGCGGCTACGGACTGGCAGAGGCGCTGGGCCATACCATCATTCCCCCGTTGCCGGCCCTGGTGCAGGTAATTTGCCGTGGAAAGGTGTTCCGGCAGCTGGCGGGGATCCGGGCAGAAGGGGAGGTGCGCCTGTATCTGGACGGAACCTTAGCCGCCAGGGACCGGGGCGAATTGCAGCTTACGGACTATGGAATTTCCGGGATCCCGGTATTTCAGGTGAGCCGGTACGCCTCCGTAGGCCTGGCAGAGGGACGAAAGGTGGAGGCAGAGCTGGATTTTTGGCCCGACCGGGAGGAGAGTCAGGTCCTTTCCTTTTTAAAGAGACGGAGAGACCGGTTGCCCTACCGGACGGGAGAGGAGTTCCTCACCGGCCTCTTTGCCAAAAAGCTGGGCTGCGTCCTGCTTTCTTCCTCCGGCATCTCCCTCACAGACCCGGCGGGACAGATCCCCGACCGGAAACTGGAGCGCCTGGCAGGCCAGATCAAGGCATTTCCCGCCCAGATCACCGGCACAAAGTCCTTTGACAGCGCCCAGATCTGCTGCGGAGGCGTTTCCGTGGATCAGGTGGATCCCGCCACCATGGAGTCCAGGCTGGTTCCCGGCCTCTACCTGACGGGAGAGCTTTTGGACATCGACGGCATCTGCGGCGGCTACAATCTGCAGTGGGCCTGGTCCACCGGCATTCTGGCAGGCCGGAGCGCGGCCGGACGGAATCACCGATAAAACGGACATGACCGCTAACGCGGTCATCCCGAATCATGAAAGCCAGATGGCTC
>OLRK01000943.1_pt1 | contig 28126 bp, 26 predicted proteins | sample 1672911 | NCBI WGS metagenome assembly OLRK01 (sample SAMEA3136736, study PRJEB25190) | human gut metagenome | biome: human gut; feature: human-associated habitat; material: faeces | place: Austria | collected 2013 | reverse complement strand
GGTTTCTTTGAACAGATCGGCGCCCAGATGTTTTTTGATACCGTCAAAGATCCGGGCAACTTCTTCTGTACAGATCGCAGGGATCTTGAAATAAAGCTGGAGGTTGGTCTTGGTAAATAGGAGAGAAAGGACGGCAGAACCGCCTTTCTTCCCTTCGATCGTATCCATCTGCCAGATGTTGATGGAAGGATGTTCAAGGAGGAAGGCAGCGAAATCCTCGAACGTTCTTCCTTTGAGATGGTCGTATTCGATTGGTCGGGCCTTTGGTTTATCGGTCGTCCTTGGCTTGTAGCGCACCTTTCGTTTCAGATCGATGTTTTTTATACGGAAAAGATTGTGATCGATATAGCGGTAGATGGTACTCGGCGCAATAGAAAGCTCATGATCATGAAGGATGACCGCAATGGAATGACCTTTATTGACGCCATCCGAAAGGATGGCATCCAGTTTTTTCAATTCCATGTCATTCATTTTCGGCCCTTTTTTATGGAGCGAGATATTATCTTTGTATTCATCATGGGCAACATAGGCTTTATAATAGAGCTTGGGAAGATGACAGGATCTGATGGAGCCGCATCCATTGCATACGAGAGGGAAGCGGCGGATGGATCTGCAGTCAGGGAGCTCACAGAAATCCGGGCAGATGGAATTACAGTGAATGTAGGAACAGTATTTGCACAGACCGGAATCACAGTGAGTGCAGAGCCGTCTCTTTTTACACTGATCTTGGACGCCGCATTTGTTTCTTTGATTCTTGCGAACGAAGAGCTGACGATGGGTTCTGATCTCATAAGCGATGCCACGAGGATCACGATGAAGCTGGGAAGCGATGACACAGAGCTTCGTACCTTCGTTGAGGAGAGATTCAAGAATCAGACGCTGTTTCAGTGATAGCTAGGCACCATTACACATAATGACACATCCTTTCTTTGATGGTAACGAGCCAGTTCTTACACTACTATTGTACAAAAACGGAAACTGTTATGAAAATAGACCATGAAACGGAAATTTCAAAAATAATTGACGTTTTTCATTCAAATTAGGCACTATTTCCATGAATAGGGTTGCATTTTTAAATTAAGACTAGTATACTTTAAGATAAGAAGCGGAGGAGGTTCTAGGATGAAAAAATATGTAAGACCGACAATGGAAGGCGAAGTATTCGCTGCCAATGAATATATTGCTGCATGCCATGATACAGGTGCAATATATAAATTTTTGTGTGACGCACCTGCTGGAACATTATATTATTATCCTGTTTCTGATGGAAAAATTGATGGTGAGTATAATGGAAAATATCGTGCTTTCGAGTTAGGAAGTTATAACCCGTGTGGTGCGACGCATGATGCACCTGTCACTGACGATTTTTATGAAGGTTTTGTTGATCGAAATGACAACGGTAAATGTGATCGTGGAGAAGAGGTTATTGTGTGGCGTAATTGGGAGTGGCTCCCATTCCCGCATCTTAATGGACATGCTACGACTCAATTAAACATGGAGTCATGGGAAGAAGCTAAATCATAAAGAAATTATATAGTAAGTAAAAATGGTCAGTTGACTCTGACCATTTTTATATGTTTATATGTATTACATATTGACAATAAGGAGTTAAGTAGAAATGGAACCTTTACAGGAGATAACTAGTTTAGAAAGAAAAATGGTTGAAAGAGCCAAATTAAAGCGCATTCCAATCAATGGAAGTATTGAACTATTGCCGCTTTGTAATATGAGTTGTGATATGTGTTACGTGCGTTTATCTCAAGAAGAAATGAAAGCTCAAGGTCGGATTCGTTCTTGGAAAGAGTGGATGGAAATAGGAAGGCAGATGCAAGAAATGGGTACAGTTTTTTTGCTACTGACAGGCGGAGAACCTTTAATGTTTCCTGATTTTCGAAAGCTTTATTTAGGATTACAGGAATTAGGCATGGTTATTACAATTAATACAAATGCAACTTTAATAGATGAGGACTGGGCATCTTTTTTCGGCAATCATAAGCCGAGACGCATAAATATCACATTATATGGTGCTGATGATGATGTTTATAGAGATTTATGCCACTATCCAAATGGGTTTCAAAAGACAATAAAAGCCATAAATTTATTAAAAGCTAAAGGAGTAGATGTAAAACTTTCAAGTAGTTTAGCTCAGAAAAATAAGGATGATATGGACCGAATCATTACTATCGGAGAAAAACTTGGAGTACCAGTTCGTATTGATACATATATGATGCCAGCGCAACGAGAGCGTTTATTACCATATAATGAAAAATCACGTCTTAATCCTAAAACTGCTGCTCAAGAAAGAATCAAAGCATTAAAAAGGGAAATGGGTACAAATTTATTTTCTCAATATGTACAAAGGAAAATATTTGAAGTAGAACATATTGTTCCTGAAGATGGACCAGGAAAAGTGGTCTGTATGGCAGGTAACTGTTCTTTTACAGTAAATTGGCAAGGTTTGATGAGGCCATGTGTTGTTTTGAATGAGCCTTCAATATCTGTGTTTGAACATGGATTTGCAGAAGCTTGGGAACAGACGCATAAAGCTGTGTCCCAAATACGAACGAGTTCTGTCTGTAGCTCTTGTAATCTTCGACCAATTTGTAGAACTTGTTTTGCCTCTGCTTTTTTAGAAGAGGGAGACTATGCTGCTACTCCAAACTACATGTGTGAATATGCGAAAGAGTCATTAAGGTTATTGTATTTAGAAAAGAAAGTTTTACAAGATATGATTAGAGTTTATGAAAATGATTAAGGTGATGCTGAATGTGCAAAAACTTTTGTCTTAAAAAAGTTTTATATGGTATAAATTTTCTTGGCTATTGAAGAAATTATTATAGTTATGGGATAGAGAGTGTAGATTTTTATGATAAAGTGATGAATTAAACCTATTCCAAAGGTTCAGCGTTTCATGTTAAATGAGTTTGTAGTGGTGTGTTGGGGGAGTAACGTCAATATAAGTTTTGGCAATTGATGGGAGAGAAATATTGGAGTGGTTTGGTAGTTTATTTGCCTAAATATTGTGGAGATTTAGATTGTCGGCATTTGATTGATATCACAGGCGATGGTAAGGTAGAGTTCATGCGTTAGTTAGATAGTCCTTATATTGATTTAGATTGTACATTTTATACAAATTGGTCCTATAAAAATACACTTTCTATTAGTGATATAAAACTAATTATCAGTGAAACTATTTATTCCAGTGAAACTATTTATTCGACAACAAAAAGAAATATCCTACCCTATTCAAGATCAAATTGTTGGATATGATGAAAAACATTAAAATCGTACGTAATAAAGTAGTTAAAAAGAATCATTTACTTTAGTTTTTTGTTATTACTCCATTATATGTGTTTTTTTAGGTTAATTGATTCATTAAATAATTATCTACATATTTTTATGTCTGATGGTGCTGAGAAAAATGAGATACCTTGAAAAGGTAACGAGATGCAATTTGTTAACTGGAAAATAGGCTTAATATGTGTTATACTCTATTATATAAAGGGGGGTCAAAAAACTATGAAAGATTATATAAGACCGACAATGCAGGGTGAAGTATTTGCAACAAATGAATATGTTACGGCATGTTATTTATTGGCATGTCATAGAGGATCGAAAGGAAGACACTATCCTAATGGGTATTGGGGCTCAGGTGAACGTGGAGATGTGTCACATTCAATTTTAGGAACTGCAAATACGTGCGCTGATTCTCACGCAAACCGGGTAATTACTAGTGATGGTGGTATATTCTCTAGTGTAGGGGAATATAATGGTGAGCAAGGATGGTTAAAAGGAGGGATTGATAAGATAATCCAAAATGATGGTAACAATACAATTGATCCTGGGGATATCATTCTTTGGCATACTGTGGCAAGTGGTTTTGGAGATAACAGAAAATGGAATCATTGGGGAGTCGTTGAGCAGGAAGATCCTAACCATCCGAATCATTCATAATATTATTTATTTGATGTATAGACGGATAGATTCCGTCTTTTTATTAGAGAAAAGAGGTTTGCAATGTCAGTTCAAATTGATTCTTTGGAGAAGATATTATTAAATGAAGCAGCATATAAACAGAGACCGATAAATGGTAGCTTAGAATTGCTTCCGCTGTGCAATATGCGTTGTAAAATGTGCTATGTTCGTTTAGATCATCAACAAGTATCGGAACAAGGAGGCTTACTATCTACAGGTAAATGGATTAAAATAGCGCATGAGATGCAGAAAGCTGGGGTATTATTTTTGGTGCTGACGGGAGGCGAACCTTTATTATATCCGGGATTTAAAAAAATATATTTAGAATTACAAAAACTAGGAATGATATTAACCATTAATACAAATGGAACATTAATTAATCAAGAGTGGGCAGATTTTTTTGCGAATAATAGACCTAGAAGAATCAATATTACGGTATATGGAGGATCAGAAAAGACGTATATTTCCCTTTGCCAATACGAAAATGGGTATAGAAATGCTTTAGAAGGAATTCGCTTGTTGAAAGAGAAAAATATAGAAGTAAAAATAAATGGAAGTATTACAAAAGATAATGAGCACGATTTAGAAAAAATATATCAAATAGGAAAAGAAATGGAAATACCGGTACATGTTGATACTTACATGTCACCTAGAAGTATGAATGATAATATTGATTCATTTCGACATTGTAGGCTAGGACCCGAAGAAGCGGCATATATCGAATATATTTCATTAAAGCATGAATTGACTAAGGAGAAATTCATTCGTTATAGAGAAAAGAAAATCAAAGAGATACTAAATAAAAAATTATATTCAGATGGTTTTTTATGTATGGCAGCAAATTGTTCGTTTTCGATTGACTGGAAGGGTAACATGCGTCCTTGCGTAATGGAGAATAGATTATCGTTTTCAGTTCTTGATTTTGGTTTTGAATCTGCTTGGGAGAAGATGATAAAGGAATCTAGATCGTATAAAATTAATAATAAGTGCAGGAATTGTGCGTATCGTCCTGTATGTAGGATATGTGTTGCTTCAAGTCATTTAGAAGCTAATAGAGACGGAGTTCCTGAGTATTTATGTCGTTATGCAAAAAAAATGGCAGAATTATTGCAAAATGAAGAATATAGAACATATATGGAATAAAATGGTATTAAAATACTATATCTTTTTTTTCAGGGAAATAGTATGATACGGTACAGATAACAGGAAGGTACTGAAAATGAAAAAGAAGTATGTGAAGCCAAAGTTTACCTTTATTTCAAATCTCAGTCACTTGGAATCGATTAGGCAGTGGGATAAACCAAATTCGACAGAGAATTCAAATCATATAGTAGAAGTTGCCTATATTGATTGTGAGCAAGGGAAATATTGTTCAACTAATCATAGACAAAATAAATAACTGCAGTTATATTTTTGTAAAAACTGCAGTTTTTTTACGTAAAGATTGCATTCCGGTGCAAATGAGGCAATTGATATTGTATCTATTTTGAAGTATGGTAAAATAATAAGGTCATTCATTATGACGAAACTTTTTGATCGAAAGGAGGAGAAATCACAATGAAGCAGTTTTTAATGTTGCTGAAAGATGCAAGATTAGGATGTGTTTCAAAATCGGATAACTATAATTACGCAATGTTATATCAGACATCACTTCAGCATGATGTTGCGGCTCTCCTCTATCATCAGTTGTATCGCTTTTCAGATTTCCCGTCTGAGTTAAAGCAGGAATGGAAACGGAAGGCGATCAAGATCAATGCTTTGCAGACAATACGAAGCGATGCATTTCTTCGCCTTTATCGTGAACTTCTTCATGAGGGATTGATAATTCTTGTGTTAAAAGGAATTATTGTTCGCTCATTATATCCTCAGCCGGATAATCGTCCTTCGAATGATGAAGATCTTTATGTAGAAAAAGAATATGTGCAAAAAGCAAAAGAGATTATGCTGAAGCAAGGCTTTCAAGTTATGCAGGAAAGTGAGGAAGTTACCACATTAGTAAATTTGAATAGCGGTCTTTCTATTGAACTGCATACGACACTTTTTTCTGAAGAATCAAAAGCCTATGGTTCATATCAAAATTTTTTCAATGATGCCTTTAAAAAAGCACAGGTACATGATATACAGGGATGCCTGATTTATTCGTTGTCTTATAGCCAGCATATGCTTTTTTTGATCATGCATTTTGTGAAGCATTTTCTGCATGGCGGTGTTGGATTTCGTCAATTACTGGATATTATCATGTATGCTGAAGCATATGGTGAAGAAATTGACTGGAATGCAATATATGAGGTTTTGGAACAGGAACATTTATTAAAGTTAGTAGAAAATTTATTTGCCATCGGTCATCAATATCTTGGATTTTCATTTGAACAGATAGTTCTTCCGAGAGATTTTGCTGAAGATCAAATGGATTTTGAAGACCTGCTTGCAGATATATGGGATGCAGGTGTGTTTGGAAAAAGCTCACAGGAACGTTTGCACTCCAGCACGATAACCTTAAGTGTTGCTGAAGGACAGAAATCTTTTCGTTCTACATTGTTTCCATCATTAAAATCAATGCAGCAAAAATACCGATATTTAAAAAATGTGCCAATCTTACTTCCGTATGCTTGGTGCAGCAGAATTCTTCATTATTTTTTTGACAAGAAAGAAGGAAGTGCAAAAGGTGCTATGGAAATAGGAAATCGGCGTGTAAGATTACTACAGAAATACGGAATTATAGAAGAAAAGAAGTAAAGGAAGTAATGCTATGGATTCTATACGAATGTTGATCAGCAAGATCAAAGACGGCAGCATCCGCGAAATGTGGGAAGAATTCAAATGGATGGGTTCTTATGGGAAAAATTATAAAAAAGAAATAGTATTCTATATTCTTTTAGGCGTGTTTTCAACTATCATGTCTTTGGTTAGTTCAGTTGCAAGTAAAGAGTTAATTAATATTGTTACAGGTATACAAAAAAATCGTGCTGTAGAGATGGCTGTTCTAATGGTATCGATGGCTTTGTTTAGTTTGTTTTTTAATCAGATCATGTCACGCATTACGCTGAAGATCAATATCAAGATCCAAAATGAGATTCAAGCTGACATTTTTGATCAGATCATTCAGGTGAACTGGATGGATCTAACAAAATATCACAGCGGCGATTTGTTGAATCGATTTACAAGTGATGTTGGAACGGTGGCAAGTAGCGCCATTGGATGGCTTCCAAATCTGGTTGTTAATGTATTTAATTTCTTCGCAACCTTATGTTTGATCATGTACTATGATCCGACTATGATGATGCTTGCGTTAGTAAATGCCCCTATTATGCTGCTGTCATCAAAAATATTGATGTCTCGCATGCGAGACTATGATAAAACAGTGAAAGTAATGAACAGTGAAATGATGGCATTTGAATCAGAAACATTTGCCAGCATTGATTCCATTAAGTCATTTAGCTTGATGGATTTGTTCAGCAATCGTTTAAAAGGATTTCAGGAACGTTATAAAGAAGTAAACCTGGATTATAACTTATTTAGTATTAAGTCTAATTTAATTTTATCTTTAATCGGTATGGTGATTCAGTTTTCTTTCTTTGGCTGGGCAGTCTATCGGTTATGGAGCGGAGCTATTAATTATGGTGAAATGACATTGTTTTTACAACAGTCAGGTCGCTTCTCTTCCGCTTTTAAATCAGTTGTGTCAATTGTGCCAAGCACAATCAGTTCTACAATTTCTGCGGGTCGTCTCATGGAAATTATCAATTTACCTCGTGAGAAGAGTAACCCGGATACAACTGTTCATTTGAACGAAATGAAGGAACAGGGATTTACGATTGAATTAAAAGATGTGTGTTTTTCATATATAGAGAAAAAACGTGTATTGTACTCTTCAACAATGCACGCATCGCCAGGAGAAATTGTTGCATTGGTAGGTCCGAGCGGAGAAGGAAAGACAACGATGATTCGTATGTTTTTAGGATTGATTTCACCAGATGATGGCGAAGCGTTGTTGAAAGATGGAGACGGTAACGAATATATGTTGGGAGCGGATACTCGTCCACTGTTTGCTTATGTGCCGCAGGGGAATACAATTTTCTCCGGAACGATTGCGAGCAATCTTCGTATGGTAAAAGAGGATGCGACGGATGAGGAAATCATTCAGGCTTTGAAGTCTGCATGTGCATATGAATTTGTAGAGCGGATGGATGAGGGGATAAACAGTGAAATAGGTACACGGGGAAAAGGTTTGTCGGAAGGTCAGGCTCAGCGAATTGCCATAGCCCGTGCGATTTTGAGGGATGCGCCGATCTTATTGTTGGATGAAGCAACCAGTGCTCTTGACGTGGAAACAGAGCGGAAAGTACTTCGCAATATTATTCAGAGTCATCCGAATAAAACATGTGTCGTAACGACACATCGTCCAAGTGTATTAAATATGTGTCAACGTGTTTATCGTGTGGTTGATACAAAACTTACACAGCTAAGCGAAGAAGAATCAGCCCGAATGGCAATTGATTTTTAATGTAAAGGAGGTGTTAGGATGGTCGATATACACTGTCACATTCTGCCAATGGTGGATGATGGTTCAAATACAATAGAAACATCATTGGCTATGCTGGATGCAGCATATCATGACGGCAGTGATGCATTCATTCTGACACCGCATTATGCCTGTGAATACAGCTTTGATAATCCGAAAGAAAAAGTGATGACACTGTTCGAGGAGTTTAAAGAAATTGTCAGACAGGAAGGCATACCGGTTAACCTATATCCGGGATGTGAATTTTTGTTCAGTTCTGCTGAAAGTTTTAAAGAACATTTTGATGACATTACTTTGATGAATCATACACGTTACCAGCTGATGGAGTTTTATTTCAATGTGGAAGAAACAGAAATCATCGAGGCGGTAGGTTGTGTCTTAAACAGCGGACGGATCCCGATTCTGGCTCATCCGGAGCGGTATGAATGTATGCAGATTTCCGATGATCTTGCTGGAAAGCTGGTTCATCGAGGAGCTTTGCTACAGATGAATAAAGGAAGCATACTAGGCCGTTATGGTGAATATGCAAAAGATGCTGTGCATCATATGCTGGAACAAAGGCTGATTTCGTTTATCGGGAGCGATGCACATCATATTCGTTATCGAACACCGATGATGAGCAAAGCCTATGATGCTGTTGCACATTATTACGGAAGGCGATATGCAGATCGGATATTTTATGAGAATCCGCAAAATCTGTTAAATATTCAGTTTTGATAAAGGAGGAATTACAATGAGGAAGACAATAGAGTTTCTTGCAGTAGTAGCCATTGTATGGTGCCTATTTGGTGTTGCAATATTGTTATTTCAGGGATCAGGTACTGTAGGCAGTAAGCCGAGTATCTCGGCACCGCAGGATGTTTTGGAAGTCAGCGTAAAAGATAAAGAGGATGTTTTGCTGGAAGATGTAACTGCTGAGGATGCTGAAGACGGAAATCTTAATGCGTCAGTTTTTGTAGAAAGCATTTCTCCTTTTGATGAAGAACAATGCCGTACCGTTACCTATGCCGTATTTGACAGTGATGATAATTTATCTCAGACAACTAGACGGATCAAATACAAAGATTATGAGGCACCTAAACTGACATTAAAACAATCGTTAGATGCTACTGTATCATTCGATACAACACAAATTTTCAATTATTTTGGAGCAAAAAGTCCGGTTGACGGAGATATAAGCGGAAAGGTTTTAATAACCAATATAAATTATGATGAATTCACATATTCCTTTATAGCTTCTGTTACTGACAGTTGTGGAACAACGTCACAATTGAGTTTTAATATTAAACAACAAATGAATAATCCGACATTGGTAATTAATCTAACTGACTATCTGATTTACGTAAAAAAAGGAAAATCAATTGATCCAAAGGATTATCTGGAATCAGTAATGCAGGGAAATGTTGAAAATAAAGAGGCATTAGAAAATGTGTCAGTGATTGATAATTATAATGCAAATGAGCCAGGCATGTATGAATTTGTATATGAAGTACAGGGATCAGGCAATAATTACGGAACAAGCACGCTTTATGTAGTTGTAGAAGAATAAAGGGGGGAAGAACTATGAATGAGAATCGACAAACACGAGATTTTATATTAATCATTTCCTGCGTTCTAACCTCTATCTTAAAGTGTTGGAAAATGATTTTGGCATCCATTGCAATTTTTGCAATGTTAAGCGACGGGATCCAAACTATTTTATATCATCCTCAATATGCATCTAGTGTACAGGTTTCATTAAACAGTGGTGATACAACCTATTCACAGCTGGAACAGACACAGACTTATATTAAAACACTGAATTATATGTTTAACGGACAGGCTGCACATGCGTATGTCAGTGAACAAATGGATAAAGATACAATTTATTATACATGCAACATGAAAGGAAGCTCTAATTCAAATCTGGCGACCCTTACAGTAACTGCGAATACAAGAAGAGAATCCTGGTTTGCTTTGCAGAATCTCTTGGATTGGTATGAAGAAAACGGTGAAAAATATCATTTGGATTATGATATGAACGTAACAGAAACACATTCGATTAACGAACAGCCGGTATATATGAATTCTCATTTTCGAAATCAGGTTTATGGAGGTGTCTTCGGAGCCATTCTGGCTATTTTGTTACTGCTGGTTCGCATATACTTCTATCCAACGATCAAAACGCCAAGTGAAATTTCCTATCGTATTGATTGTCGTATGATTGCAAAACTGCCAAAGGAGCGAAAAAGAAAAAATCTTCGATTCTGGAAGCGAAAGAAAGAAGCCTTGCTGGTAACTTCTTTAAGTACAAGTTTCCGTTATAAAGAAGCTGTGAAAAAGCTATGCAGCCGTGTGGAAGAATCTGCCAAGAAGCATGGATATCAGAGCATTATGATGACCAGTGTTCTGGAAAACGAAGGAAAGTCATCTGCCGCGGTGAATCTTGCCATTTCACTGGCTAAAAACGGACACAAAGTGTTGATGGTTGATGGTGATATACGAAAACCATCTCTACATCTTATTTTTAATTTAGATACAAAAAAGAATATCAATCAGTATTTGAAAGGTGAAGGCAGATGGCAGGATCAGGTAGAATCCGTACAAAGAATGAATCTTGATGTGATCTGTGCGGAAGCTGATTTGGAACATGCAGAAGAACTGCTTAGCAGTAAAAACATGCGTACATTGTTGTCCGAAGTTAAAGATGTCTATGATTATATTGTGATAGACTGCCCGCCTTCAGCAGGTATGAGCGATTCAAGAATCATCAGCGAACATTGTGATGCGGTATTGCTTGTCATTCGTCAGAATATGGCTAATGTCAATAGTATTAATGAAATTATCGATCGTTTAGTCAATGTTAAGAATAATCTGATTGGTTGTATTTATAACGGAAGCATTTATGACTGGGTAAGCGAGCAGAAAGCATATGGCTATCGGTATCGTTATAACCGTTACAGTAATACGGAAAGGAGGGGTTAAGCATGGAAGAAAAAGTTGAAAAAATCGATTTGATGCAATATATCGATCGGTATTTCCGTGCGTTGATTCGTTTTCGTGTCTTGCTGTTCAGCATTATCATTATTTGCGCCGTCGGATTATACATAAAAGATTGGTTAACTTTTCATACAACATATAGTTCTAAAGGCGTTTTTATCGTAACAACTGAAAAGACTGATAGCCTATTTGGTACTAATAAAGATGATGATGAAATGATATCGACATTCACTTCATTAATGACAGGGAGTGAAATGCAGAAAATTCTAATGAATGAATTAAATGTGAATATTGTACCTGGTTCGATTCGAGTCCAGCAAGTGGAGGATACAAATCTACTGGAACTCATTGTAACTTCAGACAATGCCCAAGATGCTTATGATGTAGCTGATGCTTTATTAAATAATTATCGACAGGTGACAAGTCAGGTCATGAGTGATGTTTCAATCGTTGTCCTAGATCAGCCGTTGCTTGCCAAAGAACCCGATGCGGAATTTAATTATTTACGCAGTCTCTTTCTTGGGGCAGGTATTGGCTTGGTTGTCAGTATGCTGCTGGCTTTAATTCTGACATTGACACGGCGAAAAGTATTGTCCAGTGAAGAAATCAAGAAAACATTGCACTTAACTACGATTTCAAAAATTCCGTATATCGCTGGTTCAAAAAAACATGTTGGGGAAAACGGCCTGCTGCTCAGTAATCCCCGGATTCAATATGGTTTTCGCCAGGCTTTTCAGGAAGTGCGGATGAAACTGGAACAAGAGCATAAAAAAGAAGGGCATAAAGCATTTATGCTAACCAGTACAATGCCGGATGAAGGAAAGTCGACAATATCTGTTAATATTGCACTTTCTTTAGCGCAAAAGGGACATAAGGTCATACTGGTGGACCTAGACTTACGAAATCCATCAGTGATACAAACTATACCAAGTAATAACAGTAAAGCAACAATTGTTGATTATTTGAAAGGAAAGTATCGATTGGATGATGCTATTTCACATTACGATGTATATGGACTTGATGTGACGTATGGTGTCAGTTCAGATGAGGATGCTGCACAGCTGCTTTCTTCACCACGCTTTGAAAAGATGATAGAAATGCTGAAGGAACACTATGATTTTATAATCATGGATGCTCCGCCGCTCTACATGATGGGCGACGCACTGCTGATTGCACAGCATTGCGACAGCGCCATCGCTGTAATTCGACAAGATTATGCAGGATTATATGATGTACAGGATGCACTTGAAGAACTGAATGATTATGTGCCAAACATGAGCGGAGCAATTTTAAACCAGGTTCATCATTCTCTTTTCTTAGAAGAAGATCATCCATATGGCTATGGCTACGGTTATGGCTACGGATATGGACATGGCTATGGTTATGGATACGGCAGAAATAAAAAATCATAAGTTTTCTTCCCTGAACAGGTCATCCTGTTCAGGTTTTTAAAATAAAAAAAATTTCCAGTTTTGTACAGATTCACAGGATATGTATAAATAATAGTGAGAACATAGACAAAGGAAAAAATAGGATGTATATTAACAATGATTTCAGCTGAATTTCTGCTTATGAAAGTTTTTATACGCCTGAATATAAAGAGGTGGGGGAATGAACATGTATGAACGTTATGTCAAAAGGTTTCTTGATTTGATGCTGGGCATGATTATCTTCGTTTTGCTTTTGCCAATATTTTTGATATTGATGCTGAGCATTAAATTAGATTCCAAAGGACCAGTCTTTTTTCGGCAAAAACGTGTTGGCAAAAATAAACGTTATTTCAATATACTTAAATTTCGCACGATGAGAACAGATGCACCCAAAGATATGCCGACACATTTGCTTCAGAATCCGGATGTATTTATCACCAGAACCGGAAAATTTTTACGAAAGACAAGTCTGGATGAGCTGCCGCAGTTAATTAACATCATTCGCGGAGATATGTCTTTTATCGGACCAAGACCTGCTCTTTGGAATCAATTTGATTTGATTGAAGAACGAGACCGGTATGATGCAAATAGTATTCGCCCCGGTATGAGCGGACTGGCTCAGATTAGCGGAAGAGATGAGCTTGCGATTGATGTAAAAGCGAGGTTGGACGGAGAATACCGCCAAAAAATAAATTTATGGTTTGATATTCGCTGTTTTGTTGGAACTTTCTTTTCTGTACTACGACAAGACGGAGTCGTTGAAGGTGCGCAGCCTACGGAGGAGAATAAATGAGAATCTTTTTAATTACTAATCATTCTTTCATGCTTTATAAGTTTCGAAAAGAATTAATTCAAAAGTTATTACAAAAACATCAGGTTACACTAGTGATGCCTGCAAGAGAGTATACAGATGAGTTTAAAGAGATGGGGTGTTCGATCATTGATATAGACGTTGATCGCCGAGGATTGAATCCGTTAAAGGATCTGCACTTGCTTCATCAATATAAACAGTTGCTGCGCCAGCATCACCCGGAAATGGTGCTGACTTATTCAATTAAACCAAATATTTATGCAGGAATTGCAGCAGCTAAATTAGATATTCCATATTGTGCAAATATTACAGGGTTAGGGACAGCATTCCAAAAGAAAATTCTTGCAGATTTTGTCACAATACTGTATCGTGTAGCATTTCGAAAAGTAAAAACAGTATTTTTTGAAAACAAGGATAATTTAGATGAATTTTTAAAGAGATCGATTTTAAAAGAAAATCAAACCTGCTTATTACATGGCGCTGGTGTTAATCTTGAAGAGTTTTCCTACAAGACATATCCTAAAGAGAAAACAACGAATTTTGTATTTGTCGGCAGAATCATGAAAGAAAAAGGAATTGATGAATTACTGGCAGCATTCAGGAAACTGGAAAGTAATCATTATAATGTTCACTTAGATATTGTGGGACCTTTTGAAGATGATTACGAGGAAGAAATGAAAAAACTGGAAAATGACCCGTGCTGTTCTTATTGTGGATTTCAAAGAGATGTTAGACATTTTTTGTCAAAAGCAAGTTGTTTAGTATTACCGTCTTATCATGAAGGTATGGCGAATACAATCCTAGAGGCAGCATCTTGCGGAAGAGCCGTTATCGCAAGTGATATTCCCGGATGCAAAGAAGGCATTATTGATCAAAAAAGCGGATTTTTAGTCAAGACAAAAGATACAGAAGATTTGTATAACAAAATGGTTCAATTTGTTGTGTTGTCCAATGATGAGAAAGAACAAATGGGAAAAAACGGACGAAAACTGATGGAAGAAAAATTTGATAAAGAAAAAGTAGTGAATCAAACCATAAGAAAAATAGAGAGTTAAGGTGATGGAATGAAGGAATTACTGATTATACTTGTAATAGTAGTTGGGTTAGCATATTTATCACAAAAAGAATCCATGAAAATAACAAACGGAGATGGACGCAAGCATTGGGATATATATTTAATATTTTTACTCATTTTTTTGATACTTTTTGCCGGGCTAAGAACGGGTTACAACGATACACAAAACTACATTGTTGGATTCAAAAATTCTGTTGGATTTCAGGAGTTCCTTGCAAATCCAGAAAATATAAACCTTTTAAATAACCCACTGTTTTATGGATTTCAGTCATTGATACGAAGTTTTACTGATAACGTAAATGTATTCTTTATTATTTGTGCCATTATCGTTAACGTACTGAATGTTCGTTTTATTAAACGATATACAGATATCGATAATTTTGCCTTCAGTATGTTTTTATACGTTACCTTAGGCACATTGATGTTATCCATTGCAGCACAAAAGCAGACATTGGCCATGTCTGTACTTACTTTGGCTATATCAAGTCTGATAAGTCATAAATATTTTAAATATTTCTTCATAGTTTTCATTGCCGGATGTATTCATTCTTATGCCTGGTTATTTCTTTTCTTTCCTTTGTTAGGAAAAAAGGTTTGGAGTTTTCGCACGTTTTTATTACTTTTATTTACCGTTGGAATTATGTCGACTTTTCAAAGTACAATTGAAACTTTTATGTCGGTAGCAGATCAAGCAGGAAAAAATATTCCATTAGAAGAAGTATTTGATGGAAATCGTATGAACTTTTTCAGAGTAGCAGTATATTCTTTAGTACCTATAATTACATTATTATTTAGAAAAAGATTACAAAATCAGATTGATAGAAAAAATATTATATTTATTCAAATGAGTATAGTATGTATGGTTTTTATGCTATTAGGAACGATGAATGGGGCAAATATGTTCGGCAGAAGTGCAAATTATTTTGAATTAGGAATTATCTGCTCAATGCCTTTTATTATAAAATCATTATTTACAATAAATTCAGCTAGAATAGTTTTTATATTTTCTATAATCTGCTTTTGTATATTTTATGTTTATGATAATCAATCTTTTAATACTGAATATCAGCATATCACAATTATTGAGTTTATTAGTTCATTATGAAAGGATACATTAGGAGAGTTTGCATATGGAAAATGAGAAAGAAAAAATAAGTGTAATTATGGGAATTTATAACTGTTCAGAAACATTGTCAGCAGCAATTGAGAGTATTATAAATCAGACATATACAAATTGGGAACTGATAATGTGTGATGATGCATCAACAGATAATACCTATCAAGTTGCAGAAGAGTACGTTAAACGATTTCCAAATAAAATGAAATTAATCAGAAATAAAACAAATAAAGGATTAAATGAAACATTAAACGTTTGTTTATCTTTTGCAACAGGCAACTTTATCGCAAGAATGGATGGTGATGATGTATGTTCTCCAACTAGATTTGAACGGCAACTAGATGTGTTCTTGAATGAACCTAATATCTCTATCGTAAGCACAGATATGGAATATTTTGATATCAATGGAGTATGGGGAAGTATAGCACACCCTACATATCCTAGTAAAAAAGATTTTATCTATGGAACGCCGTTTTGTCATGCTCCGTGTATGGTAAAAAAATATGCATATGACACTGTAAATGGTTATACTGTTTCAAAAAGATTGCTTAGAGTAGAAGATTATCATTTGTGGATAAAAATGTATGAAAAAGGTTTTGTTGGAAAAAATTTGCATGAAAATTTATATCAGATGAGAGATGACCAATCGGCAATTTCAAGAAGAAAATTTAAATATAGAATCAATGAATCATATGTAAGGATCTTGGCAGTAAAAAAGTTTAATTTACCGAAAATATATTATCTCGTTTCACTTAGACCAATTGTTGTTGGATTATTACCGGTTCAGGTATATGCATTACTTCACAAAATTAAATTACGTAAATTGTAAAATATATCATGATTGTGGCTTATATTTGAAAAGTAAATTTTTCAGAAGGAAAATAACAAATCTATTAATAGTGATTGATTAGTCTCTAGTTACGGTTATTTTTGAAAATAATATCTTTAATCTTTAGGTGATAAGCGACTTTCAAGAACGAAATATGCCTATTTTGACAAAATTGTTTATATATTATAAAAAGATAGAATATTCATAACTTCTCGATAACAGTTTTGATTAATAGTTATTATTGGCGATTATTTTTAACTTTAATAAAATCATAATTATTTATATATTTTTGTATACTTAATAGAGATGTAAAGGTTACTGTCAATAAATATTGATTTATATTAAAAATATATGAATTATTAAACTTAAATTAGTAAAGTGTGTTTAGTTATTCTTATTACAGAAAAAGCAATTTAGTTAATATTTGTCAGATTGAAATATAAAATATTTCATAATTAATGGAGGATGATAAGAATGATACCAAAAAAAATTCATTACTGCTGGTTTGGCAGGAGTGAAAAACCACAGATGGTGAAACGTTGTATTGAAAGTTGGAAAAAGTATTGCCCAGATTATGAAATAATTGAATGGAATGAGGATAATTTTGATATTTATCAAAATGATTATCTTGTTTATTGCTATCAACAGAAGAAATGGGCATTTCTTAGCGATCTTGCTAGATTGATAATTATAGAAAGAGAAGGGGGGGTTTATTTTGATACAGATGTGGAATTGATAAAGAACATAGATTCACTTTTAAAATATAATGCATTTTATGGATTTGAAAATAAGAGTAATGTTGCCACCGGACTTGGATTTGGAGCAATTGCACATCACTCATCTGTGAAAAGTATGATTCAACAATATTATGGATTAGAAGTAGATGAGAGCGGGAATTATCCCATGATTACTTGTCCAAAGTTAAATACATTAGCCTTACTGGAAATAGGTTTAAAATTAAATGGGGAAAAACAAACTTTAGAAGATATACTTATTTTGCCTGTAGAGTACATGAATCCTTATGATGATCCTACTGGAAAATTAATCAAAACTACAAATACGATTAGTATTCATTGGTATTCAAAAAGTTGGTTGGATAAGAAGACTATTTTTCGAAGTAAGTTGACGAAACCATTTCATCGAGTATTTGGGAAAAATTGTTTTAGGTGGATAAAAAAATGAAAAAGATTTTAATAGTATCTCATGCCATGGAATTAGGTGGAGTTGAACGCAGTTTGATTGGGCTTTTAGAAGTTATTGATCCAAAAAAATACAGCGTTGATTTATTTCTTTTACGACATGAAGGAGAATTGTTGTCATATATTCCAGATTATATTAATTTACTTCCGCAGGTTTCCGCATATTCTGTATTAGCTCGCCCTATGAAGGATACGCTGAAAGAAGGACATATTTTATTAACTGCTGCTCGATTAGTTGGGAAAATAAAAGCAGCTCAATTTGAAAAAAAACATGCCTATCAGGATAGTGGAGTTTCACTAGAATATAGTCATAAATATACACGTCTTTTTATGCCCATAATTCAACCAGATAAAGAGTATGATCTCGCTATTAGTTTTTTGACACCTCATTATTTTGTAGCGGAGAAAGTAAGGGCAAAGAAAAAGATTGCTTGGATTCATACTGATTATTCTCGTGTGCAAGTGGATGTAAAATCAGAAATAGTTATGTGGTCTAAGTATGATCGTATTGCTACGATTTCAGAGATGGTTTCTGCCAGCTTTATCAAAGTTTTTCCTTCTTTAAAAAATAAGCTGGTGTTTATTGAAAATATACTTCCTACCAAATTAATTTTACAACAGTCAGCTGAGTTTGATGCTTCTCCAGAAATGGATCAAGGAGGGGGATTTCGATTGTTATCTATAGGACGATATTGTACTGCAAAGAACTTTGATAATATACCATATATTTGTGCAAATCTTATTTCTTTGGGATTAAATGTAAAGTGGTATATTATTGGATTCGGTGGAGATGAATCATTAATTCGCTTTAAAATTGCCGAGGCAAATATGGATAAATATGTAATAATGCTTGGAAAAAAAGAAAATCCCTATCCATATATTAAAGCATGTGATTTGTATGTTCAACCTAGTCGATATGAAGGAAAAAGTGTTACTGTTCGGGAAGCACAGATGTTAGGGAAACCGGTTGTAATTACAAGATATCCAACTTCCGCCAGTCAATTAGAAGATGGAGTAGATGGTATTATTGTTCCTATGGAAAATAGAAAATGTGCTGAGAAAATTGCTGATTTGCTGCAGAATCAGGTAATGATGAAACAACTTGCCAACAATTGTGCAATGAAAGATTATTCCAATGCAAAGGAAATAGGAAAAATATTTGCGTTAATGGAGGAATAAAATGTTTTTGAAAAAAAAAATAAAACTTAGTGTAATCGTTCCAGTATATAGAGTGGAACAATACATAGTCAGATGTGTTGATAGCATTTTGGCACAAAAATTTCATGATATTGAATTAATTCTAGTGGATGATGGTTCTCCGGATCATTGCCCGGAGATTTGTGATAAATATGCTCAGAAAGATAATCGTGTAAAAGTAATACATAAAAAAAATGGCGGAGTTGCTGCGGCGCGGAATGCTGGATTAATTTTGGCACAAGGAGAGTATATCACTTTCGTAGATAGCGACGATTTTATAGAACCTGATATGTATCAATCTATGATACAAGTGGCAGATCAGTATGATTGTGATGTCGTTATGTGTGATTGCATTAAAGAATTTGGAAACCACATCGAAATATATACGCATAATATTCGTTCAGGTTTTTATAACAGAAATCAACTTGAGAGCGAGTATTTTTCAAATCTTCTAATTATGCCTAATATCGAATATCCACCTACAATCTCTAATTGGCTTTGTATATTTAAAAAAAATCTAAAAGATGCTGCTATCTTACATTATGAAGAAGGAATTCGTTATTCAGAAGATTTATTATTTGGTGCACAGATGCTTTATAAGGCACAATCTTTCTATTACATGAAAGGGAAAACATATTATCACTATGATTGTACTAATCAACAATCAGCTACTCATATATTTACTCCCGACAAATGGAATGATTACAAGAGATTGCATCAATGCATTAAGAACTACTTTGGGAATTGTCTAGAATATGATTTTGCGGAGCAGATTGACAAGGTGTTATTGTTCTTTGTATATAATGCGGTGGGTGATATATTAAAAGCTAGGGAAATTTCAGTGATTAATAGAAAACGCATGACATTGGAAATTTTAAATGATACCGAAGTGCGTTTAATGTTTAATCGGATTTCAATTTGTAGTCTTCCTGTTTCGATTAAGCAAAAGTTACTTACTTGGTGCTATCGAAACAAAATAGGAATTAAGATGATAATATTCTATTTTGGACGGAGGGTAGTTTAATGAGTGGTGAGTTTATTTCGATTGTTATGCCGGTATATAATAAAGAAAAATATGTTGCAATGATTTTGGAAGATTTAAGTAATCAGGTTTTTTCGGATTTTGAATGCATTTTAATAGATGATGGTTCTACTGATAATACGGGTGAAATCTGTGATATATTTTCCAAAAAGGATAGTCGTTTTCTAGTTTATCATATTCCGAATGGTGGAGTTTCTCATGCACGTAACGTAGGGATGAGTAAGGCAAAAGGGAAGTATTTGACTTTTGTGGACGGGGACGATAGAGTACATCCAAACTATTTAGAAAATTTATATCACTGTATTAAGAAAAATAATGTAGATTTGGTTATAGGTAGTATAGAAAAAGTTTGGAGTAATTCAGATAAAACCATATCTATTATACCTCCTTATCTCGGGTATAGGAAAATGGATGATATTATGCCATCTTTTGCACGGTTTCAACAGGACACTGGCATCTTTGGAATTTGCACAGCAAAATTATTTCGAAGAAGCCTTGTACAGAATATTTGTTTTAATGAATCTTTGTGTTTGGCAGAAGATTTTGATTTTTATCTTAATCTCTATAATTTGGTAAATACAATTTATTTTGATGATAAACCTTATTATTTTTATCTACAATCTGCTGAAAATTCTTCAGTTCTTACACAGGATAATGAAATAGATTATGTAGCACAAGTTCATATTATGTTGCATTATCGCGAATTTTTACAGAGCAGAAAAGCCTATTGTGCTGAAAATAAAAAAATTGTAGAGCACCGACTTAGTAATTATGTGTTTTTTGCATTGTTGCATTGTAAAAGAGAAAAATTAAAATTGCGATATCTAACATTGAGAAAGATTTTGCTTGAAGAAAATTTCTCACTCTGTGGAAAATCTCTAATGCAACGATGGATACTTTTTACGTTAAAAAGTAATCTGTTTATCTTTACAAAAAGTACATTTATTATTTACGATTATTTGCGATGCTTGGTTAGGAGAGAAAAATGAAAGATTTGATTTCTGTCATTGTTCCAGTATACAAAACAGAAAAATACTTGGAACGGTGTATAAAAAGTATTCAAAAACAGACATACAGTAATTTGGAAATTATATTAATAGATGATGGTTCGCCAGATAGATGCCCTGAAATGTGTGAAAGGTTTGAAAAAGAGGATGTGAGGATTCGCGTCATTCATAAGAAAAATGGCGGAGTATCTTCAGTTAGAAATCGAGGAATGAAAGAAGCACGGGGATCGTATATTACGTTCGTTGATAGTGATGATTATTTGATGGATGAGACTGTGTATGAAAGAACAGTTCAAAATATGATACAATACTCTGCGGATATTGGAGCATTTATGTGGCAGTTTGAAAATACAGTTGGTGAATACGTTGTAAAACGAGAGAATATACCTTTAGATTTTGATGGTGTTAAGACAACATCAGAATTTGCGAAGTATTTATATCAGGGGAGTTACGCTAATGGTTTAGTGGTTTCAGTTTGGAATAAAGTATATTGTCGATCTTTCATAGAAGACATTAATTTTGACGAATCCATGATTATTTGTGAAGACGATGAATGGGTAAATCGAATTTATTCTAAAAAGGGAACAGTTTGTTGTGATGATAGCTTTGGCTATGTTTATGCGCAAAATAATGATTCATTAACTCACCTTTCATTTAGAAAAGAAAAGTTTGTACTTCTTGATATTCTGAGAAAAAGAATAGATGTTTTTAACAATCACTCATTTATTATCTTAGAGACACAAAAATGCTATTTGAACCTGTATATTGAATATTATTATCGGGCAAAGGATGCAGATATCCAAGCGTATGAAGATAGGGTAATTTATACTAGATTCAGAAAAGCAGTTAGAGATGTTGTGTCGATGAAGACACGATTTCGATTTTGGTTATTCGGAATTTCTCCTAAAGTCTATAAAAGGTTGGTGTATTGTAAACTTGGAAGGTTACATGTATAGGAAAATCAATCTTAGTTATCTTTTATATCTGATATTGAACTTCTAAGATTTTTGGTTAGACTATATTTTATAGTCTGTTTAGAAAGAAATTTTTTATTTGAAGAACAAATATTTTGGAATGATTGTTTTAGTATGTTGGCTGTGCTAGTAGCCTGAATCATAAAAATTGGATTATTTCAAGATAAATGAACAAGGGGATAAAAATGATAAATAGAAATGATAAAGACATAAAGTTCACAATATTTACACCTACTTATAATCGTGCTTATATTCTTCCTAGGTTATATGAATCTTTAAAAGAACAAACAAATAAAAATTTTGAGTGGCTAATTGTTGATGATGGTTCTACTGATGAAACGGCTAAATTAGTAAAAAAGTGGAAGAGAGAAGAAAACGGATTTCAAATAAAATATTATTTCAAGGAAAACGGTGGAAAACCGCGAGCAATCAATTTTGGTATCCAATTTGCGCATGAGAAATTCTTTTTTATGATAGATTCAGATGATTATCTTTTGCCAGATGCAGTTGCTAAAATGTCTGAATGGTGTAAGGAAATTGCCCAAATGGAAGATTTTATTGGTGTTGGTGCAGCGAGGGGATGCTCAGATGGTACTTATCTGAAAGGAAAAACACCAAAAGTAAATGCTGATGGTTATGTAGATGCAACAAATCTGCAACGTGCGGATTTTGATTTGGATGCAGATATGTGTGAAGCATATAAAACCGAAATTTTAAAAGTATTTCCTATGGCAGAATGGGAAGGGGAAAAATTTGCACCGGAACAGATTGCATTGAATAATATTGCGCTAAAAGGCTATAAGCTTCGATGGCATTCGGATATAATATATATTTGTGACTATTTGGAGGACGGTTTAACGAAAGGAAGCAAAAGATTGGAAGCACAAAATCCAATGGGGTATGCTATGATGTATAATCACAAGCTTCTTTATCCAAATTTAAGTTGGAAAGAAAAATATCATGCAGCTTGCCAACATGTGGCATTGTCTATCGTTGGAAAACATTCGTCATATATATGGAAAAGCAATCAATTAATATATACAGTGTTTGCTTTACCAATAGGTGTTATTTTGTCGTTTCGGAGACGGAAACAGTTTAAGGAGGTCTGAAGTTTGATTAGCATTATTGTTCCAGTTTATAACACGGGTAGAAAACTTGAAGATATGTTGTTTTGCATTCAAGCTCAAAGCTATACTGACTGGGAATTGATTCTGGTTGATGATGGCAGTTCGGATGAGACATCGGAAATTTGTGATCAAGCTTGTTGTAATGATTCGCGTATCAGCTGTATCCATCAAGAGAATGCTGGAGTTTCTGCAGCACGTAATAGAGGTATGGGTATTGCAAAAGGAGAATATATTACATTTTTGGATGCTGACGATTGGATTGATATAAATTATTTGGAAGAACTTTTTTTAGCTTGCATGAATGCAGATATTGCAGTTTGTGATATGGTTGTTGAAAAAGCTGGGAAAGAATTGCAACGTTTCTCATTAGAGAATTGTGTTCTTACGAAAAAGCAAGGTTTAAATTATTTGCTTTCGAGGAAAGGAATTAGCTCTGGGCCTGTTGCAAAGATATTTCGAAAGGATATTGTCAATGAAGTAAAATTTCCATCAATTCGTTATTATGAAGATATTCTTTTTATACGCGATGTATTTTGTCTTGCTGATCATATAGCTATAACAAATAAAACATCTTATCATTATATTGTTAATGAACAGGGTGCAATGAGTGGCGTGATGAATAGGGGGCTTGAAGATATTGTTTTTGCTACGGATAATTTATTATGTTTTTTGAAAAATCATAAAGAATTAAGTTCAGAATGTTATTATATTACTATCTCGCATTTGATGCAGTATGCATTAAATGTTATTGAACGTCCGACAGAAGACGGAAAGAAATTTATTGTTAAAGTCAAAAATATATTTAGAAAATATCTAAAAGAAATAATAAAATGCAAAAGTTTTCCAATAAAGGAAAAAATAGTTTATGCATTATTTTCCATAGGAGTTTTCTACAATAATAAAAAAATAAAAAAAATATAGAATTTGAAAGGAAAAAATTATGAAAAAAGTTTTTTTATATGCACATGGCGGAAGTGGAAATCATGGGTGTGAAGCAATTGTAAGGTCCACTGAAAAAGTATTACATGATGTTTTAAATGATGAAATAGTCTTATTTTCTAGGAAAATAGACGAAGATATTAAATATGGAATTGATTCAATATGTGAAATTGTGTCAGATAAAAATCATATAAGCAAATTTACGTTTTCTTTTCTGAAAGCTTATATTTCTCTTAAATTAAAGAATGATTATATTCCATTAGATAAGTTAGCATACAAAAAACAATTTAAAATGGTGCATAAAGGTGACCTTGCTTTTTCAATAGGAGGGGACAATTATTGTTATGCTGATTTTAATTCGTATATTATGATGCACGATTTAATGTTAGCGCAAGGAGCAAAAACAGTATTTTGGGGATGTTCGGTGGAACCAAAATTGTTGAAAAATCCTGATGTTGCATCTGATATAAAACGATATAGCTTGATTACTGCCCGTGAAACAATTTCTTTCCAGGCATTAAAAAAAGTAAATCCAAATACAGTACTTGTAGCTGATCCAGCATTTGTACTACCAACAACTGTTACAGAACTGCCAAATGGTTTTCAAGAGTATAATATGGTTGGTATTAACGTAAGCCCTATGGTAGTTGAGAATGAAACTATTAAAGGAATTACAATGAGAAATTATGAAGAACTAATAAAATATATTCTTCGTGAAACAACTATGGGTATAGCATTAATTCCTCATGTAGTGTGGAAAGGTGGAGATGATAGAACAACATTAGATACTTTATATCAGAAATTTGTAAATACTGGTAGGGTTGTATTAATTGGAGATCAAACGTGTGGAAAATTAAAGTATATTATTTCTAAATGTAGTTTTTTTGTTGGAGCTAGAACTCATGCAACAATTGCAGCGTATTCTTCTTGTGTTCCAACTCTTGTGGTAGGATATTCGGTAAAAGCAAGGGGTATAGCGAGGGATTTATTTGGAAATGAAGAGAATTATACACTGCCTGTACAACAGCTTAAAACAAAAGTTGATTTATGTGAAAAGTTTAAGTGGATTATGCAAAATGAAGCTGAAATTAAGAAAAGACTTCAAACAGTAATTCCGGTGTTTGAAGAACGAGCAAAGGCTGCAAGTTTGCATATTACCAGGCTTATTAATGAAAAATAAAAATTACTTCAAATTAGGAGTAGTTATAGTAATAGGAATGTAATTAAAAGGAGGATAGGAACATTGCGAAGAAAGAGCATTAATCAGTTACATGCAGGTGTAGTACTATCGTACATTAATCTTGGAATTAGTAGCATTATTCCAATGTTATACACTCCAATTATGCTTCGTATGTTAGGCCAGTCTGAATATGGGCTTTATTCATTAGCTAATTCTGTGATTGGTTATTTGTCATTACTTAGCTTTGGCTTTGGAAGTACAATTATTCGATATATCTCAAAGTACCGTGCACAAAACGATAAAGAAAAAGTTGAATCAATAGTAGGATTATTTTTATCGATTTATTGTTTAATGGGAATTGTGGTATTGATTGTGGGAACAACTCTTTCGTTTTATGTAGAACCTATTTTTCATAAAGGTTTACTACAAGATGAGATACAAAAAATACATACGTTGATATTAATTATGACATTCAACACAGCAATATCTTTTCCAATGAGTGTTTTTTCAGCAATTATTACATCATATGAGAGATATATTTTTCGTAGACTTGTAGATATGATGACAACTGTAGCGGCACCAATTTTAAATCTTATAGCATTATATATGGGGTTTGCTTCTGTTGGAATGGCATTAGCATCTACTGTTTTGCAAATTGTCATGATTCCAGTAAATATAGGCTACTGCTTTCATGTATTGAAGATTCGACCAAAATTAAAAAAATATAAATATGAATTTATTCGTGAACTAGTAAGTTTTTCTCTATATATTTTTATGGGTACGATAGTAGATATGTTGTTTTGGTCAACAGATAAGATGATTTTAGGAATGTTAGCTAGTAGTGTAGCAGTAGCAATTTATAATGTTGGAGGTACTTTTAATAATATAGTTATTAATTTGTCAACATCAGTTTCTAGTGTTTTGACACCAAGGATTACTGGTATGGTTGTAAAAAACACCCCTAAAGATAAATTAACAGAATTATTTATTCGTGTAGGGCGTTTACAATATGTAGTGATTGCTCTTATTGTCTCTGGATTTGCTGTGTTTGGGCAAACATTTATTTACTTATGGGCAGGTTCAGATTATGCAGATGCTTATTGGATTTCTATCCTTACTATGTTTCCTTTATGTATTCCATTAATTCAGAATACAGGTTTAAGTATTGTAATAGCACAAAATAAACATAAATTTCGTTCTATTGTATATCTAATTGTGGCAATCATAAATGCTGTCACTACGTATCTTCTTGTTCCTTTTTGGGGAGTAATTGGAGCTGCCTTTTGTTCTTGTATTTCTTATATAATAGGTCAAGGACTTATTATGAATATATATTATTATAGAGTTACTGGAATTGATATTCCGTTATTTTGGAAAAATATTGTTAGAATGTCCTACGTTCCTTGCGCGATGTTATTAGCAGGAATTATATTGCAAAAATATATTTTACTAAATAATTGGGGAGATTTTTTTACAGCAGTTTTGGTTTATACGGTAATTTATTGTGTGAGCATGTATTTTGGATCTTTAAATAAATATGAAAAAGATTTGATAAAAAAACCAATATTGGTTGTCGTAAAAAAGATAAAGGAAGGGAAAACGGAAATTTATGATTGATATAATTGAGGTTATAGATAAAAAAAAATGCACAGGATGTTCAGCATGTATAAATAATTGTCCAAGGCAGTGCATTCAGCTATTAAGAAACAATGACGGATTTTTGTATCCCATGATAAATCAATTAGATTGCATAAATTGCGGACAATGTGATAAAACGTGCCCTATCTTAAACTATCCAGATTTAAAAGATATAGAAACAGCAGCATTTGCTGCACATTCTTTAAATGATGCGATACGCTGTGAGAGTTCATCTGGTGGTATTTTTTCTATGATTGCAAAATTTATATTGGAAAAAGACGGCTTTATTTATGGTGCAGCATATAATAAAGATTTTCAGGTTGAGCATATATGTATAGACAAAGAGTCAGATTTGTGGAAGTTACGGGGAGCAAAGTATGCTCAGAGTAATATTTCAAGTTGTTTTAGACAAATAAAAAAACAGTTAAATGCAGGAAGTTATGTACTTTTTTCTGGGACTCCTTGTCAGATTGCAGGTTTAAAATCATTTTTGCATATAGATTATGAAAAGTTGTTTACTGTAGATTTTGTATGTCATGGTGTCCCTTCCCCATTAGTGTGGGAAAAATATGTTCAATATCGATCAGATGAAGACAATGCAGGAGTTTTGCCAGAAAAGATTAATTTAAGAGATAAAAAGACAGGATGGAGTAGATATCAGTATTCAAATGTATATAATTATCAGGAAGGTAATACTTATTCTGTTTTAAATAGTGACGATTTATTTATGAAACTTTTTGTAGGAGATTACATAAATCGTACAAGTTGCTCTGATTGTCATTTTAAAGGGTATAGTCGTGTTAGTGATATTACATTAGGTGATTTTTGGGGAATTTGGGATATTTTACCTGATATGGATGATAATAAAGGAACTTCGTTGGTCTTAGTACATTCAGAATCTGGGCGCCAGATGATGCATAAAATTTCTGATAAAATTAAAGCAAAAGAGGTTACATTACAGCAAGCTAGTGAACAGAATCCCTCATTGCTTATATCATCAGCAGGAAAAAGTAATAGAAATCTGATTCTTCAAAAATGCATTAATGGACAATTTGATGAAGTTCAACAAATTGTCCATTAATGCA
>OLRK01000941.1_pt1 | contig 28212 bp, 16 predicted proteins | sample 1672911 | NCBI WGS metagenome assembly OLRK01 (sample SAMEA3136736, study PRJEB25190) | human gut metagenome | biome: human gut; feature: human-associated habitat; material: faeces | place: Austria | collected 2013 | reverse complement strand
CGCCGCAGGCGGAGAAGCTCGCGAGCGAGCTTCTTTTTTAAAAATTGTCTGCTGTCATGACTTTTCCTGCCAGAACTTCTTCGTAGTCCTTCAGGTTGCGCAAAAGGAGCTCAGGTGTATTCAGTCCGTAGGGACATTTGGAAGCACATTTGCCGCAGTGGAGGCATTCCTTGATTTTCATCATCTGTGCCTGACCCTCAGGAGACAGGTGAGAGGCTGACGGGGAACGGCGCAGCAGCAGAGACATGCGGGCGCAGTCATTAATCTTGATGCCTGCGGGACAGGGCATACAGTAGCCGCAGCCGCGGCAGAAGCTGCCTGACAGCAGTTTTCGATCCTGTTCAATCATAGCTCGAATAGGCTCCGTCATAGCTGGAGGTTCCTTGATAAAAGAGAGGAACTGCTCCAGCTCTTCTTTTTTCTGGATCCCCCATATGGGAAGGACATTATCGTACTGATCCGCATAGGCATAAGCGGCTGCTGCATTGGTGATCAGACCGCCGGATAATGATTTCATGGCAATAAAGCCCATGTTCTGTTCTTTACAGCCCTGAACCAGAGCCAGATCCTTTTCTGTTGCCAGATAGCAGAAGGGGAACTGAAGGGTGTCGTAGAGCCCGGAGTCTATGGCCTCCTGAGCAACCGAAAGCCGGTGGTTGGTAATTCCGATAAAGCGGATTTTTCCCTGCTCTTTTGCCTTTAAGGCAGCATCGTAAAGACCGGATTCATCTCCGGGTTTCGGACAGAAGGCAGGATTGTGGAACTGGTAAATATCAATGCAGTCTGTTTTTAAAAGCTTTAAGCTAGTTTCCAGATCCTTCCAGAAATCATCTGCAGTCTGAGCAGCTGTTTTAGTAGCCAGATAGATGTGGCTGCGCACATGGCTCAGAGCGTATCCCAGCTTTTCTTCGCTGTCTGTGTAGGCGCGGGCAGTATCAAAAAAGGTAATTCCTCCGTCATAAGCCTGCTGCAAAAGAGCGGCGGCCTGTTCTTTTGTAATTCTCTGAATAGGAAGAGCGCCGAAGCCGTTTTTATTGACGGTAATTCCAGTTCTTCCAAGGATAACCTCTGACATTTTTTTCCTCCTTATGTACTCAGTTTTTATAGAAAGTCTAACATGGATCTGCTGTTTCATCAAGATAAAAATGGCCGTTCTATAAAGACAGATGTCGCTGCTGCAACGGATAAAACTGAACAAAAATAAAAGGAAATAATGAAAAATGACGAAAAATATCAAATACAACTAAAAGAAAAATGACAAAATGCCAGTTGACGATCCGATAAAATCGAGTTAATATTTTTATCATAGAGTTTACAAAAAGCTCAGAATAATAAAAATTCTAAGAAGAGAACAAGTAGGGACAGAATGCGTGTTACAGAGAATCGTCGGTGGTGAGAGACGGTCACAGCGCTGGCCGGAAAATCATCTCTGAGAAGGGAAGCCGAACGCATGGCCATTAGGTTTCCACGGGTGTTTCCCGTTACAGAAACCGCGTATGCTGGTACGCTTTGATTCGTACTTGTTTCATTCAGGAGACAGGGTGGTTGCGGATATGGATTCCGTCCCTATTTCAGGGGCGGTTTTTTTTTACCATAATACACTGTTTAGGTAATGCGATGCCGCGGTAATGTATAAAATACTTTGGCAGAAGAGAGGACGGATTCAAAGATGTTCTGCAGCAGAAAGAAAAGGAGGATGTAGGTATGAAAATGTTCAAAAAAGTCATGAACGGACTGGCATTTGTGGAAAAGCTGATTCTCGCTGTGTCCACGCTGCTGATTCTGGTACTGACAGTAGGAAATGTATTTTCCAGAAAGGTAATCCATCAGTCCTGGTCATTTACAGAGGAGCTGGTGGTAGCTGTCTTTGTTCTGATTACGCTGCTGGCGGCGGCATTGGCCTGCAGAGAGGGAGAGCTGGTGAATCTGTCTTTGGTGACGGATCGGCTTCCGTCTCGTATGAAACGGGGCTTTCTTCTGGTTAACACTGTGCTCAGTGTATGTTTTACCGGCGTGCTGTTTTACTACGGCCTGGAAAAGGTGCTGGCTCAGCTGGAAAACGGAAAACGCACCTATGTGCTGAACTGGCCGGAATGGATTTTCTGGTCCTTTGTTCCCATTGGAGCCGCCTGTATGATTCTTCACTTTATTGAATTTTATCTGGACACCTGCGCCAGAGAGAAGGAGGACAGCCAGTCATGATCAGTGTAATCTTATTTCTCTCATTTTTTATTTTCCTGCTGGTAGGTATTCCCATTGGAATCTGCCTGGGACTTTCCGCAATCTGCGCAATTTTGTATTCAGGAACCTCCCTGACCATTGTTGCGACGAATATGTATTCCGGTATCAGTAAATTTCTGCTGTTGGCGATTCCGTTTTTTGTACTTTCCGGCAATATTATGGCAAAGGCGGGAATCTCCAGACGCCTTGTAAAATTTGTCAATACCTGTGTAGGGCACCGCAGAGGCGGAATTGCCATTGTATGTGTCATTGTAGCCTGCTTTTTCGGAGCAATTTCCGGTTCCGGTCCGGCTACAGTTGCTGCTCTGGGAGCAGTTCTGATTCCTGCGATGATTGAAGAGGGCGGTTTTTCTGCTCCCTTCGCTACAGCGCTGATGGCAACCTCCAGTTCCATCGCCATTGTGATTCCACCCAGTATTGCTTTCGTAGTGTACGCCTCCATTACAGGAGTTTCCATTGCAGACATGTTTTCCGCAGGAATCGTTCCCGGTATTCTCATGGGCGCTGCGCTGGTTCTGGTTGTTATGTGGGAGACAAGGGTACACAACATTCAGCCAGTTCAGGAGAAAACCAGTATGAAAGAGCGCTGGGAAGCATTTAAAGACGCGTTCTGGGGATTTCTGATGCCTGTGATTATTCTGGGAGGAATTTACGGAGGAATCTTTACTCCTACAGAAGCTGCCGCAGTGTCAGTTGTTTACGGCCTGTTTGTAGGTATGGTGATTTACCGGGAGGTGAAGCTTTCCGATCTTTGGGAGCTGACCATTGATTCAGCAAAAACCACAGGCGGAATTATGCTGATTGTAGCCTGTGCATCTCTGTTTTCATTTGTATGCACCCAGTTTGGAATTGCTCAGGCGGCATCAGAGCTTCTGGGAACCATTGCAAAAAATCAGGTTACCTTCCTGCTGATTGTTAATGTGATTTTCCTGATTGCAGGCTGCTTTATCGATGCAAACTCTGCTATGTACATTTTTATTCCTATTATGCTTCCTGTGTGCAGAGCGCTGGGATATGATGTTGTTGCCTTCGGCGTTGTTGCGACACTGAATCTGGCAATTGGGCAGGTAACTCCGCCGGTGGGCGTAAATTTATTTGTTGCAATTTCAGTGAAGCTGAAAAAGGGTATGGAGGTTACGCTTCCTCAGATTTCCAGAGCAGTGGTTCCTCAGATTGCAGCCAGTGTGGCTGTGCTTCTTGCAGTGACCTTTATTCCTTCTCTGTCTGTGGCTTTGCCGAAGCTTCTGTCAGGAAGCTCCTACACAGGCTTAGCGGCTGCTCAGACAGACAATGGCCAGAAAAACCAGGTGACTGGAGATTATCAGGTTCCGGATTACAGCGATCTGGGATGGGAAGAGCAGACCTGGAACTTTGCATGTTCTCCAACAGAAACCAGTACCTGGGCAGAGGGCGGAAGAAAGTTCGGGGAGATGATGGAAGAGGCCACAGGCGGAAAGATTCATGTGAATGTGTATGCTGCGGATCAGCTGACCAACGGAAACCAGTCCGAGGGAATTCAGGCGTTGATGGACGGAGATCCGGTTCAGGTATCTATGCATTCCAATCTGATTTATTCTGCATTTGACCCACGGTTTAATGTGGTTTCTCTGCCTTATCTGTTTGAGTCTTCAGCAGATGCTGATGCGAAGTTAGACGGCGAGGCAGGAAAAATGATGAAGGGGATTTTGAAAGAGTACGGTCTTCACTGCATGGGAATTGCAGAAAACGGGTTCCGTCAGCTGACCAACAATGTGCGGGAAGTAAAAACGGTGGACGACATGAAAAACCTGAAAATCCGCGTAGCCGGATCCAATCTTCTGATGGAATGCTACCGGAGATGGGGCGCAGATGCCACCAATTTAAACTGGTCAGAAACGTATACGGCTCTTCAGCAGAAAACCGTAGAAGGACAGGAAAATCCGCTTCCGTCCATTGATGCAGCCAGTGTTCAGGAGGTTCAGCCCTACTGTTCTCTGTGGAATGCAAATTATGACTGCCTGTTTTTCTGTATCAATCAGAAGCTGTATGACAGCCTGACTCCAGAGCAGCAGGAGGCTGTGGACGAGATTGGCCAGCTGGCGACTCAGTATCAGCGTGAAATCAACCGCTCCGGCGACAATGATATCATGAGCCGGTGGGAAAGCAGAAACGGAGTAGAAATCACTCCTTATGAGGAGATGGATATTGATTCCTTTAAGAAGGCAGTAGAAGGAATTGACGAATGGTATATTGAAGAGCTGGAAAAGCAGAATTACCAGAATGCAAGGGAACTGGTAGAGGCTTTTCGGAGCTAAAATGAAAAAGAAAGAAAAATAAAAACAGCGTTTTTTCAGGCAAAGCCGGGAATCATGTCGGCTTCTGCCTGAAGGAACGCTGTTTTTCTGCTATTGCTTCGAGAGGGGGAATTGTATATAATGAAAAAGAAGTTTCCCACAATAAAAGGGCGAAAAAACATAAAAGCGATAAAGAACAGCAGGAGAAAATAATGAAGAAAAACGAACCTGAGAAAAAACGATTTCCGATTATGGCTGCAGGCGCTGCAGTGCTGGCGGTCTGTCTGGTACTTCCGGCAGTGATAAGCAGAATAGAAAAAGAGGATGTTATTACTTCCGCGCAGCTGGAGAAAGCGATTGATATCAGTCAGCTGTCAACAGCGGAATTTGTGTATAATGGAATCGCGGAAAAGTATAATGAAGAGCACCCGGAACGGGTGGACTGCTACATTGCCTACAATGCAAGCGTGAAGGTTGGAATTCAGATGGAGGATGTGACCTTTGAAATTCAGGAGGAAGAAAAGACGGTGACTCCGGTGCTTCCGGATATTACGGTTCAGATTGCAACTCTGGATGAGAACTCGCTCAGCTATATTCCGAAAAATCCGGATGTTCCTCTGAAGGATATGCTGATCCTCTGTAAGGAGGATGCCATTCGGGAGGCAGGAGAGTCGGAAAAGCTGTATGAAACAGCAGAGGAAAATCTGAAAATGGTGATGGAAGCCCTTCTTTCACCGGTTCTTGAGAACGCAGGCTACTCCCTTGTATGGCAGGCATCAAAATGACAGAAGAATGGAGGAGAACTATGAGAGGATATAAGACAGCAGGAATACTTCTGGCGTTGTCTGTAAGCATATGCAGTTTGACCGGATGCGGAGAAAAGAAAAAAGAGGCGGATTTTTCCGGAATTGCTTCGGTATGTGAGCTGGCAACTCTGAAATGTTATTATCATAATGTAGCAAAGGCAGAGACGGAGGCCAGCGGACTGTTTAAATGGCTTGGCACAGGATATAAGAAAATATGGACGGAGTACAGCGGGATTGTAGAGCTGGGAATTGACGTAAACCGTGTGTCCGTTTCCAAACCGGACAGCCGGGGAGTGGTAAAAATTGCCATTCCTGACGCAGAGATTCTGAATGTAGATCTGGATGAGGCATCTATGGGAGAGCCGCTGACAGATACAGGATTTTTTACAAAAATCACCAAAGAAGAAGAGACGGCTGCCTTGGCTGAGGCTCAGAAAAATATGGAGGAGACAGCCAGAAGCAACAGCGCTTTGCTGGCTCAGGCAAAGGAACGGGCAAAAAATGTAATTGAAGGCTATGTGAAAAATGTGGGTGAACAGCTGGGCGAAGAATATACGGTAGAATGGACAGAGGCTCCAGCCGGAGCTTCAGAAAGCGCAGGCACTGAGGATAAGGGATTATGAAAATAAAGCTTCCTCTCTATTTTAAATTTGTTTTGGGATATCTGGTTTTTGGTCTGTTGGGATTTGTCACAATTTCCACCTTTTCTTCGAGTATTATGTATGGACATCAGCTGGATGCTTATTCTGAAAAGATTTATGATGAGGCAAATCTGATTGCTTCTTCGTACAGCAGTGTATATCAGGGAAAAAATAATGGACAGACGAAAAAGCAGAATATGGATACAGCCTATCTCCAGCTTCAGGCTGTGGCAGATTTTGCAGGAGCAGAGATCTGGATTGTCAACAGACAGGGAATCGTGGTAACAGACAGCAGCCGCTCAGCCCGGGCGGGAACAGAGATTCCCGGATTTGATCCGACAGCAACAGGAAACCGCCAGTATTCTGTCAGTGATTATTATGGACTGTTTCCCTATGATGTGATGACGGTTTCTGCGCCTATTACAGGAAATTATAATACCTACGGATATGTTTTGGTTCACATGCCCGTTTCCGAAATCAGGGAAGCCAGCAATAAAAGTCTTGATGTGGTTTATATTTCTGCAGCATATATTTTTGTATTGTCCCTGATTATTCTGCTGGTATTCCGCAAAACCGTATCCATTCCCCTGAAGAAGATTACGGAAGGGGCCAATGAATATGCGGCGGGAAATCTGGAATACCACATTGAGCTGAATTCCAGAGACGAGATGGGATACCTGGCGGCAACGCTGAATTATATGTCCAGTGAGCTGGACAAGATGGAGGAGTACCAGAGGAATTTTATTGCCAATGTTTCTCACGATTTCCGCTCCCCGTTGACCTCAATCAAGGGATATCTGGAGGCGATTATTGACGGAACCATCCCTCCGGAAATGTACGAAAAATATCTGACCAGAGTAATTTCAGAGACAGATCGGCTGACCAAGCTGACCCAGGGAATGCTGACGCTCAATTCCTTAGACAGCAAAGGATATCTTTCCCGGACTAATTTTGATATTAACCGGGTGATTAAAGATACAGCAGCTTCCTTTGAAGGGACCTGCGCCACAAAAAACATTGTGTTTGAGCTGACTTTTTCCGATACTATCCAGATGGTTTATGGAGATTTGGGGAAAATTCAGCAGGTGCTTTATAATCTGATTGACAATGCCATTAAGTTCAGCCATGCAGACTCTGTTATTTATATTCAGGCTTATGCAAAAAATGAGAAGGTTTTTATTTCTGTAAAGGATACAGGGGAGGGAATTCCTAAAGAGAGTATCAAGAAGATCTGGGAACGGTTTTATAAATCCGACCAGTCCCGCGGAAAGGACAAAAAGGGAACTGGACTGGGGCTGGCAATCGTAAAAGAGATTATCCAGGCACATGGGGAAAATATTGACGTAATCAGTACAGAAGGCGTTGGTTCGGAATTTATTTTCTCTCTTCCCCGCTCTACAAGCCTGTGAGAATAAAGAAAAGTTAAAATTTATTGGACATTAAATCCGAAGGTGTTCTCATGATTTGGAATTTACATTTTCGCATATCTGAAAAAATGTTCTGACAGTATTGTATTTAGATAATATATTTTATTGTATTTCCTTTAGAAAGAAAAAAGATACAGAAGAAAACTAGCAGGAAAGCAGTGTCGAAAGTTGCTATTTTATGTTGACTTTTAGAGGGCGGGAAGGGTAGTATTAAAATATATTGTTGAGTGGACAAAGGGAGGAAAGAGAGTATGTACTGTTCTGAGTGCGGATGCAAATTGGAAGATAATGCACTTGTTTGCCCGAATTGTGGGGCGGAAGCAGAAGCAGGAGAAGTAGTCGAGGAAGATGTTTTGGAAGATACCCAAGTCTCAGGAGGTATAGAAACATTAGATAGTTCCAAGGTACCAGAAGATTTTGAGGGGGTAGATGAAGCGGTTTCGGAGACTAAAGAAAAGGGGAGAGTAACTTTTTTTTCTTTGGCAAAAGTAATTGATCGACGGGTGGATAGCTGTTTTCAGACAAAAGCAGGTAAGATTGTTTGGGGAATCCTGGTTGCTGGTGCGGCGGTGTCTATCTGTATTCTGGTAGGAAAAGGAATTTGGATGCAGAAAAATTACGGTTGGCTGAATGATTATCAGTTGACAGAGACCAGTATAGGCGAATTGGAAACAAAACTGGAATCTAAATTAAAAACGGCTGATGCAGTGGAGCAGTCGGCAGGAAAAATATTGTCTCGCTATGAATATCTGGCATCATATAGTTTGGAGACAGATTGGGAAACTGAGATTAAAAAGCAGATTACAGAACGGTTAGCAGAGAATCAGGTTTTGGTTCAGCAGTTTAAAGCTTATATCATGGACTTTTTTGGATATGCCTATACGCCTTCTTATAATCAGCGACAGTATGAAGAACTTGGGCTAGACGGCTTTCGAGATGAAGTGATTGACGCGGCAGTCGGAGATTCGGCTGTAGGAGGTATATTGGGGGAAGGATTAAAGTCTGCATTAGGTGCGGCAGCAGAAAACACTTCATTGGATAATATTCTGGAAGGAGCGAAAGAAGGTCTGATTGACGGAAGCGTGGGCTATGTGCGCGATGAGATTATTGGGGATTTGGGGAGCAATGTATTAGCTGTTTTAGATACGGTACAGACAATACAAAATAAAATACAATCTATGGGGATTGTACCTCCAGAAGCTCTGAATCAGATGGGTGAGCAGCAGAAGAAATATCTGGAAGAACTGCAACAGTTCGCGGAAAAAGAGAGGATTACCAGAGAAGATATGCTGAATGCTTATGATGCCTACTGTAGTTTTAGTATTGTAAATCATACCATGCGGGCTCTGGTTGAAAACGGGGATGAGGCTGTTGAATGTGGACGGGAGCCAGAATTGGAGAAAATAATTGGGAAATACAGCAGAAATGAAGAATTCATTCGGAAATGTATTGCAATGGCAGAGGGAGGACTAGAATGAGAGGGCGAATTTTAGCAATTGGTGGTTGTGTGGTTGCTATGGGAGTATTTTTTCCTGTCTGGAATAAATTGATTCAATGGGAAGATGAGGGGAAAAGCAAGCAGGGAATTTATACTCAAATTCGGAACTTGGAAAGTCAGATTAAAGTAGCAGAAGAACGAATTATAGCAGGAGAAGCTGCTGAAGCAAACTATACAGAAAAATTGAAGCCGTATGAGGAAATTCTTGGAAGGGTATCAGATGTGAAAACTATGGACACAAAAGATCTGGACTGGAATCTTTCTGACGGGAATATGGTATTTTTGAAAGTGCCATTTATGCTGGATGTGGAAGGACTGCAGAAAAGTTATGAAGGGACGAAAAACAGCGTAACTTTTAATACTACAGTTGGTGAATTAGGTGGTCCTTTTTGGGAGTGGTTTGGTAATGTAGTAAATGAGGGGGTGGAAGATTTTGCGGAAGAGGAGGCAGCTATTCGTGTGGAATTGGCAGCAGAGCTATATCATATGGTGGATCAGGCTGGACGGAGTGCAGAGGCTGCTTTGGTTGATTACTGGACTTTAGCAGATTATAAGAGTATTCTTTTTCAGAATGAGGAAGAAGGACCTCTGATTAGAGCAGTTATGATAGCTGAGCAGCTCAATGGTCGGACAGAGGAAGAACAGAGCCGTTTGTGTGAAGCAAAAACAGAGGCGATTAATGCTTTAACTAAATTGGATTTTGTTTTAAATGTGTATTATGATTTAAGTAGAGATTCCATGATAGATAGTCAGGAAAACAACAATTTGTTGAACAATGCATTGATGAAAACAAGAGATATAGTAGCTTTTCTCTTGAAAGAAGAAAATGTAAGTAACTACGGCTATACCAAAGAAGAAAAATGGAGTATTGTAAAACCTCTTTTAGAAAAGTGGAAAATGCTGATTGATCAATATTATATTAATAAGAGCGAGGAATTTAGCTATGGATCTGCTACCTTGCAGACAGGAGTGACTTGGCTGGATTTGAATTTTCAGGTAAGAAATAACGGGCAGACCAAATTGCCTAAAAGGCTTAATCCTCATTGGGAAAATGGACGATTACCCATGTATGTTTATTATTCTAATGATGCAGAGAGTAGACATAAGGCATATTATGTCAGTAAGTATGATACGGAAACTTGGTATTATGAGACAGATCGGGGGGAGGTGTTTATGGAGTCTGAGGCAGAAGAAGAAAGTGCGGAGGTGTATCTGACAAACGCAGATCAGGTGTGGGATGCAGCAATGAGCGGAGAAAACAACTGGCAGAGGAAGGCAGTTAGTTACTTGAAATAGGAATTAGGAGGAAAATGTGAGTATGGATTACAGAGAAGAAAATGGGGAAGTAGTGATAACAAAAGCAAGGATTCATTGGAGCATATATCTGCTCCCGGCAGTGTTGACTATAGTTTTGGGATTGATTTATGAAGGGCTGGCATTGTTTGGGATAGTTTGGCTCGTTTGTGAGGTTGTTTATGCAAGAAATGTAGAATTGGTGGTAAGCTCAAAACGGCTCCATGGAAAATATGGAATTGTTAATACTAAACAAATAGATGTTTTACTTAACAAGGTGGGCGACATCAATATTCAGAAAGGTATCCTTGGGAGTGTTTTAGGATATGGGGAACTGGAGATCCGAACAGGAACAGGCGAATTTGTTTTCAAAAAGATTGCAGATCCAGAGACATTTCGAAATACAGTGTTGAATGCGGCGGATCAAATGGAGGAAGGGCGGTTTACGCGTCAAAGTGATCGATTTGAAAGCGCAATTTATCAGCAGACAGTGATGCAGATGAAAGCAGCGGAGCAGATTGTCGGAACAGTTGAAAGTGCGAGACTTCCAAACAAGGAAGAGTCTCAGTCTCAGCTGTCCAAAATACAGACTCCTGAAGTTGAGTTAAAGGATCCAGATACTTTGTCAAATATGCCAGGAGAAGGAGTGGTGCGCAAGAAAATAGAATGGCCACTTTGGAAAGAAGGTAGCCCTATTTTAATAAAGTCGTGTTTTATTGAAGAGTTATTAGAGAGCCATCAGCTACAGGTACGTATTTCAATCCAGAATTTGCTTGATACAGCAATCGAGGCCCTGTATCTGGATATTCAGGGTTTTGATGTATTGAAAGAAGAAAAATGTTTTTTAAAGAAAATACCAATGTTGGATCTGGAAATTCTCTCTGGAAAAAGTTATGCTCTTTTGCCTATAAAATTACCGGATGCTTCCATCAGGAGAATCAGTATTTATGTTCGGCATGTGGTGTTTGCGAACGAACATGTTTGGAATTGTAGTGGGGAGGAACCTTTTAGAGAAATTCGGATGGAACAGAAGCCATATGGTTTGGAATATCGAAGTGATATTGAAAAATTGGCGAACGAGAATGGACTGATGGAACGAGGAATCTGTCGGTATACATATCAGCCGATTTATGAAGATAACTATTGGATTTGTGGTTGTCAGCAATTTAATATTGGAGATATTTGTACAAATTGCGGTATAGCGAAAGAAGTGATTCAAAATGTATTTCAGCCAAAATTGATTGAGGAACGGCATCAGCATCGGATGAAGCTGGAAAAAGAGGAAAAGGAACGGAAACGTCAGGAACAGGAGCGCCAACAAGCAGAAGAAGAACGTCTTCACAGAGAGCAGGAAGAAGAAAAAAGAAGATTGAAAGAAATGCGAGAAGAACAGATGCGTCAGATGGTACAACAAATGCAATGTCAGGCGGGGAAACTGATGGGGGCTGTTAAAAGTGGGGTAGAGAATCTGAAGGATGGGACGATGCAGAAGACAGATCATTTGAAGAAGGCAATATCAAATCAGGTAGATGAGTTATTGGATGAGGCCCGTAGAGAAAATGAAAAGAAGAATTGTTCAAAGTGCGGAGCAGTTAATGATGAAAATGCAAAATTTTGTACAAAATGCGGACACCCGATGAAAGATAAGTCAAAAACAGAGTTAGATAAAGATGGCGGTGAACACGATTGATATATAATGCAGATTAGTTTTCTAAAAAAGCGAGTTGCAGCTGTCAGATTGATTGCTGAATGAAGCTTACAGAGTAAAGAAAAAGCGCAGGGGTGAGCTTGATGAGGTGTGTGAAGTGTGGAACAGAAAATAAAAATAATGCTAATTTTTGCAAACAATGCGGAGAAGCATTAGAAAAACAGAAATATGCATTGAGACAAGAAATGGTAAAAAAAGGCGTTTCGGAAAAATGGAACAGTAAAAAGAGACAGACAATTATCGCTGTGACTATAATGATTTGTCTGATGGCTGTAGTTGTGGTTAAGATGCGGGACGAGAACTCAGATGGAGTATATACAGGAACAAAAAATATTGTGAAGGAAAGTACGTATGAAATAAATATCGAAACATTTGAAGAGGTACATGAAGAAGCCGGAAAAGTATGTGGAGAGCAAGATGATTATTTAGATGAGGCAGGACAAGTGCAAACAAACGAGAGTCTTAGAACGGTTGAAGAAAATGAAAATGGAGTTCTCGAAGAATATGTACTTCCGGCAAGTAATGTAAGAATGTATACTTTCGAAGAATTAAGCTTATTATCTTTGGAACAGTTGCGAATCGCCCGCAATGAAATCTATGCGAGACATGGACGCGAGTTTTCCTCTGAAGATTTGAAAAACTATTTCTCCAGCAAATCCTGGTACAAGCCTATATATTCGGCAGAAGAATTTGATGCTATGGGGGACAGGGAACTGAACGAATTTGAGATCGCGAACAGAGATATGATTGTGGAACTGGAAGACAGAATAAAGACGAATGAACTTCATCAGTCTGACCTTAGCGAAGGTTACATCTTCCAGGGGGAGCCATGCATAGATATAAAAGCACTAAATATACGGGATGGCGTATTATATATATCAGGCACTTATTCAGATATGGTTGACGATGGAGACGATTGCGAATTTCATTACGATATTATGCCAGTAAAGGAAAATGTGACAGTAAAAATAGATAGTCATACAAAGTTTTCAGATGATATAATATATTATATGAATGTTAATGAAATATCAGGGATAGAGGGAATAACAGAAGATATTGAAGCCCGCTTATATTGGTTCTCTCGTTGTTATATCGTTCTTCAGCTGCAAGGAGATCGTGTGACATATGTGAAAGGTTGGGTTTCACCGCCATAAAGGTTTTATAAAATTTCGAATGTTTTATCGTTCAAGAATCAGCAGATTACCACGGGATAACAAGGGCTCTGCTGATTTTTTTAATTATCTTTAAAGAAAAAAGTAAAGATGGAGAGTGAAGAAAAAGTTAAAATTTAATTGACATGAAATTAACGATATGATAAGCTGAAGCCGTATCCATGCGTTAAAGACGTATTTCATTTGGGAGGAAAGAAAGATTATGAGAAAATCAGGTAAGAAACTGGTTTCCGCAGTGATGGCAGCAGCTATGGTTCTGTCCCTGGCAGCATGCGGCGGCAAAACTGCCGACACAACAACTGCAGCAACAGAAGCAGCCACTACAGAAGCAGCAACTACCGAGGCAGAGACAACTGCAGCAGAAGAAACGGAACCGGCAGGCGAGAGCCAGCAGGCAGATATCGTAGTAATCGGAGCCGGCGGAGCTGGTATGACTGCAGCGATTCAGGCAGTGCAGGATGGAGCAACGGATGTAGTTGTTCTGGAGAAAATGCCGATTACCGGAGGCAATACAACCCGTTCTACCGGCGGACTGAATGCTTGTGCAACCAAGTATCAGGAAGCAGAGGGAATCGAGGATTCTGTTGATCTGTTTGTAGAAGATACCATGAAGGGCGGCAAGGAGTTAAACAATAAGGAGCTGGTTACTGTTATGGCAGAGAATTCTGCAGCAGCAGTAGACTGGGTAAATGAGATTGGCGGCGATTTAAGCGTTGTAGGCATGTTCGGCGGAGCAAGCGTAAAGCGTATTCATCGTCCTACCGATACCTCTGCAGTAGGACCTATGTTAGTAAAGGCTCTGAACAATAAGATGGCAGAGCTGAACATTCCGGTTCTTCTGGAAACTACCGCAAAGCAGATTCTGGTAAATGACGAAGGCGCTGTATGCGGCGTTGTTGCTGCAGATAAAGACGGCAAGGAAATGACCATTGACTGTACCGCAGTAATTCTGGCAACCGGCGGTTTTGGCGCGAATGCAGAGATGGTAGAAGAGTACAAGCCGGATCTGGCTGGCTTTGGTACCACCAACCATGCAGGCGCAACCGGCGACGGCATTACCATGGCAAAGGAGCTGGGCGCAGAGTTCGTAGATATGGAGCAGATTCAGACCCATCCTACTGTAAATCCGGAGACCCAGACCATGTATACTGAGGGTGTGCGCGGAAACGGTGCGATTCTGGTTAATAAAGAAGGAAAGCGTTTTGTAAACGAACTGGAGACTCGTGATGTAGTATCTGCAGCAATTCTGGAGCAGACAGACGGTCAGTGCTACCTGGTATTTGATCAGGCAGTAAGAGAGAGTCTGGCAGCGATTGAGTCTTATATTAAGAAGGGCATTGTAGCAGAGGCAGACACTCCGGAAGCACTGGGCGAGGAGATTGGCGTAGACGGCGCAGCTCTGGCAGAGACTCTGAAGGCTTATGCCGGATATCAGGCAGCAGGCAAGGATGACGAGTTTGGCCGTGAGAGCATGGAACTGCCGCTGGATCAGCCGAAGTATTATGCAGCTCTGTGTGCACCGGCTATTCACCACACCATGGGCGGTGTTAAGATTAACACAGCATGTGAGGTTCTGAAGGCAGACGGAAGCGCAATTCCTGGTCTGTTCGCAGCTGGTGAGATTACTGGCGGCGTACACGGTGCAAACCGTCTGGGCGGAAATGCAGTAACTGATATCGTTGTATTTGGCCGTATTGCAGGTACCGGCGCAGAGGCTTATGTAGAAGCTAACGGCGGTCATACTGAGGCTGAGATCACCGCAGACGGCGGCGAGGCAGCTGCAGCTCCGGAGGTTCAGGGCAATTATAAAGACGGCGTTTACGAGGGAACCGGCAAGGGCAACAACGGAGATATTACTGTTGAGGTAACCGTAGAGGGCGGAAATATCGTATCTGTTACCCTGAAGGAGCACGGCGAGACTGAGGGTATTTATGAAGCAGCAGAGAAGAGCGTTGTTGCTGACATTATTAAGACTCAGAGCGCAGAAGTAGATGCAGTATCTGGCGCAACCAATACCAGTAACGGTATCATGGAAGCAGTAACCAATGCTCTGGCAGAGGCAAAATAAGAACTTTAAAATAAGAATCAGGGAAATAAAATCCTGAAACAGGAAAAAGGAGCTGGTGCTCCGGCAGTAAAATCGAATTTACCGCCGGAGCGCAGCTCCTTTTAACGTTTTACTTCGAACTTGTAACCAATTCCCCAGACCGTAGTTAAAGCCCAGTCTGCGTGATCCTTGATTTTTTCCCGCAGCCGTTTAATGTGTACATCTACCGTGCGGGTGTCTCCGATGTATTCATAGCCCCAGATGTGATCCAGAAGCTGTTCTCTGGTAAATACCTGGTTGGGAGAGGACGCCAGAAAATAAAGCAGCTCCAGCTCCTTGGGGGGCATTTCCACGGAACGTCCCCGGTAAGTAACAGAGTAGTTCGTCAGATTGACAACCAGATCCGGATATTCCACGTATTTGCCCTGGTGGCTTTCTGTTGGAACAGACGGAGCCGGAACGGCCTGATACCGACGCAGGACAGCCTTTACCCGCGCAACCAGCTCCTTGGAATCAAAGGGCTTGATCATATAATCATCTGCCCCCAGCTCTAGTCCCAGAACCTTATCAAAAATCTCGCCCTTTGCAGAAAGCATAATAATCGGCACCTGAGAAATGGTTCTCAGTTCCCGGCAAACCTGATAGCCGTCAATTCCCGGCAGCATCAGATCCAGAAGAATCAGATTGGGACGGAAATCCGGGAATATTTTCAACGCTGCTTCTCCGTCATTGACAATTTTCGTTTCGTAGCATTCCTTCATAAGATAAAGAGAAATCAGTTCTGCAATATTCTCATCGTCATCTACGATTAAAATCCGCTGTTTTTCAGCCATTTGTTGTGACCCTCCATGTTCAATATACAGTTTTTCAACAGTTATTTAAAAACAACAATCGTAACGCCTGCATCGCCCTCTCCGAATTCTCCAAGGTGGAATTCTTTTACAATTTTGACCTTTCGTAAATGCTTGTGTATGCCGGCACGAAGAGCTCCGGTTCCTTTTCCGTGAACCACCCGAACCTGAGGAAGATGGGCAATATAGGCATCATCCAGATATTTATCCAGCTGCGGAATCGCCTCATCTACAGTCAGACCCAGCAGGTTGATTTCCGGAGAGACAGAAGCAGATTTGGAAATTTTGATTCCGCTGCTTGAGGTGCCTTTCCGACGGTTTTCCAGACCAGGACCGCTGACAGAGTTATCCGGAAGAAGCTCCAGATCGTTTAAGTTGACCCGTGAACGGAGAATTCCCATCTGTACAAACAGATTGCCCTGGGCATCTGGAAGGGAGCTGACTGTGCCCTTTAGGTTCATGGACAGAACCCGGACTCCGTCGCCTAACCGCAGGCTCTTGGGATTGATGGCCTTATGAGGCTTGCTTTCCTGTCTGAGGGAAAGCTTGCTGTCTACCTTCTTTAAATTATCCCGAAGCTTGGTGCGCTCCTGCTCCAGTGCCTTGGTATCCACACCAGAGGAGGAGGCCAGCTTATTGATATTTTTAATGGTGCGGTCTGCTGTCTCCTTGGCCTCGCGGAGAATGCGCTGGGCCTCTTCGTTGGCAGAGCGGATGATTTTGTCCCGGCGTTCATCGAAGCGTTCTTCCTTTTTCTCCAGGCTGGATTTCAGGCGGGCGATCTCAGCTTTGTAGCTCTGAATTTCCTCCCGCTCCTTTTCGATGGTAACACGGCTTTCTTCCAGATGGCTGATAATATCCTCGAAGGTTTCGTCCTCCGCCTCCAGATGATTTTTGGCATCGTCGATAATATAGTCCGGCAGTCCCAGCTTTTTGGAAATAGCGAAAGCGTTGCTCTTTCCCGGAATTCCAATGAGAAGCCGGTAGGTGGGGCGCAGAGTAGCAACATCAAATTCGCAGCAGGCATTTTCTACTCCTGAGGTGCTGAGCGCATAGACCTTCAGCTCGCTGTAATGGGTAGTAGCCATGGTGCGGCACTTCATATTGTGCAGGAAGGTCAGAATGGAAATGGCCAGGGCGGCGCCTTCGGTTGGATCTGTACCGGCACAGAGCTCGTCAAAGAGACAAAGAGAGCGGCTGTCTGCCTTTCCCAGAATATGGACAATATTTGTCATATGGGCAGAGAAGGTACTGAGGCTCTGTTCAATGCTCTGCTCATCGCCAATGTCTGCAAATACTTCTTCAAAAACAGACAGCTCAGAGCCGTCAAAGGCTGGAATATGAAGACCTGCCTGTCCCATAAGGGTAAAAAGGCCGACTGTTTTTAAGGAAACCGTCTTACCGCCGGTGTTGGGACCTGTTACAATCAGCTGATCGAAATCATTTCCCAGCCACAGAGTAATGGGCACTACCTTCTGCGGATCCAGAAGGGGATGGCGGCCGTCCTTAATGTGGATACGCCCCTGGGTGTTAAAATGGGGCTGACTGCATTTATAATGGCGGGAAAGAGCTGCTTTTGCAAAAATAAAGTCGAGCTGTGTGAGAAGCTCCAGATCCAGCGCCAGTACTTCGGTATAAGGCGCCAGTTCGTTGCTCAGGGAAGCCAGAACAGCCTCAATCTCCTTTTGCTCCTGGATTTCCAGGGTACGCAGCTCATTATTTAACTGGATCACTGCCATGGGCTCAATAAAAAGTGTAGATCCTGTGGCAGACTGATCATGTACCATGCCGTTGACCTGACTCTTGTATTCGGATTTAACCGGCAGACAGTATCTTCCGTCCCGCATGGTAATCACCGCATCCTGCAGATAGGTACGGCTGGAGTTGAGAATGCTGTTCAGCTGAGTGTGAATCCGGTCATTGATGCCCCGCATGGAACGGCGAACCTGGCGAAGTCCCGGGCTGGCGTCATCGCTTACCTCATCTTCTGAGAGAATGCACCGCTTAATCTCTGTGTTGACAGGGGTTAAGGGCTCCAGAGCCCGAAACATACCATCTAAGGAGTCATCGGGAAATTCCTCGGATTCTTCGTGACGGCCATAGGCCCGGGCCCGGGCTGCGGCTGTCAGAAGAGAGCTGACAGACAAAAGCTCGAGAATGCTGAGGGCGCTGCCGATTTCCAGACGTTTCAGAGAGTCGCGGATATCACGGACGCCGGAAAAGGACAGGCTGCCCTTTAAGCGGATCCGGGAGACGGCATCGGTAGTTTCGGTCTGGGCCTGCACAATGGCTTCGTAGTCTGTGGCAGGCATCAGATTTTTACATAACAGCTTTCCGGGAGCCGAACCGGCATACTCGGTAAGCTGACTGATTATCTTATGGTATTCCAAAGTTTTTAATGCTTTTTGATTCATATACTTCCTCATTCCTGATTTCTTGATTGGATCTGGCCGGAGGCCCTGGTTCCTTTACGATTATAACACGATTTCCCGGTACAGTGAACTTTTTCTTGCACATTTGCCTTAACAAACGTATAATGGAACTAATTAGGTAAAACGGGAAAACGTCAGAAGGGGGAAGTCTGACGAAAAGGGAGGACGCGAAGTAAGGAGGTTTTAAGATGCCTGAAATACGTGATCCGGGAAGGGAACAGGAAAAGAAGGAAAACCGGCGGTTTATCAGTGAAAAGGTGGTTCGTCCGGCAAGGACCAGACGGCAGATGGCAGAACGGGGTGTGGTTCTTGTTCTGGCAGCTGCCGTATTTGGAGCCGTGGCGGCGGTGAGCTTTGCAGTGACTGTGCCGATGGCAGACCGTGTTTTTGGAGAGGAACCGGCTACGGAGCCTCCGATTTCCATTCCCAAGGATGAGCCTGCGGACACATCTGCCGCAGAGACAGTACAGACCGAGCCTGTGACAGAAAGCGAGCCCATCGAGGACCAGGTTCAGTCTGTTATTGAAAATTATCACTATACGATAGAGGACTTGAATTCTATTATAGGAAGCATGAGAGTTCAGGCCCAGAAGATAGATAAGGGTATCGCTGTGGTTCATTCTGTACAGCAGAAAACGGACTGGTTTGATAATCCTGTGGAGACCTCTGGTCTCTATGCAGGTGCTGTTATTGCAAAAACCGGTCAGGAGCTTCTGATTTTAACGCCGGAAGCGGCTGTGGAGCAGGCCGATTCCATCAAGGTTTCCTTTTCTGGTGTGAGTGATGTAGACGGAAAGATGAAGCAAAAGGACAGTGTGGCAGGTCTGGCTATTGTCAGCGTTTCGACGGAAGCAATGGAGCCGTCGGTTTTAGACTCTATTCAGGTTCTTCCTCTGGGCAATTCCTATATGCTCAAGGAGGGCGAGTTGCTGATTGCGGCAGGAGGACCGGCTGGGATGATTCATTCCATAGATTATGGTACGGTTTCTTATGTCCAGAAAAACGTTCAGGTTACGGATCAGCATTGCCGTCTGTTATATGCGGACATTATGACAGATACCCGCAGCGGAACCTTTCTGTTTAATACAGCAGGAGAGCTGGTAGGATGGGCGCTGGAGCCTCAGACAGAGGGGGATGGGACAAGAGAGCGGAAAGCAGCTGCGGTTATGGGGATCTCTGATTATAAGGGAATTCTGGAAAAGCTGACCAATGGTCTTGGGGTACCGTATATTGGAATTGTAGGACAGCCGGTATCAGAAGCATTGGCGGAAAGCGGGCGTCCGAGAGGAATTTATGTCATTCATGCAGTGGCGGACAGTCCCGCCTACAGTGCAGGCATTCAAAATGGGGATGTGATTACTCATATAGACGGTCATGACACAACAAATATGAAGGAATTTCAGGGAATTGTAGAAAATCTGGAATGCGGACAGGTGATTCATGTGACTGTGGCCCGCAATGGCAGAGACGAATTTACACAGCTGGAATTTCAGGTGACGGTCGGGGCCAGATAAGAGTCAGAAAGCCCGGCGCTGCACAGAGTGGCAGAAGCATTATGAAACATAGAACAGTTACGAATATAGAAAGAGGACAATTATGAAATATCTTGACAGCTTAAGGGAAGGAATGCGCATTTCGGAGGTTTATCTTTGTAAAACAAAGCAGATTGCGCTGACAAAGGCAGGGAAGGAATATGGAAATCTGATTCTTCAGGATAAGACAGGAACAGTAGATGCCAAAATCTGGGATCTGGGTTCTCCGGGAATCGGCAATTTTGAGGCTATGGATTATGTCTGTGTAGATGCAGATGTTACGATGTTTATGGGATCTAATCAGCTGAATGTTAAGCGGATCCGCAAGGCCGACGAGGGAGAATATATTCCGTCAGATTATTTGCCGGTTTCTTCCAAGGACATTGGAAAAATGTACACAGAACTTCTGGGAATTGTGGCATCGGTGAAAAATCCATATCTGCGGAAGCTTCTGGAGAGTTATTTTGGGGATGCGGATTTTGCAAAGGCATTCCGGTTCCACAGTGCGGCAAAGAGCGTTCATCACGGCTTTGTAGGAGGACTTCTGGAGCATACGCTGAGCGTGGCAAAGATGTGCAGTTATTTTGCAGAAGCTTATCCTATGCTGAACCGGGATTTGCTGTTGACAGCGGCTTTGTTCCATGATATTGGAAAGACGAAGGAATTGTCTACATTTCCGGAAAATGATTATACAGATGACGGACAGCTGCTGGGCCATATTATTATCGGTACAGAGATGATCAGTGATCATATTCGCGAAATTCCCGGCTTTCCGTCTAAGCTGGCTTCAGAATTAAAGCATTGTATCCTGGCCCATCATGGAGAGCTGGAATATGGTTCTCCGAAAAAACCGGCAATTCTGGAAGCGATGGCCTTGAATTTTGCAGATAATGCAGATGCAAAAATGGAAACTATGATTGAGGTACTGCAGAATGCGGGAGATAATCAGGGATGGCTGGGATATAATCGCCTGCTGGAAACCAATATCAGAAAAACCTCAGATGGGGAAGGCGGAAAGAGCCGCTGAGCCAGAAATCTGGAGGGAGGAGGCAAAGCAGCAGAGCGCAGACGGAGCACCAGGGAAGAGGCGAAGCTGCAGAGAAAAGACGAAAGCACAGAAAACAAGCGAAGCTGCATCGAAAAGGGCTGCCAGAAAGTCCGGTATCCGGAACTTCTGGCAGCCCTCTTCAGGAGGTATACGTATGTTGTATGGTTTATATGTAAACGTTTCAGCCGCGGAAAGGGGAATCACATCGGCGAAACGACTTGCTGTTGGGCGACCCGGCAACGGTTGCGCGCTGTTTGCCGCCAGGCCTTTTATATAAGCGAATAACGAACCTTCTTTGTTCATTATTATGATGCAGATCCTAAGCTGTCGTTCTGTTCCGTCCTGCATCATGATTATATCATACCGAAAAAATGTGTCTAAAGTTTGAGAAGATTCTAAAGTATTTCCAAAATTTGGGAAGAAATTATAACTTTTTTGGGAGCAAATGTTAAGAAATTCATATAAAGACAGGGAGAAGCTATGGATTGGAAGAAAAATGATGTGTTTCAGACAATAATTGAGGATATGAGCGACAGTGGGGAAGGAATCGGGAAAACAGATGGGTTTACCTGGTTTATTAAGGATGCTGTCATTGGTGATCGGGTGGAGGCTAAGGCAATGAAAGTAAAAAAATCTTATGGCTTCGCCCGGCTGCTGCAGGTGCTGGAGCCTTCCGACAAGAGAACAGCCCCTCTTTGTCCAGTGGCCCGTCAGTGCGGAGGATGTCAGATTCAGGCTATGGATTATCAGGAACAGCTGCGCTTTAAAGAAAATAAGGTCTGCAGCAATCTGCGGCGAATCGGAGGTCTGGAACATCTGATTTTCAGAGATGAGGAAGGCAGCCTGCGGAATGAAGAGGATGGAACCACCAATGCATTGCGGAAGGAAGAAAGCAGTGAATCCGGTGCGATCTCTGTTTATCCGATTATGGGAATGGAGAATCCCTGGCGTTACCGCAATAAGGCACAGTTTCCCTTCGGAAGAAGCCGGGATGGCCGGATTATTGCCGGATTTTACGCCGGTCGGACCCATTCTATTATAGAGACAGAGGACTGCCTTTTGGGAGTAAAGGAAAACAGCACAATTCTTCAGTGTATCCGTGAACACATGGAGCAGTATAAAATTGAGCCCTATGATGAGACGAATCACAGGGGACTGGTTCGTCATGTTTTAATTCGGAAGGGATTTCGGACTGGAGAGCTGATGGTGTGCCTGGTGCTGAACGGAGAGGTGAAGGCCCTGACAGAAGCGGACGTGCTTGTAGAGCGGCTGAGAAGTCTGTTTGAAGACGGAGCGGCTGTAACAAGCATTTCTGTCAGCATCAACCGGGAGAAGACAAATGTAATTATGGGCAGCAGGATTGTGAATCTTTATGGGCCGGGATACATTACGGACTATATTGGAAATGTGAAATACAGAATCTCTCCGCTGTCTTTTTACCAGGTAAATCCGGTGCAGACAGAAAAACTGTACAGTACAGCTTTGGAATATGCAGAGCTGACGGGAAAGGAAACGGTTTGGGATCTGTACTGCGGAATCGGAACGATTTCCCTGTTTCTGGCCCAGAAGGCAAAACAGGTCTATGGCGTGGAAATCGTACCTCAGGCCATCGAGGATGCCTGCGCCAATGCCCGACTGAACGGTATGGATAATGTAAGCTTCTTTGTGGGAAAGGCAGAAGAGGTACTTCCGGAACAATATGAGAAGCATCAGGTATATGCGGATGTGATTGTGGTGGATCCGCCGCGGAAGGGCTGTGATACCGTCTGCCTGGATACCATTGTAAAAATGGGGCCGAAGCGGGTTGTGTATGTAAGCTGTGATTCCGCGACCCTGGCCAGAGATGTGAAATATCTGGGAGAGAGGGGGTACCAGGTGGAGAAGGTGCGGTGCTGCGATATGTTTGGGCATTCTACACATGTGGAGACGGTTATTCTGCTGACGAGAAAGGTCCAGTAAATCAAATAGGATGCAGTATAAAAAATGCGGTTAACGAGAAAAAGAGGCATATGTCTGCCGCATTTGATAATACAGAAGCAATATGAAGTGCTTGCAGAACGGGTAAGATATTTCAAAGAAGATGCGGAAGGAGTGGCTGCTATGTGTAAAGCGATGGAAGATATGAGAAATGAGGCTGTCATGGATGAAAGAAAAGACGTGGCATGCAGACTTCTTAAAATGGGCGGGATGACATTGGATAAAATAGCTGAGATATCCAAATTGAGCATAGAGGAAGTACGCATGCTTGCTTCCCAGAAAAACGCATAATTCTGAATGATATGAAAAAATGTTTGATTTTAGAGGGATTGCCGGATATGATATGCTCCCTTCTAGGTAGACAAGTGAAATAATAAAAACTTGTCACTTAGAAGGGAGTATATTTTATGCTTAAAAAGAAAATATCTACAGAGCATTTCATAATAAACTTGAAGCCGCTGGAATTACGCAAAGCATGTCAAGAGTGGCAGAGAGATTGAAAGAATTAAGAGAAGCGTCTGGGTTGACCCAAGAAATATTCTTTTTCTATTATATAATGCTTGAATAGCAAGGAATAATGAAAATAATACAAAAATATCGGATAAATATATATTACGATTAGAAACGGAAAAATTCGCCTGAAAAAAGGCGAGGTAAATCAGAAAATAATCAATTTTGTAAGTTCGGCATTACTGATAAACTATAATTGTCACAATAAGGTGCTTTTGGGACAAAAACTGGGGGGTAAGGGGGGAGTATACCTAGGGAGTAGTTCAGAAAAAGCAAGTGGAAATCCAAAAAGGAGAAGGTGCATGATGTATTTGAAGCAGAAAATGCGCAGGGGTATCAGCGCAGCGCTGGTAGCAGCCATGACGGCAGGAAATATCCTGACAGTACCGGCGGCTCCGACAGAAGAAGGCATGCCGAACGTGAAGAACACTGTGGAAACAGAAAGTTATCAGGCGGAACTGAATCTTTCTGACGGGGGAATGGTGTTCAAAAACAAGGTTCGAGGAGAAAAGGAGTGGAATACGGCAGATAAGGCCATGATTCCGGGGGCGACGATGTTTCTTGAGGGAGATAACAGCGCCCGAAAGGCAGATATGACTGCCGCAAATGTACTAAACAGCATGGATGCAGACGGGGGAGCGGCAGGCATGCAGATGAGCGGTGAACTGTCCGGCGTGAAGTCATGGTTTTTCTTTGACAATGAGATCCTTTGCCTTGGTGCAGACATTGCCAATACGGGAGATACGACAGACAAGATTATTAATGTTGTAGACAACGTGACAGTAGAAAAAACAACCTATGCCGGACTGACGAACCCGGCGAACGGCTATCGGAATATTTTGAAAGCATCGGTTGATACCAATGAGAAATACAGCTGGAAAAAAATTGTAGATACTGCAACTAAGGGAAGCCATGCGAGAAACTGGCTTACAGCTTCCGGTATTGAGGATTCGCAAAAGTCACTGGAATGGAGCTATGTATTTGGCGATACTATTACCAACTCTAAGGTGTTTTATCGTTTCCCAACAGAGGGAACCGGAGAGGTAAAACAGTTTGAGCTGTGGACACTGCCGGTAAACGGCGGTTATCAGTACACTCTGGGAGCTGGAAAAAAACAGGGTGATTTTGCCAATAATGCGCCGGCAGAAACAGAAAACAGAGTTCTGGAGAATACGGGAGCTATTCAGGCTGCTGAAAATGAATCTGAGGGGACTCTGGCTGTTAATAAGTGGACAGACGGCGAGGTGAATCTGAAAGGAAAAGTGGCAGAGGTTGCTTTAAATGAAGCGGCATCTGTAGTGATTGAGAAGGACGGCGCGGCTGGCAAGGCATTGATTACTGTGGCAAAGCCAGAGTCAGGCGCATCTTCACAGATTACTCTGTCAGCAGCTCTTGATGCAGAGTCTGCAAAGGAACTCGGCTCTTTAGGAGCAGCAGAGGTTACCACAGAAGGGGGAACTGTGACAATGAAGCTGGATACGGCAAAAATGAGCAGTCCGGTTTCTGTAGAAGTTCAGTTAAAGAAGATTGATGTGGTAACAGGAGAGACCATCACTCTGGTAAGAGGGGATGAGGTGAAACTGGAAACACCTGAGGAATTAACAGGAAATGTTACCTGGAGCACAAAATTCCTGAAGTATGATGGAACCTATCTTCGTAATGTGGGCTCATCCAAGAAGAAAAGAGAGCTGAAGGAAGGAGAGACGGATGGCACTCGTAAGGCCGGAGACGCGACAGCGGATCATCTGCTTTCCGTAACCGGAGTACAGGACGGAGCCATCCTGAATGCCAAGAATAAAGGTGAGATGGTTGTTGTTGCAGAGGATGAAAGCGGCAAGAGCAAGCAGTGGAAGGTGAAGGTTCTGCATGAGGATCCGGCAAATCTTCCAGAAGCAGGGCCGGAGGACTATGCAAAGATTCGTGATGCCTGGAAGGAGTCTCTGATTGGAACAAATCTGACAGAAGAGGATGGCGGACAGGAGATTCTGGATACCATTAATGCAGAGGCAGAGGGTTATTGGAATGCCTATGCCTATAAGGGACAGGAAACCTGTGAGGATGTTCCGTGGAAAGGGGACATTGGAGGAGGAAAAGAGAATCCGGATGTTCCTTACGAGGACGATGCAGTGGAATTCCGTCCTGCATTCCAGAAGGTTCTGTCTATGTGCAAGGCTTATGCGTCAGAAGGCGGAAAGCTGTACCATAATCAGGACATGCTGAAAGATATTATTCATATTCTGGATTATATGTGTACCCGCTGTTATGTTCCCAAGAGCCAGACGGATAACTGGTGGACCTGGGAAATCGGAATGCCAAAGGATCTGATTCCGGCTCTGATTCTGATTTATGACGAGCTGTCGGAAGAACAGATTATGAAATATACAGAGGCGCTGTATTTCTTCCAGCCGGATCCTTACTGGGAGGGCGCAATCAACACGGCAAGCACCCATGTAAAGGGATATCGTGCAGCTCAGGGCGCAAACATCATCGACTGTTCCACAACGGCAGTTGGTTTGGGCGCTTTAAGAGAAGATAATGAGCTTGTTTATCTGGGAATGATGGCCTCTTCTCAGACCTTTGTAATTCAGCAGGTAGAGGACAGTACGAAGCTGGCAGAGGAAGGCTTTAAGAGCGGCTTCTATCCGGACGGCTCCTATATGGATCATGGACGTCTTGCTTATCTGGGTTCCTATGGCGTTGAATTCATGAAGGGCGGAGTAAAGATTCCGTCTCTGATTGGCGGAACTCCGTGGCAGTATCCGGAAGAGGTTCAGAAGAATCTGGAATATTATATTGTAGAAGGCTTTGGAAACGGAATATACCGGGGAATGATGTTAGACTGCCTGAAGGGTCGTTCTGTAGCCAGACCTGCAGGAAGCAACCGGGCAGCTGGCCGGGAGGCTATGATCTGCATTCTTCAGATGGTAGATTCTCTTAGCGAGGAAGCAAGAGCAACGACTCTTCCTATGCTGAAATCCTGGCTGGAAGAGGACGAGGACTTTATTGATTCTCTTCAGGGCGCAGAGAATATGGCAATTAAGAAGAAGGCAAGAGAAATTCTGGAAGACTCTTCAATCGAAGGTTATGTGGCGCCGGTACATAAGTCTTATCCGCTGATGGATCGAGCCTTCCACAGAATGGATGATTATTTATTTGCAGTTTCCATGTTCTCCGAGCGTACACAGAATACGGAGATTATGAATGATGAAAACAGGTTTGGATGGCATCAGAATGATGGTATGACCTATATCTATGATCGCGATGACATGTATACAGAGAATTTCTGGAATACTGTGAACCCGCTGCGTCTTCCGGGAACAACGGTTGCAGCTATGAAGATTGATAACGGCGCACCGGACAGTTCTGGATTTATTCAGAAGGGCGACTTCCTGTCTACAGAAAGCTGGGTAGGCGGAAGCAGCATCGGAAATTACGGTATCAGCGGTATGGCATTCAGCGGAAAGATCAAAGGCGCAGAGGGAGATGCATCGACAACCTATGCTCCAGAGTTAAACGGCAAGAAGTCCTGGTTTATGTTTGAAGATGAGATTGTCTGTCTGGGTGCGGATATTAACAATAAGAACATGAATGTTCCGGTAGAAACAACCATTGACAACCGGAAGCTGGATCAGGATGGAAGCAATGGATTCCTGGTTGACGGACAGGAAATGGATCTTCCTGTAAAAGAGGCAAATGTTAAGGAGCTGGCAGACCGCAGCGTGGATGTATCAGGCGTTGCCTGTGAGGACATTCGCTGGGCTCATGTAGAGGGAACGGAATCTGCAGGAACCGGTTATTATTTCCCGGAGGAAAATACAGAGATTCAGGTACGTCGGGCAAAAACAACCGGAAGCTGGCGCGACATTGGAACCTTTGAGGGAGAAAGCACGGAAAATTATCTGGAAATGTGGTTTGACCATGGGGAAAACCCCACTGGAGCATCCTACAGCTATGTTCTTCTGCCGGAAACTGACGCAGGAGAAACAGAGGCTTATGCAGCAGCACCGGAGATTGCTGTTTTAGCTAATAATAAAGAGGCGCAGGCTGTATACCATAAAGGCCTGAATATAACAGGTATTAATTTTTGGAATAAAAATGGCGGAACGGTAAATGACGTAACCAGCAGCAGCGCAGCATCTGTGATGCTTCAGGAGTCAGAGACAGGTCTGCTGACCGTGGCAGTTTCTGATCCGACTATGAAAAACCAGGGAACCATCCAGATTACTATTCGCAAGCCGATTGCTTCTGAAGAAAAGCTGGATGAAAATGTATCCTGTGAACAGAAGGAAGATGGAAGCGTAGTTTTAACCTTCCAGATGAAGGGAACCAACGGTGCATCCTCCATGGCAGAGCTTCAGCTGCAGGCGTCTGTTTATCCGGCAGCTGTTCGTCTGGAAAATGGTGAGAGCCAGCAGTTTGAGGTTCGTGATTATGGTATGGGAATCCAGGAAACATCCTGGTCTGTATCCGGAACAGAACAGGAACTGGCAGAGGGTACCACAGTAGATGAAAACGGACTGCTTCAGATTGATGAGGAAGAGGCAAATAATGCCCTGGTTGTAACTGCAGATACAGATGCAGGAGCAGCGCTTCAGGCATATGTATCCTTAGGCAGCCCGGCGTCTGCAGAGCTTCCGCAGGAGATTCAGGATCTGAAAATCACCATAAGGAATGCTCTGAAGGCAGCAGAAGAAAACGGAACAGATTCTGAAGAGGCCAGAGAGGCTGTGAAGCTTGCAGTAGAAGAAATTGCGGA